>Ga0114933_10000991_pt1 | contig 32953 bp, 28 predicted proteins | sample 4SBtaG_FD_89691 | JGI IMG/M metagenome (GOLD analysis project Ga0114933, IMG submission 89691) | Deep subsurface microbial communities from Kolumbo volcano to uncover new lineages of life (NeLLi) - 4SBTROV12_W25 metaG | ecosystem: Environmental > Aquatic > Marine > Volcanic | place: Kolumbo... | reverse complement strand
TACTCAGTATTTCTTCCGCGCCAGTTGGAAAAATGAAGGCCCCCACCCCTCAAGAAAATATACCTCTCCCGATAAATAGTTCCTGCACACGTATTAAACCAATTTTCAATTTGTGGCACATCTGCTTTAGATCCTCTGAGGTTCAAATCAATATTTAGAACTGTTGTGAGTTGCTCCCTAGTCTAGGTCTGTTACACTCGGTCGGTAGTCATGATAAACAACGCCACAGTTGTGAGTTGCTCCCTAGTCTAGGTCTGTTACACTTCTGGACTGCCAGAGCGTGTGGAAGTGGCCGTTGTGAGTTGCTCCCTAGTCTAGGTCTGTTACACTGGGTGCCTGTCGATTGGCACGGCGATTCCCGTTGTGAGTTGCTCCCTAGTCTAGGTCTGTTACACTAATGGCTATAACTATAAACGGTGGAACAGGGTTGTGAGTTGCTCCCTAGTCTAGGTCTGTTACACTGGCATTTCCTTACTGGCATGAAGGTGAAGTGTTGTGAGTTGCTCCCTAGTCTAGGTCTGTTACACTAGCCACATGGTCTTTCCAAGTGCCGTGATAGTTGTGAGTTGCTCCCTAGTCTAGGTCTGTTACACTTCATATTTTCCCATGCATTCCTCCAGACTCGTTGTGAGTTGCTCCCTAGTCTAGGTCTGTTACACTTCTAAAAAATGACTAGGTATTTACTCCTACGTTGTGAGTTGCTCCCTAGTCTAGGTCTGTTACACTGTGTCCATTGTTGCCGCCTTCATCGCCCATGTTGTGAGTTGCTCCCTAGTCTAGGTCTGTTACACTGGGATCGCAACGTCACCTTGTAAACCACTGTTGTGAGTTGCTCCCTAGTCTAGGTCTGTTACACTAGCCCAAAGTGCAACGAGACAACAACCAACGTTGTGAGTTGCTCCCTAGTCTAGGTCTGTTACACTTTGCAACGTAACATTAAAGCTAATAACGCTGTTGTGAGTTGCTCCCTAGTCTAGGTCTGTTACACTTTCTTCTTTTTTCGCAAATCGCTTTAGCTAGTTGTGAGTTGCTCCCTAGTCTAGGTCTGTTACACTAAAATCTTTTGCTTGGGCTTTGCTTTCAAAGTTGTGAGTTGCTCCCTAGTCTAGGTCTGTTACACTTAGAGATGGTGCGTTTAATCATTTGCTTTCCATATGTTCCCCAGTCTGTCGATATAACATTTTATCCCGCTAAAGGTGCTTGGTGATTTTATGACACGCCCAAGTTCTTCACCTTCTTCATTTTTTAGGATTGAAACCAGGTGATGTCGGAACATCAGTTGATTATCGCTAATTCCTTGAACTCGATATAAATTGGGGCTTAATACATTCTTGTCACATCTACCCCAGTCTACTTCGTCCTCTGTTAATCCGAGAAGCACCATCTCATCAATTGCAAGTGAGCAGACAAACTGTTGATTTTTCCCTATTGTTGTATCAATCAAGGGCAAGCCCTTTTGTAAACGCTTTGCAACATCAAATAAGGTACTGACCTTCCCCTTTTGCACCCAGTTTTTATTCGAATCCTGGTAACGGTACAAGACAATATGATGGTTATTTCCAGGTTCTACTCCTGCCTTGTTGTTTTGTTTCGGAAGAAGGATCATATTTTTAGAAGGTTTGTGCAGACGGACTTTTCTTATGGGGACTTTACCCCCCTTTTTTGTTGTTAGGAACAAGCCTGCTTCTTTGAAACAATTTGAAGGTAAATTTCCAGTCCTATTTTCGACGCTAATTCCCTTTTCCGTTAGATAATCGATCACTATTTTTCGGATAGCAGGATCTGCGATATTCCTAAGCTGAGAAAAAGTATTCAGTTTAGTCAACTGCTTTCGAATAGCGAATATGGGGACGCCTTGATCGTCTTTTTTATCCAGAGCGCTAAAGAGAGTTGCTTCATGGAGTGTTCCGCGAACACGCTTGTTGACTTGGTGGGAAACCAGCACATTGCCAATGCTTGTCTCTGCATCCTGGCGAAAAGAATCCCATGGCGCGGGAAAAGCTTTTCTATTTGGGTCACGCCGGTACTTATTATATTGGCTGAGTTTTCTCAAGGCGGCTGTCGTCGTCATGGCAACAACGGCTGCGTCAACGGCGTGATGCCGGTGATCCTCCCTGTTTTTTAAATTCTGATTTGTTTTGTCCAGCAAATTATTTAATCCCCAGAGGTATCTGAGTTCAGCTGTGGCGGTTCCTTTTGTAACCACGACGCTATACCCCATTTGCTGGTAAAGGCTTTTAGCTTGACGGCTGATATAGGAAGTATCGTTGAGCTGCCGAGCAACGAAATCTTCTGCAATCTCTTTCTGTTTAAACTTTTTTTGCTTGGAGTAAGGAAGATTTTTGATACGCATTAATATTTCATCGTATCCGGGTTTTCCGTTGTAAAACTCATAAGGGGTCTGATTGGTTTTCTTTGCATTCTCTTTCGTGCAGCAAAGAGTTTTATTCATGTATGAGTCATCTAGGCTGCGACTGAATGGAATAATATGTTCAATTTGAAACTCGTTATTGTTGAAAACTTTGCTTTGAGATATTTTTCTTCCAGTGTAAGGACAGGTTTGCCCGCATTCTTCCCATAGTTTGTAACGCAACAGAGCGTCATGCGTGGGCTTGTGACCCATCCTCTCAACCTCTTCCCGAGCCTTGTCATTAATATCGCGAAGTTCTAAATTTTTGAAATGCAACTCCTTCCGTTTTTCTGTGGGAAGTTTCAGGTTGCGAGCCAATTCGATTTGCACTTTCTCGGGCTTGCCAAATTCGTTGACTATAACTTGATGAAGTCTCAGGAGTTCGTAGAGAGCATGGGAAACAATTGGGTTGCGTAAGTTTTTAAGTAGATCTTCTACAGAAAGTGTTTCAGGATTTTCTTTATACCCTGCCATTTCTTTTGCATCAGCAAGTGAAAAACCTTCGAGGAGGAAAGGAGTAAGTTTTTTAATAGCCTTGCTGGAATAATTAAAGTATCCAGGTTCTAAATTAGCCTTTGCAAGTTTCTTGGCAAACTCTTCAGTTAAGCTCCAGTTGTTCAAGGCATAATTTTCCAGCCATTCAGAGTCTTCGGCCTGGGATATGACCTGATGAATTTTTTTCTGTTCTTCTTCGGGAAAACTGTCCCATTTTTTTTTGAATAGGGAACGGAGTTGATGTCTGGTGCGGTTTCCGATTAACTTCTTGAGGCCTCCTTTTTCAAGGTTGCAGATAGTAGCGGGAGTGAAACCAAGCAGCTCCTTGATTCCCTTCTTTCCTTCAAATTTGATTTCCTTTTTATTTTCCAGTGCTTCTATTAAACGATCACGGAGTTCCTTGACCTCTTCGGTAAAGTCCTCATCTGGAGTTCGACTGAATTTGTATACAACCCCGTCATCGTCTATGAACTCGAGGCTGTTGACCTGCTCCAATATTCGATAGGTTTGTCCTTCAAAGGCATGTTTTGCGCATCGTCTTTTGACGGTTTCGAGGGAACACTTGCCAATCAGGTGCGCAACTGACTTAAGGGGACGTTGATAAAAAATGGTTTTATCTTTAATGTTTTCTTTTAGATTTTCGTTTAACTCGGAATAATATGTTGCTTGTTTTTCCCATAGGAGATCAAACTCCTGTTCATACATTTTCCTTAATGTATAGTGTCCGCGGATTGGCGTTTCACTTGGATCCAATTGCGAGAAATATTCTCCTAGGGTGCGGCATTTGGCGGCGTTAATTTTTTTCTGTAGTTCGGCCGTTTCCTGCGCAACGACTCCGGCTTCCTTGGAGTCACCAGATTTCCGACTGCTTTTAAATCCACGGCGCTGATTCAGGTGGTATAGCGCCCGCCCAAGTTCCAGCTTGGATAGTTGCTCATCGAGACCCTTTTTGCGAAGATCGTAGGGGTTGTATTTTCCCTGACTGTTTAGATATTCAGAAATTTCTTCTTTTGAGGTGGGAAACATTCCTGCCTGTTGCAGGATTTTTTTTAACTTTTGTTTTCTATCAGCCCGTCTGAAGAATTGTGTCCTTGACTGGCGTGCTAGTCGGCGTGATGTGTTTTTTGATACCTCACCACCCTTATTGTCTCGATTGACTCCCTCTTTGAAAACCCTTGACCCCATGCTAATGATCTGTTTTGTTTCAGGATCAATGCAGGCCCATCCGATTGAGTTAGAGCCCAAGTCAAGACCGAGAATATATCCCATGGCGTATGAACCCCTAGCTGTTTTGGATGGCTGATTATATTATAAAAGACTGGGTTTGACAAAAATTATGGTAATTGATAGTATCAGGGCGGTGTAACAGACCTAGGCTTGGGAGACTTCTCATGATAAAGAATTATTTCCCAGGAAACTTCAATTTCGGTTGAAGCCTTAGCCCCTTCTTAGGAGGGGGTTTTTTTTTGCTCTAAAACGCTTTGTTAATCAATCAAGCAAATTGATTCTCTATTTATTCAACTGATTTGCTTTCCCAATAGCCATCGCCTCGTATTGCTCGGTATACGCTAGGCCAATATTTAAAACGAATTCTCCCAGCGGCATATCCACCTTTCCGGCGAATTGACGGAGGCGTTCTTTTTCATTCTTTGTAAGTCTTATATACAATCTCTCGTGACGCCGATCGCGTTGCAATCTAGTTTTCAGGTCTGAGTAGAATAAATTTTCGTTAGACGGTACTTCGTTGCTCATAAAACCCTCTATTAAGTTATATTTGTTCGTTCATTTTGTGTAGTTGTATCGATCTCGAGTTTAGTTCAAACAATGTCTTATTTAGTTTTTAGACGGTTTCCAGGGTAATTTCTTCGCCGTAAACTGTTTTTCCTCAGAAATAATTTTCTCAATTAAATAATTCCAATAAGGGTGTAATCCCATTCTTGCTTCCGATGGAGTTTCCGTTTTAATCAAGTTTCCTTCCTTATTATAGGTCTTGCATGGAAACTCCCGCCGGGAACTCCTATCATAGATTTTTCCTCTTCGCTTGCGTCTTCTCATATTTTTTCCTTTAGTTACATTGATTTTGATGAAAATAAAATTTATTAGGCAATTAATACGAGACTTTAGTTGGTATTTTAGGAAGTTTTGCTATTATCAAATTTTGCCACTCTCGGAAAAATGTTTCGCCATGTTTGAGATAATGTGGATCCGATATGCTCGCTGCATAGTCTTTCATCTTTTTTACAAACAGCGGGCGCTGCGTTTCAAGATCTTTGCCAACCGTAGCTGAATAAGCCTGCCACGCATTCTTTTTATTTCCGCCAGGGCGAATATAGTTACTCCAATCTTCTTCAAACGCCCTATATATGTATTTAGTACTTTCTTTAATACTATCTTTAGATTGGACAGAATCGAGACTTTGGGTGGCAAAATCTCTTTTATATTGCTGACTTGGCGTTCCTCCATTTGGAGGCTGGTTGTCAAGATATGTCCTATCCGAATCCTCAAAGTGTCCAGTCTCTGCATAAGGATTGTCCACTCTTTCAATCCAAGATCGGTCATTTTGAGATGCTTTCTTCTTTTTCAAAGCTGGGCGCCATTTCGTAATTTGAATATGAAACCCATAGATAAGGCGACGTGTTTCTATGTAGTCACCTTTCCTTAAAATATTCATCCATCGCTGAACTGTTTTATGCGAAGTATTCATATCTTTGGCGATGGTGGCGTATTTTCTGAGGAGTTGTCCGGTTTCCCGATCAGCATGGGCGATCAAATAGAGGAACAACCAAATTGCTCCTCTCATACGACTTCGATGGTGATCTTCCAGAATTAACCCAATATGGAATGGTGCCCACCATGTTTTTGATTTTGTGGAATCCATGTTATTCCATCTCCCTGAGAGTGATGCTGCCCACCTGTGGCCGTGAATCAATCCAGTCATTAATATCATCATCACGCCAACCAACACGGTTGGGAGAGATGCTAATACGCTGAGGAAATTTCCCAGCGCGTTCCATACGCCATAAGGTGACGCGCGACAGGTTTGTGATTTGAGTTACTTGCTTGGCATTTAAAATTTTCATTTTGTTTCTCCAATGTGCTTAAGGTTGCTTCTTTTATCAAAAGCACTATAGAGAAAAAGTAGAAGTGGGTGAGGACACAAAAGTAGGTAGTTTTTGTCCAATTTGTGCCACAAGAAGGAGGCTAGTTGGAGGGGGTTGAGTTAAAGGATTTTATCTCGGGTTAGGTATTTTTTGAAGATTGTAAAATCTAATAGTGGGTCATCTTCGGGAATATAACCCTTATCTATTAAATCGGCATGCAATTTTTTTAAAATTCCACGTGCCTTAAGGTTATGAATAAGACCTAGTAGTTTTATGCGTAGGAATAATTCTTTATTTTTAGACTTTCTTGGCGACACCCCGGTCTTCTTTTTTTCAGTAACAAGCGCCAAAGACTCAAAAAATCCTTCATCCAAGTATTGTTGTTTCAAGATGATGATTTCTTGCATGAATGGGGCAGCGAGCCAAGCCTTATCCCATTCGACCAGTTTAAAAATTGATAGCTCATGTCCCTTCTTTGCATTATTAATAGTGGCAAACATATTTTTCTCAAACTTATCCTGAAAACGCTTAGGCTCTAATTTAAAACTCCTGAGCTGGCTTCTTCCAATCTTCATCAGAATACCAGGTAATTGATTATCCAATTTGGCAGGGCGCGCACCTAAAATTCCCAGGAATAAGCCAAATTCTTTAATAGACACATCCAGTCGGACTTTAAAGATGTCAATTATTTCATCAGGGTATGTTTTTATAAGTTCCTTGAATCCTTTATCTTTTGTCAAACCTAGGAAAATAATTTCCGAAAAATTATTTGGTGCTTTCTTTGCTTTGTTTATTTGATGTTGAAAAGATCTGTCTATGGAAGATTTTTTTGATCTAGTGGCGGGCTTTTTCTTTTTGATAGCACTCATTTTCGATTTATTTCTATGATTTTTTCGCTTTTCCCAAAAATAATCTTCTTAAGAATTCTGTCCCATTTATTCATTGCGTCACGTTTTTCTTTGTCATAGCTGTAGCGATCATAAGTGCTGGTCGCATCTGTCTCAACATGATTGAGAATTAATTTCACAGTATCTCTGTTTATCTGATTGCCGGTCATTTGTGAACTGGCACTTCTGCGAAGATCATGCGGAACAAATGATTCAACTTTTAATATGTTCTTATTCTTAAGTAAAGCTTGGCTTAGAGATCGAGATGATATCGGTTTTAGTCCTTTTCTATGAGGAGATGGGAATACATAAGGTGAGTTATCAGAAATGGCTTTCGCTCCCTTTATCAAATCTCTGGCAAGTGGTGGGAGGTAAACTCGATGACTTAATCCATTTTTCGTTTTATTCTTTGGTATAGTCCACCACCCAGAGTTTAAATCAAATTCTTTCCATTCAGCTTGAGCTACTTCGCTTTTTCGCTGGAGCAATACAAGAAGAAGTTTTAACGCCAGTTGACTTCCTCGTGACATTTTACATTTTTCAATATTCGTCCAAAAATATTTAATCTCTTTGGGTGAAAGCACACGATCTCTTTTATTTTCTTCGCCAGGACGTTCGATAACAGAGCATGGATTATTTTCAATAATGTCTCGGCGTATTCCAAAATTAAACATTCTATGGAGAACTCCTAGTGTTCTGTTTGCCATAATGGGTGCGCCGCGCTCCACAATTTTGTCTAAAAGTAAAAGCACATCCCTCCGCTTAATGTCCTGAGCTTTTCTGCCTCTCCACTTTGGGACAACATCTTTCTCTAAGATACGTTTCTCCTCTATCCATGCTTTTTTACTCTTAGAGCGTTTCTCGATATATTCTTCGGCTAGAACTGCAAGGGTAGGTGTGTCTTGATATTCCGCCTTGGTCTGGAGGTGAAGTGACCCAGGATCCATTCCTTTTGCTAAAAGAGCCTTAGCTTTTGCTTGCTGAACACGGGCATCGGCTAATGTTAGGGCAGGATACTGCCCCAGTGTCAGCATGCGGGAGCGAGTCTGATACCTATACATATAGATAAAAGATTTTTTCCCGGTAGGGGTGATTCTCAAACCCAAGCAAGTTTGCCCTTCTTCCCAGACTATCCGTCTTACGCTAGTAGACTTTAAATTTTTTATTTTGGAGTCGGTAAATGCCATATTTCAATCCATCAATTAGTGAGACAGGGATGCTAGCCCAAATCCATTCTGGCTAGCATTTTAGGCGAAATATGGTGAAAAGACAAGAAAGAGAAAGGACGAGTATAGCCTTAATTTAAAGCTTAAAATAGATGTTTTTGTCTTTCTGAGTGTTCCAGTGTTTTTCAATATGCCCTGCTTTGGGAGCAGGGGGTCGGAGGTTCAAATCCTCTCGCCCCGACCATTTAAAACAAGGATTTACGGCAATTGCTGTAGGTCCTTTTTTATTATGGGTAACAAACAAAGGGTAAATCGCCCCACCCCTCCCATTTCCCCCCGCCCTGTAATACAATAATGAACTAGGTGTTCAGTAAAACTATATAATTCATCTAAACTGATATGCACAGAATTGATATTCGAAACATCGAGTTACTGATAATACTAAGCTGTATATTTGCGTATACTCTGTGCATTTACACCTATTTTTGGAATTACCCCATGCCTGGAGATGCAGATTCGTATTTAATTACTCTAATAACGGGTTCTCATATTGGAGAAAAACCACCAGCCCCATTTTTATTAGGCACCACTGTGGGAGTAGGCATATTTTCTATTTTTATCACTGATGTCTATGTTGCAGGAACAGTCTATGCATGTTTTCTTAACGTTGCGACCCTGACCCTTTGCTGCTTTTGGCTCTACTATCACCGCGGGTTTTTCGCTTCCCTCGCATTTTTCACAATTTTTTTAAGCTTGGATCAATTCATATCATCGGTAACATATCTCTCCAGCGCTCAAAGCGAGATGTTTTATCTCGTGCTATGTTTTGTTGTCTACTTTCATTCTGGCATGCTTGACCCATTAAAGAGATTCCGCCCTAACTTTCCAAAATTTCTTTGCAGAAGGTTTTTTATTACCGGATTTTTGGGAGCATTTGCAGTGTTTAGCAAACCTTATGCCGCCGGATTAGGATTATATATTCTTCTACATTTGTTTTTTGGGAAACAGACCGAAAAGTGGCAAAAATCTGGTGAAGTTTTAATGGGAGGTATTGTCGGTTCCTTAACTTTTCTATTTCTTTACGGCCAAATGGTCAGCTTTGAAACAATACAGTATTCATTTAAGTGGTTTTTTAATGCAGACGCACCTGGGTGGACAGATGCTAGCGGCCAAGTTTGGTCGCATGGAGTTGGCGGTTACAGTTATCATTTTCTGCAAGCTACTCCGTTTTCTTTGATCTCAGCCTTATTATTCACTCCCTTGGCTTATTTTGATTCTAAAGCCAGAAATTGCTTCATGTGTGCCTGGGCTTATCTGGGGTCTATGTATTTGATGATGTATTTGGTTAAGATTACAGCTAACTCCCCACATGATCATATTTCCATTTTTGTTTTTGTGGCATTAGGCTTGTGTACCTTTCTGGGAGGCCTGTTTCAAAAGGCACAGTCGGTTGACTTAAGATTTGCAAGGTTGGACTCCATACCTTTTATAAATACCACTCTTAACAAGGCACAGTCGGTTGACTTAAGATTTGCAAGGTTGGACTTCATACCTTTTATCAAGCCCACTCTTAACATATTTTTTCTATTCCTTCTTTTTTGGGGGATAAGTAGAATGGTCGCGTTTCTTCACGGGTTTATAGCGCCACCTGGAGGGCCATCCTATTTATTTCCATACCAAAGTATAAATGATGCATATATATTGGTCATGATGCCCACTTTGCTTATTACCGTTTTAGCTTTTACATTTGCAAAACATAGATTTTTAAAACTAAAGACCCATAAGAAGCAATTACCACAATTTATTGAGAGCAAGCCGAGTCCTTTATGGGAATTAATGGCCGGAATACTCCTCGCTATCATTTCAGCAACAAGCTTTATGGAATCGGCTGGCTTAATCACGATGATACCTATTGAGTCCAGACTTCAATTCTATGATAAAATCTTGTCATTTGTTCCTCATTTCGCGACTACATTTTTATTGCTGCTGGTGATCCAGTGTTTGCGTTCACGAATTTTTGCGGTTCTTTTGATATGTGTGATTGGCTTTATATTTGTGCCGCAGTCCACTTCCAGTGCATTTAGGGAGATAGCCAAGTATCAAAAAAGCACTGATTTTTTTTATGACACGTTTCCACAGGTTATAAAACAAGTTAAATCTAAAGATTTTTGTTTTTATGTAAAAAGCTGGCTTGAGGATGGATCTCCTACCGACATGAGCTATGCTATAAAAATATACAGGGCTTATTTTGACAAACTATATCCAAAAGCAGAACCCTTTAAACCCCTAAGGGTTAATTTTGAATTACTGCCGGGGAGCTATATTAGTACAATAGGTGCGGAGAGAAATATTATATCTTCTTGGTCAAGAGGACACCTTCTCACCGATGACTTAGAGGCCGTAAAAAAGAAAAAAGTTAATTTCTCAATAGTTCAGCAAATAAAATATAAAAATATTGATTACTATGTGTTGCGAAAATAGACTACCTGGCACTCCATTTTTCAGTGATGCAAAAGTTTTCAAGCATTACTCAGGTTTAATCGGATACAGGCCGACAGCTTTGGGTCGCCTCAAAAACTAGCATTGTTTCTTTTACAGAAGAGCTGGTAACTTTGCTAACATAAAACTTTGGAATTACCAATAAGATTGATATCAGCATTTATCAGTTTTGGATAGGCCAGATGCCTCAATGAAACTTAAATTGATGAGGGAAATAGATATTTGGGTGGGAGGTTTCATTTTCCAAATAGTGAACCTATTCTTTCTGTTTCGTGCGGATAAAAAACCAGAACCTTTCCCAAAGGAAAAAGTAAAAAAAATTCTAGTTATAAAATTTTTTGGGATGGGTAGCATCCTGCTGATGTCCCCCATGCTCAAGGGTATAAAAGCCCTTTATCCAAAAGCTCAGGTCACTCTGCTCACCTTTAAGTCCAATGTAGAGTTCTGCAATCTTATTGAGGGGATTGATAGGGTCCTACCTTTAGAGGAAGACAACCTATTTTCCTTTTTCAGAGAGACCTTGAGGTACTTGTTTATGATGTGGATAGAAAAGCCTTCTATTGTCATAGATACGGAGTTTTTTTCAAATTTCACCAGCTTGCTTTCCTTGATTTCCTTTGCTCCAGTCCGAGTTGGATATCATCTTAGACAAGTTTCACGTGGGCGTCACCTAACTCACAAAGTTCTCTTGAATACCCACCACCACATAACCTATACGATATATCACCTTGTCGCTACTTTGGGAGCAAAGTTTGAAGACATTGACTTTTCAGAATTAGGCTTGAAAAAACCCGATAATGAGGAGGTTCGGTCTGTTTATCATAAGCTTAAACTAAAGGAAGGTTCTCCAATTGTTGTTATCAATCCGAATGCTAGTAATCTTTCTTACTTACGACGTTGGCCAAGGGAATATTTTGCGTCTCTGACATCAAAACTTATTCAGGAGTATCCAGAATATACCTATATATTCGTTGGCAGTAATAATGAATTCGAATTTGTTCAACAAATTGTGGAAAATGTCAAGTCACCTGACATTATCAACTCTGCTGGTTTATTTTCGATTAAAGAGTTTTGTGCGCTTTTGAGCAAAGCAAACCTTATAATCACAAATGATAGTTTGCCAGTACATATTGCATCCGCATATAAAACCAATGTTGTAGTATTTTTTGGGCCAGAGACGCCTCGCTTCTATGGTCCCCTTAACTCAAACGCTATTTCATTTTTTGAAGACATTCCTTGTAGCCCATGTCTTATTGCTTTTGACAACAAGGCAGAGAATCACTGCCAGGATAATATCTGTTTGCAAAAAATAACACCTGAAAAAGCGTTCTCGAAAATTAAGCAGCTACAGTTTCTAGTTCAGAAAAATGAAGTAAATTTAAAAATATAAATTAAGGACCGCGACGCTAATTCCACCTCATAGTTGATCAACCTCTCGAGGAGGATGTTGAACTTTCTGTTGTCAAATTGCAACAAACCAAAATCCATTGAGGTATCATCAGCAGGATTAGTGCGCCAGTTAATTGGATTTATCCATGACCGAAGAGGACACACCCTGCCCATTATGTGAGGGAACTAAAAATATATACAAAAGGACCTTGCAATACGGGTCTCGCCTGCTTGCTTGTTCCACCTGCTCTCTTCAATTTGTTCATCCTTTTCCTCCTCTAGGCAAAAATTTTTATGATCAGGATTATTACCGTTCATGGGGGGTGGATGGAAATAAGTTACCAGACCATGTTAAGCAGCTTAAAGAAGCCAATATGAATGAGCATGTTAAAAGCATTCAAAAGTATTTCCAAAGTGGCAGTATTCTTGAAGTGGGCTCTGCGATGGGTTCGTTTCTCAAGATGGCTTGTGAGAAGGGCTTTGATGTAACCGGGTTAGACCTTTCTCATCAAGCTTGCGAACTTGCCCAAACCGAGGCCCCAAAGGCTAAGGTGCTTCAGGGAACATTGGAAACTGTTGATATCGAGGCAGAAAGCTTTGATGTTATATTCTTATCAGATTTGGTCGAACATATCATAAGACCCGCCCATTTCTGGAAGGAATTGACTAAGCTACTAAAAAACAAAGGAATTTTTTATATTACTACCCCTGACCCAGAGCACTGGTCTTGCTATATGGCTGGAAACTCATGGATTCATTTCAAAGAAGAGCATTTGATTTTCTATCCTCAAAATGCAATTAAATGGGTCTGCACCAGATATGGTTTGACTCTCGTTGATTTTTCGCATATTAAAAAGTATACTAACCTCTGCTATATTGCGGCGCAAGCTAAGCAATTTGGCCCGAAATCGTTGGATAAAGGATTCTCATCACTCAACAATTTACTATATAAAAAATGGACAGAGTGTTTGTTTCCTTTGCCCTTAGGGGAAGCAAGATTTGTGTTGCTTAAAGCTGACCGAGATTAAAACTATATACTATTTGATTCGATAAAAATGATCGCTAATTTGACATCTATAATTAAACGGATGCTGGGACACAGCTCACTGTTGATGAAAAAACCCCATTTGATTTTTAAGGTGGGCTGGGGGTATTTTAGTACACTGATTTTGAAACGACCAACGTTGAGAACTATAGAGTTTGCTATCAATACCGACTGTCAGTCGGAGTGTGATTTCTGCTATTCCACCCAAAATGTCAGTAAAGAACAGCCCGAATTATCCGTTGAAGAAATTAAACGAATTTGGCAAGAGGCAAAAGCTCTGGGGGCCTTTTCTTCTATTATTTCAGGTGGGGAACCTACTCTTCGTCAGGATCTGATTGAGGTTCTGGAAGCTGTTGAGGCCAAAAAGCATATTGTGTGCATGACCACCAATGCTATTGCCTTAAATGAAAGCAGGCTTGCACGACTTCATGAAGCAGGGCTCGGTACAATTCATTTTAGTCTGGATTCTTTGGACCCAGATGAAAATGACAAGATTCGAGGATATGAGGGGCATTATGCTCAGGTAATCCGATGTATTAAATGGGCTAAAAATCTAGGGTTCAATGTTGCTATCAGTACCGTTGCGGGGCATGGCGACAAAAAGAAAATTGAGAGCATGATTAAATTTTGCAAGGAAAGAAAAGTAGCTTTGGTTCTTTCTCTTGCTAGTGCGATGGGCGAATGGGCTGGGCAGCTTGAGAATAACGTGACGACAGAAGAATGGAATTTATACAACCAGATGATGGGTGAAAATCCTTTCATGCGGTCCGATTGGAATATAAATATGTCTATGAAGAATGAATGCCCAGGGGGTAGGGAAAAATTAGGGGTCAGTGCTTATGGCGACATCGCGACCTGTCCTATGAATCCGGTTTCTTATGGAAACCTCCGAAAAAATAGTCTTCAGGACATCCGTGAAAAAATGATGAAATCGCCGGAAATCGCCCAGCGTTCTCCTAACTGTCTCATTGGATCCGACCATAAGTATATTAAGGATTTTATGGAACCTATTGCTAATTATCGTGAGTTTCCTGTGCTTGTTGATGAACACCCAGTCTACACAGGAAAGCTTGATGCTGATCGGTTAAAGGAAACAGGGGAAGTAACGCCTTCTCTAAAAAAACGTATGTTAGCTAAAGTTGAAATCGAATGATACGAACCCTCCAACTCAGGGGATCCGCCTTTTGAAGAAAAAAGTAATTTTGGTTCAACCCCATTTAGGGAAGTATGACATGTTTATTCGTGACCTTCCTCTTAGCCTTTTATATGCGGGCTGCCTGGTAGATCGATCTAAATATGAACTGCAGCTGCTTGACCAGCGGGTTGAGTCTGACTTTGAAGAAAAATTAATTGCGGAACTTAAGACCGGGCAGGTTGTCTGCGTTGCCTTGACTGTGATGACTGGAGAGCCTATCAAGTTTGCCCTTGAAACCTGTCGGCTTGTCAAAGAAACTTCTGATGTCCCTACTGTATGGGGTGGAATTCACCCTACTCTTCTTGCAGATCAAACTCTCGAACATGATTTGGTGGATATAGTTGTTCGAGGGAAAGGTGAGTTTATTTTCAAGGAATTGGTTGAAACACTTGATGTCGATGGTGATTTGAGCCAGGTAAAGGGAATTAGCTATAAAACCCCGAAAAACGAAATACTCCATAACGAAGACAGTCATGATTTTGATGTGGACTCTATTCCCATTCCCCCTTACGATTTAGTAGATATTGGTAATTATAAAAGATCCGGTTTTGATTTTCAGGTGATGTCATTTATTACCAGTAGGGGGTGCCCACACAGGTGCACCTTCTGTTATATTACATCACTTACCAATAAGGAGCGACGGTGGCAGGCTGAAGAGGTCTCAAAAACGGTGGATCATTTAGAGCACGTGATGAAACTTTATTCACCGGATTATATTTCTATAATTGACGATGATTTCTTTGTGAATATCAAACGCGGAAGGTCCTTTTTTGAAGAAGTTGAAAGGCGGAATATCAAGATCAAATGGGGGCTTCGTGGAGTGCGGATTGATGAGATCCTTAGGATGGATGATTCTCTGTTAAGGCTTCTGGAACGTGTTGGAATGGAACATATGAATATTGGCGTTGAATCAGGATCACCAAAAATGCTTGAGATGATTGACAAGGCAATAAAGATCGATGAGGTCACGGAGGCCAACCGGAAGCTGGCTAGCTATAAAAAACTGGAACCTTTATACAATTTTTTCTCTGGTTTACCGACTGAGACTGAAGAAGATTTAAAGTGTTCTACCAAATTGATAGAGAAACTTTTAAAGGAAAACCCGCAAGCTCAAATATCAGGGTTCCATCAGTTCACCCCCTATCCCGGGAATCCGCTATTTGATGCTGCTGTGGAGCATGAGTTTGTTCCCCCTACGGATTTAGAGACCTGGGCTAATTTCCGATTGGAGTCTAACGCTAAAAATCTTCCCTGGATTGATAATAAAAGGAAGAATCTTTTGGATATGATTTATTTCACGGTTTATTTTGTGGATCGAAAGTATGAAAACTTTATCATGAGAGAAAACCTTTTTAATCGTTTGGTTTATCCCTTAGTTCTTATTTACAAGGTATTGGCAAAATATAGATTCAAATACCATTTTACTGGGTTTCCAGTGGATATTTTATTGAAAGACTCATTTTATTTTGCGACAGATTTTCTAAGGAAGTTAAAATATAGAAAAATTCCATCGTTCCAGACAGGGTCAAAGACTTATTACTGATTTAGTAACATCTTTTATTATGGTTGGGTTTTGTTATGAAATTTAAAGAAGCAGTTACTCTTGGCCGAATGACCACCCAGGTCATGATTGCTAAAATTACGAAGTTTCCTCGGCCTGTAACCACCAACCTTCAATTGACGAAATATTGTAACTTGGACTGCGAATACTGTTTTGCAGATATGGAATCGCTAAAACAAGAAAAAGTTAAAGATCCCACGACCCAGGAACTCTTTGAAACGATTGATGAGTTGTATAGATACGGGTGCCGACATATTATCCTGATGGGTGGCGAACCTCTAGTGCGCAAGGACATTTACGAACTGGTCACTTACATCAAATCCAAATGGATGCGGTGTGAGATAGTTACTAACGGATATTACATCGAAAAACATATTGATGCCTTAAAGTTATGTGATTCGGTTTGTCTTAGTATAGATGGTGAAAAAGAAGCCAATGACTTGGTCCGCGGAGAGGGCTGTCATGACATGGTGCTGAAAGCCATGGATATATTGAAAAGCAATAAAGTTAAAGTTCGAATCCATTCAATTTTAACCCAATATAATATAAAAACAGGTCTCCCATACATTGCTGAAAAAGCTAAAGAATTTGCGTTTCCGTTTAATTTTTCTATGATTATGCTTCGACCGGAGAAAAAGCCTGACTACACACACCTTAAAGAGGAAGAAATTCAAACCTTTTTAACGGATTACAAAAAAACTCGGGACGCAGGGTATCCGGTTTTCACATCGGATGCCGCCTTTGAAGCCATGGAGAAATGGCCCAAACCGGGTCATTCAACCATTTTTAGAAACGACCCTCTTACGCCAGAACAGTGGAAAACGGTCGTGCCATGTAATTATGGGCAATATAATGCCTTCGTTGACACAGATGGAAAGGTATTCAAATGTGCCGTAACATGGAAAAATGGCTTGAGCTGGCGTAAGGATGGAATGAAGGCTGCCTTGGCGCACATTGGGACAAACCTAATCAATTGTGTCTCATGCAGAAGTGTCGGCGATATTGAACGAGCTCTTCTACTAAATTTTTCCAGCTTTAAAAACATTAAGATGGTTTTCAAGTACATCGCGAGTAGTGTGGGGAAAAAAGCGAGCAAAACCAGTGTACCATGATAAATTCAGAGATAAGGTAACGGTCATCACAGGAGCCTCCAAAGGAATTGGGAGGCAACTGGTCATCCGACTTATAAATGAAGGCGCTAAAGTTGCAGGCCTTGCTCGGTCGGAAAGCCTTCTAGATACTATAGCTTCTGAAGTGGATTTCCCTGAACGATTTTTAGCGGTGGTCTGTGATGTAACAGATCCTCAAGCGGTCGAGCATGCTATGTATTGTGTGCGAGACCATTTTGGATTCATTGATATTCTTATCAATAATGCCGGTTTGGGTTTGGCTGGTCCTCTTGTGGAAACTGAAGCAGATGCAATAGCATCCTGCTTTGATGTAAACTTTTTTTCCGCAATCCGGTGCATTGAGCAGGTCGCACCAGAAATGATCAAGCGCAAAAAGGGCATCTTAGTTAATGTTACCTCGAGCGCGGCAAATTTTGGCATACCCACCTATGGGATTTATTCGGCAGCTAAGTCTGCTCTAGCCAACTATTCGCAAGCACTCCGAAATGAACTGGCTCCAGCCGGGATTCATGTCCTGACCGTTTTCCCCGGAAATACGGATACTTCTTTTCATAATGACCTGTTGCGAACTAAAAATTTTACTCCCCGTTTAAATCGGCGCCAGCAGATGAGCCCAGATTTTGTGGTGAATAAAATTCTTTCAAGCATTAAAAAGGGAAAATCAGAAGTAGTTATTGGACGGTCTGCAAAAGTTCTTAATGTGCTTAAAACCTTAGCTCCATCACTTTTGGAATGGCTGTTGCGCAAGGAACTAAAGGTCGAGGAATTATACCGAGATAATGCTTCAGAGGAAATTCCGAAACCTTCAAATTTTATTGATGAGAGTCTCAAGTCAGGGGTTTCCCTTTTGGGAATCAACCGACCTTGCCAATATCATGAAAGTGTGGAGCAAGCTAATAAAATGAGTGCCATACCAAAAGGCTTGTCTCCTTCTCTATACTATTTTCTTTATCCATATCTCCTCGCTATGACCTATGGCGGAAAATTTCCATTGAATTCAGCTTACAGCAACCCGGTTGCTGAAGAAGGTGAGCCGGTTACCATTCAGTGGAATGCGCCGCCTATTTTTGAAAAAATAAAAAATCTTGTTAAAACGATATTGTCTCCTTTCGTTCCCTTGGGGAGAATCAAAATGGCACCGGAAATCAATACCTCTCAAGGAGTTTTCCCCTTTGATTTGGGAAAAGACGGATCGTTATGTCCGGCTTCTTTTCGTTCTTTTTTTCCTTACCAAGTGCATCATCACCTCAAGGATAAACAGAATGGAACACAAACACCATGGAAAGTATGTTGTCCTGATCACCTAAAACACCATACCTTCGGAGAAAAGCAAGGGTTACCCTCAGAGGAAGATTCCTTTTACGAATCGATTTGCAACTGGGGAAGCCATGTCCAGATTAAAAACAAGGGTTCCTGCAACATTGGTTTAAACAACAATACCCAAACTCTGGATTCAATCTTGGCGCCTTTAGGCTTCCCCTGCGCATCTCTATTAAATGTGATGTATGGCTATTATTTGACTCTGGCCAAAGACGGCGAGTTGGCTTTCTACAGCAAATCTTTTGATGCTGGTATTGCCCAATGTCCTTGCCCAAAGTCTCGAGTGGTGGTTGAAATAACCCGAAAACAAGAAACGATTGAATTCAAAACAATAGATGTTATCGGTGAGGAATGCCCAAAAGGTATTAAAAAGGGGGATGTGGTGACTCTTCCCAAAAAGGCAGATGAAAATCATTTTTGTCTGGATGCTTTTAACTCAATATTTCTTTCTGCTGGATTAGCTGAGTTTTCAAATGAACCTTTAAAAACTCGCTGTGTTTCACAATCTTGCCCAGCCTCTTGGGAAATTAGTTATGAAGGTCCGGAACTGTCTTCTTCCAGTGCCGACCAGGAAATCTCGCGTAAACAAAGTTAAAGATTATGGATTTTTGAACTACCCCTAGAACCAAGAGTTTTTTTTGAATTATGAGTCAAAAGAATTACGCTTTATTTTCAGTTGATGATGCGCAAGGAATCGAGGAGTTTGCCGAACGGCTGACTAATCTCGGATGGTCTATTATTGCTACCTTAAAACCCTTTGAAATTTTAAAGGAGAAAAGTTTGCCCGTGGTTTTGTTAGATGATTTTGTAGGAATTTCAAATTATAACTTTGATTTTCCACCAACGCTGCACCCAGTTATTGAAGAAGCCCTTGCATCGGACTCTGCTGAAAAAACTATTGACTTGGTATATGACATTACATACGGATTGGAGATTGGTAATGATGTTGGAGGACACGCTTTGCTGTCTCTTGCGGCAAAGGGAAACAGACTGCCTGTTTCCTCTTACAAAGACATGGTAGAGATAATTGACCTTCTTGAAAAGGATGGACAGATTTCCCATGAAAAACGGGAAGAATTGGCTGAAAAAGTTTATTCGAAAACAGCTGATCACTTTAGCAGTTTAATGACTAAGGCCTCAGGATCAAAATTAGAATACCTGCGGCTGGAAAATGACCGAGAGCTGTTGAATGGCGAAAATCCGTACCAGGTTCCTGCGCATTTAATGAAAACATCTGAAGAGGATCCTCTGGCCTTAACGCGCTTTCAGTGGTTGGCAGGTAATACACCTTGTTATGTTAACTTGGCTGATGCCGATTGCATTCTTGATACCCTTTGTAGATTGTGCCAGGCCTTTAAGATCAATAAAGGGGAAGTCCCAAATATAACCATTGCGGCCAAACATGGTAACGCTTGTGGAATAGGAATTGACTGGGAAAATTCTGCCGTCTCTGTCGAAAAAGCATTATGGGGAAATCCACTGGCTGTGTGGGGAGGAGAGGTCGTTGTAAATTTTGCGTTGAATGGTGATACTGCTAAATTACTTTATGAGAGTAAACAACGGCAAGCGTTATATAATAGCTCAAAGTGGATGCTCGATGTGATCATGGGACCGGAATTTGATTCAGAAGCAAAAAGGGTTTTGGGGCAAAGAAAAAATACCCGACTGCTTCAAAATCCGCATTTAGCAGACCCGGTTCCCAATCCGCGATCCTGGTTGTATCGATTGGTGCGGGGAGGAATGTTACGCCAACCTCCTTATTCCTATGAGCTCAACCTAAATCAAATTAAGTGGGCAGGTGGAAAGATTTCGGAGCATGATAAGGATTCACAGATAATTGCATGGGGTTGTGCGTTCACTTCGAATCATGGGGGTAACGAGGTAGTTTTGGCAAAAAATGGACAACTATTAGGTGCGGGCGGCGGACCCTCAACTGTGGAAGCGGTTGAGACTGCTATTTATAGAGGGTCCAAATACCATGAGGGTTCCTTGAAAGGATCGGTGTTTGCGGCAGATGCATTTTTCCCCTTCACTGATGTCCCTGAGCGGCTCTCCTCTGTAGGTTGCGTAGCTGGCCTTGTTCCTTCAGGAGGGGTTCGAGAAGATGAAGTAGTAGGTTACTTTGAAAGTCAAAATATTTCCGTTGGCATGCTGGATCAAGAAATTAGGGGTTTTTGTAGGCATTAATTACAATCATTACAAACACTGGGTAGAAACGATTTGAAACATTATGAATAAATTGTTTGGCAGATTGAAGACGGTATATGGGTATTATACCAATAACCATGTGCTGGGTGCCTATCCCAGGGTAATTGGCATGGAGTTGACTAACCATTGTAACCTAGAATGTGTCATGTGCCCCCAACCGCGGCAAACGCGGGATTTGGGTTTTATGAAAAATGAATTCTTCAGGAAAATCATTGATGAAGTAAGTGGTAAGTCGGAGTTTGTTTATTTATATGGTATGGGGGAATCACTGCTGCATCCAAAATTTTTTGAGATGGCCAATTATGCTGTGAACTCAGGTTTGAGCACCGCTTTGTCCACTAATTTGTCTTTTTTGAACGAAGAACGAAGTCTCAAGCTGTTAAAAAGTGGAATTGAATTCATCACCCTAGCCCTTGATGGGTCTACTAAAGAAACCTATGAATCAATTCGTGTGAAGGGGGAGTTTGAGAAAAATCTGGAGCAAGCTAAAAGCTTCTTACGTATGAAAACCAAACTTGGGGCTAAATGTAGTGTGGATGTACAATTTATTGAAATGGATCAGAATAAATCACAAACCAACCTTGTTTCAGAATTATTTACAAAAGAAGAAAAATCTGCAATTAATATTTTTCGAGTTAAACCCGTTTTTGACTCACCATCTATAGTTAAGGATATCATTCAACACAAGCATCCTTGCTATTTCTTATGGAGCACTATGGACATTACTTGGGATGGGAAGGTTGATATGTGTTGCATGGATTATGATGCTAAAGTTGTTTTAGGGGACCTAAATCAAGAGTCAGTTTATGAGCTATGGAATGGTGAGGGAATGACCGATCTGCGTGACCGGCATAAAAAGCTAGATTATAAGTCAATGCCTATTTGTGACAAATGCCCTGTTCCAGAAATGAATTATTTTTCTAATACAGCAATTCTCTCGAGCGGGTTGCTTAGTGTTAGAACTTTGCGAAAAGGTTTGGCACTGTATGAAAAATTATTTGTCGCCGACAAACGAAAAAAGTCTACGCCTAAACCAGTCTTTGTTGATTGAATAATTGAGTGATTAGTTTTTATTGCTATGTATAGCTTTAATGCCATTGAATGGAGAATTGGATGTCCGGTCATACCTTGACAAGAGATATTATTCAGAAATCAAAACTATATTTGGGTGTTTTAAAGGCTCAGCGAACTCAGCAAATGGTTCCTTTGGTGGCAAACCTTTATTTAACCGGTGAATGCCAAGCACGATGTTCATATTGTTATGTAGGCTTGGTCGGTGCACCTAAAAAGCCTGAGCGTGAGTTCACGCTGGAGGAATGGAAGCAATTGATTGATGATCTGTATGACCGCGGGACTCGATTATTTGCTTTGGTTGGAGGAGAGCCGCTTTTATACCCTCATATTGACGAAATAATAGAGCACCTTGACTCTAAAAATGTTTTTATCAATCTCTCTACCAATGCATTTACTCTTGAGAAACATATCGAAGCGGCAAAAAAATGTGCCAAGGTTGCTATCAGTATTGATGGAGATCAACTCTCAAATGATCTCAATCGAGGCAAAAATAATTTTAGAAATTTAATGACAGGAATAGATGTTGCGGTGCAAAATGGTGTTCGTGTGGTGTTATTGTCCGTGGTAACTAAACATAATGTTAATCAGGTTGATTGGTTGTTAAAGTTTGCGGAAGAAAGAGATACATACGTCACCTTCTCCCCTCTCATAGATGCCCCTGAATTCAGGGCAGAAGAACTTGAGAGCTTGCGTATGGAAAATGAAGGTGTTAAAAATTTCTATCGAGAACTGAAAAAGAAAAAGAAGAATTCTTTCCGGATTATGAACTCTATGGAAAGCATTGACTATATGATTCATTACCCCATCAACTTTGAAGAGGTGATCTGGGAAGACAGCCCTTATGCAAACTATTACCCAAAATCGTGTACTAATGGGAGGTTTATATTTTTGTTTTCTAGCACGGGAGAGGTATTTCCCTGTGGAGTAATGTGGAATAACGAACAATGGTTTAAAGCAAAAAGTATTTTGGATGTGGGGGTAGATGAGGCATTGGAACATGCTTCTTCAGGGCTAAAATGCCAAAGTTGTACGTTTGCCAATTCAGTGGACTGGAACAGCATTTCTACTTTGCCGTGGCTTTGGTACGGATTAAAAATGACTGTAAAGCAAGCTTTACCCTCAAACATCACCACTTAGCACTAGGATAATTTTTTCATACTGAAGATGAGAGGTTTGAAGTAAGTTTATGAGTTTTTTGAGAAAAATAGATACTGCAATAATAAAAAAATCTGACAGCGATGCGTTAATTCGACAATATGGGAAATGGAACCGTAGGTTTGGTCGATTTCGCCGACTGCCAGCTGGATATTTTTTCTATATTACAGATATTTGTAATCTGACTTGCGAATATTGCTGGCAAAGACTTGATGGAAGTAAACCTAATTCAGCGTCAGAGTTATCGCTACAAGAATGGAAAAAAATCATTGATAAATTGCCCCGCTTTTCATTCATTGGTCTCACCGGTGGCGAAGCAACGGTGTTTCAAGGTCTAAATGAATTAATTGAGTATATTAAAAAATCTCATAGTGCCACTATTAATACTAATGGATTGCTTTTAGACGAAGAAAGATTAAGAGTTTTTGTTAAAAGCGGGCTTGATAATGTTTCCATCTCCATAGATGGTTTTGCAGAGAATTTTGACAAAGCTAGAGAGCAACCAGGACTTTTTGATAAAATTAGAAAGAATATTAAAAAATTAAACCAAATTAAAAAGGAATTTAACTCGACTAAACCAACCTTAACAATCAAAGCTGTGCTCTTGGATGAGTGTGTTGAAGAGTTAGAAGATTTTTACGAGTTTTGTTCCCAAGAGCTTCTTGCTGATAATTTAAATATTTCTTTCAATAAGACAACAAATCACGCCCAGTTTGATACTCGAATTCTTAAAGAGTGGAAAGATGTTATTGGCAGAGGAAAGCCAATCATGTACTCCTACCAAAATCGAGAGAAAATAGTTCAGACCCTTTTAAAGCTCCTTCAGCAATCCAAGACTAATACCTGCAAAGTATCTTTGTACCCACAAATGAAAACCGAGTCAGAAATCCGTAGCCTAATCAACCATAATGGAATTAATGTTTACGAACCATGCCACCTCCCTTGGGCACAGACCGTAGTATCACCTGTTGGCGACGTGATTCCCTGTTTATCTCTTAGCATGGGGAATCTGCGAGATTATGATTATGATATTAAGAAAATTTATTTTGCTGATAAGTATAATGAATTTTTGAGCTGGTTGGAAAATGTAAACAATGCTGGAAAAACGGCTTCTCCTTGCAATATGTGTTGTTACCTTCGTGTGAAACCTGAATGATCCAACCACTTTAATTTTTTTATCCTCTAAAGAGAGTGCTTTTTTTATGGACGAACTTATGCTGTGTGATCAATGTTCTGCATCATTGATTAACCGTGAAAATAAATTAGTCTGCAGTGAGTGTGGAAAATTATTTGCTACGCTTGAAAATAATGTGGCCTGCTTCAATGGGGTTCCAGAAATTGATGGATATTTTGAAAAATTTATGAAAACAGTAGGTACTTTATATGAAGGTTATAATAGGGAAAAGTTTTTAGCAGACCTTCAAAAAAGTGAGTACTGGGAAATGGATACCCCAAACAAAAGAGTTGGTGTGACCAAAAAATATTGGTGGGAAAAATACCTGGGGAAACTGCAAAATAAAACCATACTGGATTTGGGATGCGGAATCCATTACCTTCCGCCATACTGGGCTGAAACAAACAATAAAGTTGTTGCAATAGATATTTGCAGGGATGAGGTATTTTTATTACAGAAGGTAATGGATATGGTGGAAATACCTCAAGATCGTTTTTTATGTGTTGTTGGCGATGCCGAAAAAATAAACTTTGACAAGAAGTTTGATATTATTAATGTGTGCAATGCCTTGCACCATATGCCAGATCGGGAAACTATTGTGCCCCGACTAAAGGAATGGCTTAAAGACGATGGAAAGCTGGTAATTGAAGAGGCAAATTATTATTGGCCTCCACGTTGGATTGTAGAGACTGATATTATTCAGCCGAATCCAATTCATGACTATTTTTTGCGTAATGATAAGGTGGAAGAAGGCGAAAGGGGTTTTACTTATTCCGAGCTCAGAAGCCTGTTAGGCCGGAATGGTTTTAAGATCGAGTATAATGAGAAAGATGTAAATTATTTTGGTTATTTTTTGTATCATTTCATTAAAGAACAAACCTTATTAACGCGAGTGGTTTATGAAGTTGACAAGCATGTGCTTTCCAGGTTTCTTCCCTCTTTATTAACTCCTTTTGAATACGTTATAGCCTCTAAGGTAAATTAGTGACGTTCACGTCTACAATTGTTTAATAAGTTGCGAGACCCCAACAATGTTGAGAAAAAGGAGTTGGGCCTGTAGACTTTCTATCGGTTAGGATCGTGTTGAATACACCATTTTCAGAACGAAAAGCAGAAGGGCATAGAGGTTTTTTGCGTTTTCAGATGTGATCATGCCTTACATGAATGGTGATTTAAAGTTCAGTTACCTGTGGAAAGAGCTTCAGATACAGCCTTAGGGATGCTATCTGCCAGAGGCTTCTGGTCTTTATTCTGGCTCCTGACTGACATAAAGAAATATTTAACAGAACGCCAGCCAATTTTTATAAAATAGATTGGATTTGTGGGGATCGATTGGGGGAAAATTTTTCTACCAATAACATAAGTATTGAATGTGGCTTCAACAAAACCACACATCCTGGTAAAATAAGCTCCCGATTTAGTTGATAGATTAAACCTCATCAGCATTTTTAGAATAGGAATCATAAAATCGGGAAGGTAGCAGAACAAAGGCGCCAAGTAGCAAAGACGTTGCTGCATCTCCTTTTCTTTTTCTGTATAGCAGTTTAGTTGGGACTTAGAACGGTAGGTGGCAGTAAGACTGTTGTCGTTATCCAACAATCCTTTTTCAACAGCAATTCGGGTCAATTCTGTTTCGGAAAAGGGTGTAAAAATAGCAAACGTTGGTGCCGCCGGTTTTAGCTTTTTAGAATAGAGAAAAGAATTGAAGTCATCCTCTAATGTAGTACCTGGAATTCCCATAATGGAACTGGCGATCGCAGGCAGTTTGTATTTATGAGTAAAGTGAAATGCTTGTTTCATGACCTCATCTGACACAGGGCGCTTAATCAGTTTCCGGCGAATCAATTCATCACCCGACTCAATAGACATTCCGAGGGAGGTACAACCTGCATCGGAGAGCATTTTTGCTACCTCTTCGGTCAGGCTGTCGGGACGTACCAGACAATAGAACGGTATACCAATTTCCTTCGGATATCTGGCACAAAACTCCTCCAACCATTCATCCTTACGAATCAAAAAAACATCATCGGAAAAACGTAGGACCTTGGCTACCGGAAAGTTCTCAATGACATATCTAATCTCTTCAAACAAGTGGTCCACAGAACGCCGACGCATCAAACCACGTCCTGGTCCTTTCATTTCCTGCTTAAACATTTGATTGAAGGCGTGATTAAAACAATAACTACATTGAAACGGACAACCTCGCTGAGTCTGAAAAGATCGTATACCTTGTTGTAGTAAATCCGGTGAGTCTCGATATAGTAACTCCCGGTCCAAAAAAGGTAGAGCACTCATGTCATGCACCAGCTCTTTTTCTACATCTTTAACATCATCACCTCGGGCCAGCACGTTGGGAATTCCAGAAAAATTGCTCCCTGATTCCATCCTTTCCAAGATAGTTGCCATCGCATTATCCCCATCTCCGATGCAAATTGCATCCAAGTCCATTTTGGAAAGAATTTCGGGAAAGTAAGTGGGATGGGGACCCCCCATTATACGGGGGACAAATTTTTTATTTTTATTAATCCAAGAGACGATTTCTTTATCAGCTTCGATAAAGAGGTATTCGTCTGAACTCATAACGCTGTAACAAACTAGATCAGGCGAAGCCTTTTCAAGCATCTCGGCCAAGGAATGATCTTTAAGCGAAACCAAGCGAGTTTCATGACCATTTTTGCGGCTGATTGAACTGAGTTGCATGACCCCCATGGGTTCCGAAAAAAAGAGCTCAGAAATCACATAGAGAATTTTCATTGAATCACCAGTACTAATAAAAAACGCTTAATCAGCAAAATATTGTTTTTCGAGCAGTTATCATATGCCGATAAAATATATTGTTCCCTAACGCATATTATCTTAAAAGCTGCTCTAAAGTAAGGGACAGTTTCCCCATATAAACTATCCATAGTATTATACTGAAATATATTTTCCGTTCCAATTGCTTTTGAGAAAAATATGGAATTTCCTATAAAATATAAAAATACCCTTATATATCAGCTAGGAATAGGGCTTACGGTAGCGTTTGCTGCACTCTATTTCACAGTAAAAGATATCTCGCTAACCGAGTTATTTGAATCCTTCAAAAGGGTTGATTTTTACTACATAATTATGGTTGTTGCTATTTTAGGGCTAAACTATTTATGTAGAGTTTATCGCTGGCAGTCCATTCTGGAACCTACAAAAAAGATCGGAGTTTTGGGTTTATTTCCTCCAGTGATGATAGGGTACATGGGTAATTTAATACCAGGTGGAGCAGGAGAAATCCTTCGACCCTACTTAATGGCGAAAAAATTCAATCTTACATTTTCAGTGGCTTTGGCTTCACTTGCAGTTGAACGTTTATTCGACCTAGTAATATTAATGTTGATTACAGGTTGGGTTTTCTGGGCTCAGGCAGGCCTTTTCCACCCTGATTTGGAAATTTCCGGGATATCTGTACGTAGCCTAGCTATCAAGTTTGGACAAATCAGTCTCGGATTAACATTAGGTTTAGTAGTATTTATTTATTTCCTCGTTTGGCAAAAGGAAAAATTATTGAGGTTCGTAAAATGGACCACAACACGACTTCCAGAGAATTGGAGGAAGAAGGTAGAGTTTTTAATCAACGAATTTTCTCTTGGTTGCTCGGTGGTCAAAAATTTCTGGGTAATGAGTAGAATTGCCATATTTTCGGCGCTGATCTGGATAACCGGTATATTTGCCTGGTACCCTTTGTATCTTGCTTATGAGCTTGAGAACATAACCATAACCTCTCTTTTGGTGCTAAATGTTATGGTTACTATTCTAATTACAGTAGTTCCTACTCCTGCTTTTCTCGGTTCTTATAATGCAGGCGTGCTGATTGCCTTGCACGAGATCATGAATGAACCAGAAATTAAAGCAATTAGCTTTGGAATGATAAGCTGGGGACTATTTGTTGCGACCATATTGGCGGGAGGGTTTTATTTTATATTAACTGAGCACTTTTCCTTTAAGACATTGGCCCAAATAAAAAAGGAGGGCATAACAGCTTTGAGTAAAGAACAACAAGAAAATTCAGAATAATTTTTGCTCACCCCAAGAGTGTGATTACGACCTTTGCATCTTGGACTAATCATTGTCGAAGGGAAACAGTAATGTCTATTACTCTTCGGTGGGAAAATCAGAAAAAATTTCAAATCGCATGGAAACTTATTTCCATAAATTTTACGGTCAGTTTAGAGATGCCCTAAAGTCGAACGAATGCTTGAAGGAAGTTTCAGGAGCATCATGGAGTAGATTTATAGTCGACTTCTGCCTTTTCCTCAAGTTCGGCCAGTTTTCTAAGAGTAAGGTGTTCTTTAAGAACACTAATAGTTCCAGCCACCACTACAAAACTAAATGTCCAACCCCAAAAAAACATGCCATAACTAGCGGCGGCCAACTGACTTTGATTCATTATTTCATGTAATACAACATAAATTGAGGCTTGCATGGAGCCGAGGAAAGCAGGAGTTGGTAATAGAGTCATAAAAATTGGCATAGTCACGGCAATCAAAATAGATGTCAATAATGGCTGATACTGGATATCAAAACCCATGAGAATGATATAACAAAACCAAATCTGCCAAACCCAGTCAAGTAATGTTACAAAAAATATGTAAAACAAAGATTTGGCGCTCTTCACCGCCATTACACCCTGGGAAAATGTATGGACCAAGTTCTCTAGCTTTTCCTTCCATTTGCTAGGACACCATTGGCTTAACCAGCCTACGATCCGAATTAAAGAACTTTTTTTATTAATAATCAAATAAACAAATGTTATCAGAACGATAATCATCACTAAGCTTATTGAGCCAAACCTATACGCCATGTCCTCTAAAGAAGAATCACCCCATACTACGTTTGAGGAGAATATATCTGCTTGGAACAGAAGGACGCCTGAGAATAGAAGTAATAGAGTAAATATATCAAAAACTCTCTCAACCATTATGGTTGCTAGAGACCCTGAAAATGGTATCTTGAATTTGTTTGTCAATAGATAGGCACGAAGAATTTCACCTCCTCGCATTGGTAGCAGATTCCCTAACAACCCTATCATAAAAACCGGAAACAACTGTAGTCCTCTCACTCGCTTCATGGGGCGTATTAACAAACTCCAACGGTAGGTTCGGGTGGTAAAGTTAGCTACTATCAAACCGGTTAAGGGGATGTAATATAAAATAGGAAAGGATTGAAGCGAATCCGTCAATTCGGAAAGGGAAACATTACGAAGTGTGTAGAAGATAGCGGCAACTGCAATAAGCAACCCAATTGCCAAAGGAATGTATCTTTTCAAGGTAAGCCTTAAATTTGTTTTGTATGGATTTATATTTGAGGAAAATTAACTTATCATCTAGGACGCCGGTGGTTAAAAAAAATCAACTACTTTGTTGCTGTGCTTTCTCACAATATTCTTCCTACTCTTGGGTTGCTACAGTTTGATCAATATTTTTGTCTATCCATTTCTCTTTCGTTTGACCATGTGATGTAATTGCCTTAGAGACTCCCCAATTATTACCTATAGGAGGCTACCCAGTTTTGTGTTGTACCTCATACATAACATCAGCACCAGTATCAGAAACTTCACCAGCGCACTGTGACATTACCGTCCACCCATTAAATGCTTCCCCAACGCCGATAAAGAAAAAGCTGACTGATGATACCCGCAATATATTTTCTAAAATTCATGATCGGAGACTCCTAGTAACAAAAATAAGTGTTATCCTTGTATTCACGATATACTCGCTTTTGGGCTTATATTTGTCAAATGTAAATGTTGTTCTTTTTTTATAAACCTCTTGAAATGTGCGTGGTTCACTCATCAGCTAATCCACAATGAGTCCATACCGTGGAGTGTTATAATTGATATTGACTAAAATGTTACAGGTTAAAAGCGACTAAATGCTCTACAAAAGAAAACAGGTCTATTGGATAGATACCGTTTATAAGGATAAGAGAATAAAAGAGTGTACTGGGTCTAAGTCAAAGAAGAAGGCAGAGGACTATGCAAGTAAACTAATGCGAGACCTTATGATCCAACACAGATTAGGTGTCAAAGGCTCTAGCGAACTTTCTTGATCCTATCACCCAACTTTTCGAGTAATGAAAAAAACTGTTATTACACTTTCAATTATTTGTTTACTGAATTCGAGTTGCGCTCTTAAAAAAAATTCAGCTGTTATTAATTCGTCGCAAGAGTCTGGAACAGCGGCAAATTGTTCTTACCCTTTTACTCCCTCAAACAATCTTGTTCTGTTTCTGTTTTACAAAGATGCTATGCGTTATCTGACTCATAGTGATGATATATGCCGACAAGCATTCGCCGAACAATTGAAGGAAGAAGTGCAATCATCTTTTTTTCTTTCTCAAGGATGCATCAAGGCGACAGTCGATGACATTAATGACGCTCTTTATCACCCTGCAGAGTTGCGAAAAAGATTAAATTATTGAATGTGCGCAGTTTTGTTTTATGGGTTGCAGTTTAGATTGGAGCCCATTTTTTCTTTGGACTGGAAAATTAAGGGCAAAGGGGTAAAAGAATTTCATAAAGCATTTTGATAAAAATACCAAATCGCAATAGCGCCCAATATTGGAATAAGTAGAAATAGTATCCGCCCTATCATTAGTTATTTTGCTTTGTTATTAGCAAATTAATAATTATTTTTAGGTTTTCATTCGTTCGTTTGGTTAAAACTTTCTGGCAATAAAATTATATAGCCCTGCAAAAGCCAAACCACAAATGCCACCATCTGCACAACCCCATAGAAAGCCTACGATACTACCGGATTGGCTGATATTGTAACCAATATAGAATCTTCCTATAAAAGTAGGATCACCCGATGCTCCTTCAAGGAAAATAATCCACCATGTCAGGAAGAATAGGCCTACTCCCCATAAAATCCCAAACGTTAGTGTAAATGCTTTGACATTTAATTGCATTATTGCCTCCTATTTTTAGTTTGCTCTCAAATTATACCCTCAAATCCTCTTGGCCCGATTATTTGACATCAAGGGTTATAACATTTTAATGTAGGACCTTTTTTTGTTACCAATTAAAAAGTTAAACAAGTTTGGTTACTAATTATGATAAATTATAGCCACTAATTTTTCACCGGGAATTGGTTTATATTACGAAATAAAATTTTGCTAACTTTTATTTATGTGCCTTTACCGATTCCCTCTACTATTAAAAATCACCTCTCTTGTCCTTTTAGTTCCTTTGTGTTCGTTTGCTGAACCAAAAAAAAACAGCGATAAAATAGTTCCTCAACCTATTCAGGAAATGTTTCAGTCGAACCTGGTCTATCCTCAGGATAAAGATGAAATCCAATTTACTCTATTCCCATCCTTTAACAAAAATCAAAGCGGTCAAAAAGCGAGAACTTTATTTGAGATTGAATATGGCATTACGGACGCATTTCAGATCATTTTTGAATGGGACGGATTGCTATACCAAAACCCGAGGACTAGCCCTACAATTGCCGGACCCGGAAACATGGAGGTTGGTGCGCAATATAGTTGGATGGGCTTGGGTGATGGTAATACACACTTTTCTTTTGGAAATTTAATTGAAATCCCTGTAGGGCCAGTAGGAAGTGGTCTCACAGAAGGTTTTATTGAAGTACAACCCTTTATAATTTTGGCGAGAGACTTTCCCGAATTAAACCAGAGCCAAATTTTTTTCGAGTTTGGCTTTGGCTGGGTTGACCAGATTAGAAATGTTCCTGAAAGCACAGAACCCGAAGTTGATAGTATTTCATGGAACGTAGGCGCTTTTTTCCCCATTGGATTCTGGCGCGCAACTTTAGAAATAAACGGAAGAAATAACAAATGGGACGGAGGCAACCAAAACGATATATATATTACTCCAGGTACTATTTACAAATTATCTAAAGAGTGGGAAATTGGTATTGCAACACCTATTGGGGCTACCAATACTTCTGACGATTATCGAGTTGTAGGTTACTTGATGTGGGAGTTTGAATTGGATTAAATAAAATTATATAAAAAAGAGGTGCTATAAACGCTCTATGACATACCAGTTACTTTATTTTTTTTCTAGCACCACGTTTTGGCTTTGCTTTAACTTTTTTTCTGGTCTCTCTAAGCCATTTTTGAAGGGTTGAGTCTTTCGGATGTTTCTTTTCTGGCAGTCCACTACCACGGATTAATTTCTGTAAGCCATAATCATTTTTCAACTCGGGAAACTGTAAATTCGGATTGTCCTTTAATTTTTTAACGACGAAAGAACAATAGTCTTCACGAAGAAGATCCATTTTGGTCTTGTCAGTTATAAGATGATGACTTTGGGGAGGTTCAACCTTTGCTAATCGATTCAAAAATTCTTCCTGATAAATTTTTAGATCGACACAGGATAGATATCGGGCAATTTTTTCTTTGTCTCTACGATACCAAGCAAGAAAACTCTCCTTATCCAAAACCAGCGCGTTAGGGTTTTCAGTCATCATAAGACCACCAGCAAGATCAATTAATCGGCCACTTTTAACCCGAATTTCTCCAAGACTAATAGAATCTTCCATCGTCGTCCATACATCCATTAGAGCTTTAAAAGTATTATCAAAACCAGTTCTTCCTGCATCAAAAGCTTTAGCTAAAATATTGGTATGGTCACAGAGTAACTCAAACGCATCTCCAAACCCCCAGCTATCAGAATGCTCGAGTTTGCCAAGTAGGGTCATATAACTAGATTCATTCATGGCCTTTATCTCTTTGATGGAATGACCTTACCTGTGCTTTCGTTATTTGTGATGAACATTTCTTTTTTATTTTCTTTAAGATCAGAAGGTAATAGATACAAAAGTATTACTCCAAGAACTATTGGGTTATTAATCCTAATGATCATCGTAATACACTTCCTCAAAAGAACTAGTTTTTTTGTCCCAATAGATTCCTTGGAAAATAAGAACATTTAAAACAATAAGTTGTGGTTTAGGCCCTAGCCCATTTTTTGTTGTGGGCAACAGTATGGGTAACAAATAAAGCAGAAATCAGATTAAATCTCTCCCTACCTGTAATAGAATAGTCTCGTTGCTTACCATTGTTTGAAGTTTACCACTGGTCTTTAATTTAAATTAAAGGAGGATTGGTTATGAACAAAGACTCTTGGATTGCACTGATTATTGC
>Ga0114933_10000986_pt1 | contig 33040 bp, 33 predicted proteins | sample 4SBtaG_FD_89691 | JGI IMG/M metagenome (GOLD analysis project Ga0114933, IMG submission 89691) | Deep subsurface microbial communities from Kolumbo volcano to uncover new lineages of life (NeLLi) - 4SBTROV12_W25 metaG | ecosystem: Environmental > Aquatic > Marine > Volcanic | place: Kolumbo... | reverse complement strand
GGTGAGCCGACCGGAGGGGGAGCGGGCGTCGAGGCTTCGAAGGAGCGCCTCGGCGCTGCTGAAGTCCAGATCGCCGTTCCTCCAGAACAGCCGCGTGAGCGCAGGGAAGTCGTGGCCCTCGATACGGCGAACGGTCTCTTCGTCGAGGTCCTGGCAGCCCCGCAAGACGCCGAAGGTCCCGTCGCGGCAGTAGCGCCCGGCCCGACCGGCGATCTGGGCGAGCTCCGCGGGTCGGAGCACCCGGAAGTTGTGGCCGTCGAACTTGCGCAGACCCGCCAGCGCGACGTGGTCGATGTTCATGTTCAGGCCCATGCCGATCGCATCGGTGGCGACGATGTGATCGACCTCCCCGGACTCGAAGAGCGCGACCTGTCCGTTGCGCGCTCGGGGTGACAGCGCACCGAGCACCACGGCCACGCCCCCGTGTCGTGCCCGGATGCGTTCAGCGAGGGCGTAGACCTCGCGGGCGGAGAAGGCGACGACGGCGCTGCGGCGGGGGAGCGCACCCAGGGTGTGCGGTCCGGCCAGGCGCAAGGTGGAGAGGCGCTCGTTGCCGGAGATCTCACAGGTCGGCACGAGCTCCTGGAGCAGTGGGCGGATGCTCTCGGAGCCCAGGAACAGCGTCTCCAGGACGCCGCGCGCGTTCAGGAGACGGTCCGTGAAGACGTGCCCACGGTTGCGATCGCCAGCCAGCTGGATCTCGTCGACCGCCAGGAAGGCCACGGGCCGATCGACCGGCATGGCCTCGACCGTGCAGACCCACCAGCGCGGTCGCGGCGGGAGGATCTTCATCTCGCCCGTGACCAGCGCGACGTGGTCCGTCCCCCGAGTGGCGGCGATGCGGGCGTAGACCTCCTGCGCGAGCAGCCGCAGGGGCAGGCCGATCATGCCGCTCTTGTGCCGGAGCATGCGCTCGATGGCGCGGTGCGTCTTTCCGGTGTTCGTGGGGCCCAGGATCGCGCGGATCTGGCCACCGCGCTCGAGCAGGCTCCAGGTCTCGCGCATCTCAGCTACCCTTGTGCTCTTCGGAGGATTTCACATGCTGGTCGCGCTTCTTCTCACGGCCTGCGATCCCGACAAGGTCGACGACGCCACCCTCGACAGCGGGCTCGACTCTTCGGACGACTGGAATAGCGAGAACGAGGGCGGCGATGACGCCCCCGAGATCCAGGGTGGTGAAGCCTGGTGCACGGTCGGCAGCAACAGCTCCGGAGACCTCTTCTTCGTCCGCGTCGATGTCAGCGACGCCCAAGGCGAAGACACCCTGTCGAGCCAGGACAGCCGCGTGCTGGCCAAGGGGGGCTCGAACACCGTCTTCGAGGAGTCGATCCTGTTCTGCTCGGACCAGGGGCGCTGCGAGGGCAGCTGGCGGAGCGGCGACTACGGCGGGAGCATCACCTGCGCGACCGCGACGAGCTTCGAGTACTACGCGGTCATCGTGGACTTCGACGGCCACGAGTCCGAGGAGTTCGAGCTCACGTGGACGGAGTGAGGACCTCGCGCTCCCCGAGGTAGATCAGCTGATAGCCGGCCTCTACGGGGGTGTCGTCGGAGGGGTTGAGCAGGTCCAGGCCGACCCCGTCGCGGAGCCCGAGGACGAGGATCCCGTGCTGCCGACGCAGGCCACCGATGACCGTGCCGTATGCGGTGGGGAGCTCGTACTCCTCGGGCACGCAGCCCACGTAGAGGCTGTGGGCGCCGGCGCGGACCACCTCGCCGAGGACCTCGGCTGTGCCTGGCTGGGCGACGGCGTGGGCCAGCAGGGAGAAGCCCATGCGCGTGGTCTCGATGACCTCGTCGGCCCCGGCGGTGCGGGCGTGCTCGACGTTCTCGGCGTCGAGGATCTCGGCCACGATGTAGAGGGGTCGGATGCGGCGGCTCGTGAGGTGGGCCTTCACCCAGCGACGGATGGTGAACAGGGTCAGGATGGTCGTTGCGTCGGCCTCGGCGGGGGGGCGATCGCGGGCCCCGACGACCACCACCGCGCGGGCGTGGGTCATGCGGACCTTGTGCAGCTCGGACTCCTTGGTCGGGTCTCCGCGGACCCAGGTGAAGGCGCCGGGGAGATCGGCCGGGCGTTGATCGTCGTCGAAGATGACCACGTCGTGGCGCTCGACATCGACCTCGTCGAGGAGCGTGTCGAGGAGCATGCGGGAGCCCTCGTCGTAGCCGCAGACGACGATGTGGTTGACGTTGGTGGACATGCGGAATTGATCCTCCCGGATCGTCAGGACGGCGTTGAGCAGGCTGTGGCCGACGATGCCCGCGAAGAGCGCGAGCATGAACATGCCGGAGACCATCAGCACGCCGGCGATTCCCCGCCCCAGCCCGGTGACGGGCGCGATGTCTCCGAAGCCGACGGTCGTGATGGTGACGAGCGCCCACCACAGTCCGTCGGAGAGCGTGCTCACGTTCGGGTTGTCGAAGCGTTCGACCAGCCACATGCTGGTCCCGCCGAGCAAGACGAAGGCGCCCAGCAGCGAGAAGGCTGTGAGGTAGAGGGTGGCGTTGTCCTCGAAGGCCCGGAGCACGCTTCGCAGCGGCCCCTTCGACAGCCGGTTGGCCCGCAACAGCCGCAGCAGCCGCAGGGCTCTCAGGCCGCGGAGCGCCGGGAAGACCGCCAGCACGGTCAACAGATCGACGAGGTTCAGGGGACGGAGCAGGTAGACCGCGCGGGCGTAGATGTGGGTCTTCAAGCGAAGCGCGCGGGTGTCGCCGAAGACCTCGAGGCTCGGCGGCGCATAGGTCAGCACCCGCAGCGTGATCTCGACGGCGAAGATCGTGAGGATCACGCGGTCGATCCAGACCAGCGCGTCGGTCTCCGGGAGGCCGCCCACCGCGACGTCCCAGGCGAAGAGCGCGATCGAGAGCAGGATCAGGGCCCAGATCGCCCCCTGGGTCCACCGGTAGATGCGCGTGTCAGGCTGGTGGAACGCGGCGTGCAACGTCTCGGCGAAGCGACCCATCGCAGCGAGCATATTCCGGAGTGGCTAAGCTCCCGTCGATGGCGGACCGCCCCCCCGATGACATCGACCTGCTGCTCCGAGGGCTGGAGGAAGCCCTCTCGGGTGCGGGAGTCGACATCGACGACCCCGAGTTCTGGGAGCAGGTCCGCGACGAGGTCGACGACGCGGTTCAGGTCGCCATCGACCAGAAGATGCAGGTCCTCGACGGCGGAGGCGAGGACAGCTCAACGCCCACGGACCGCAGCCACCTTCGGGTCGCGGGGGAGGGCGAGAAGGATCCGGGCCGCACTGTCCGGGTCGTCGGCGTGCGCGCCCGGGAGCGCGTCCGGCGAGGCGAGGCGGGGCGGATCGTCGTGGCCGAGGGCGGATGGCAGACCCTGCTCCGTGCCGTCGAGCCGCGCTGCTACCGCATCCACGTGCGCATCGGCCTGCTCGACGTGGCTCTGGATGGCGAGCTGGCCGAGCGGGTCTCCGCGGGTCAGAGCGTCGATGTCGAGGCCGCTTCGATCCGCGTTCAGGGTGCAGAGGGCGGCGCCAAGGGGAGCTTCGAGCGGGTCCCATGATGATCGCTCTCTGGCTGGTCTGTGCGCCCGGACCAGAGAAGCTGTGTCGGATGGCACGCGCTGGCGCGGCCGCGGCCTGGGACGAGACCGTCGCGTACTACGAACGCGTCGAGGCCATGGAGCAGGACGACCTCTCGGCTGCAGAGGCCGAGCTTGGAGCGGCGACCGAGCGGCGCGAGGCGGCCACGGCCAGTCGGGCCACCTATACCCGGCGCAGCGTCGGTGGCCTGACCGACGCCCGCACTGGCCAGGTGCGCAGGGATGCCGACGCGAACGCGGCGAACCGGCGCAGAGCCGCGGGCGCGGCGCAGCGGGTCCTCGACGAGGCGGAGTACGAGGCCGCCGCCGTCGCAGACTGGCTGGAGGCGGACCAGCGAGCCCGAAGCCTCGAGGACAAGGCGGCGCTCGCGCGGCGGCTCCGCGACGGGGAAGCGGATCTGCGGGAAGCCGAGTCGCTTGTGGACTCGAACCTGGCCGCGGAGGCGATCCAGCTCACCAGGGAGCGAGATCGCCGCTGCACTCCCTGAGCTACTCGGCGGGCTTGAGGGTCTTGATGTGGGCGATCAACGCGTCGATCTCCGCCTCTTCGAACTGGCCGCCGTAGGGGGCCATCAGCGGGCTCTTGCCGGCGGCCGCGCCGCCCTCGGTGATCACCTTCTTGAGGTGGGCGTCGGTGCGCTCGTCGTTCCAGAACTCCGGGTTGGAGAAGTCCGCCGGCGTGGGGTTCAGCGCGGCGCCTGCGGGACCATCGCCCTTGCCCTCGGGACCGTGGCACGCGCCACAGATCGTCTCGAAGGTGCCCTTGGCGTCGAACTCGGCGACCTCGGGCTCCGGAGCCGGGGGCGGCTCTTCCTTCGCGGGGGGCGGCGCGGCCTCCTCCTTCGCGGGGGGAGGGGCGGGCTCCTCTCCGCTGCAGGCGACCAGGGTGGAGAGGGCAAACGTAAAGAGGGTGATAGTGCGCATTCGCGGTGCATATCACCGGCTCCTCGGTCCGTCCGCAAAGCACCCGGAAAGCCGGACGCGTGTAGAGTGTCGCCTTGTCGGAGGCCGGCCAGATGGCCCGAACGTACTGCTTCAGTTGCGGCGCGGACATGGAGGAGGTCCCGGGTCAGGAAATCCCTGTCTGCGACTCCTGTCAGGACGAACACGGCGGCGATGAAGCGCCGGTCGCGACGAGCTACCGGATCAAGCGCGGAGGCCGATCCGAGGGCCCGCTGACCCCCGAACAGGTGATCGAGCAGATCAAGAAGGGCCTGCTCCTCGGCGAGGATCGGATCACCTCGGGCCGGCAGTGGACGCGGGTCGATCAAGACCCCGAGTTCAGCGGCTACTTCATCCCTGGCGATCCCCGCTTCGAAGAGGTCCAGGCCGCGCGCAAGCGGAGCAAGGGCGCACGGGCCAGCCGTGAGCGCCGCGAGTCCGCCCGAAGTCTCGTCAAGATCGCGGTCGTTCTGGGCGTCATCGCCGTGCCGGTCGCGCTCTACGCGAGCGGCATCCAGATCTTCGACGACGAGGCCGTGGACGCTGTTCAGGAAGACGGGGGCGAGGTCCTCGACAGCTGGATCCTGAAGATCCAGAAGACCTTCAACCCCAAGGTCAGCGAGACGGAGCTCGAGAAGATGCGCGGCCTCCCGGGCGAAGCTGTGATCCAGGAGCTCAAGGCCGAGTGGCCGGACGCGAACGCCGGCGTCGAGGAGCACCTCGCTCTAGGAAAGCTCGGCTTGCTTCAAGGCACCCGGGCCGGGTGGACCTCGGCCCAGCGCGAGTACGAGTACGCGGTCGCCGCAGACGACGACAACGTCGAGGCGCTCGCCGGACTCGCGGTCGTCTACGCCCAGCTCCGCGACGAGGACGAGCGCTACAACAACCGCTCGCTGGAGCTCTACCAGCGGGCCAACACCCTCTCCGAGGGCCACCCCGCGGTCCTGCGTGCCCAGGCCGGCATGTCGATCATGTCGGGAGCCTGGGACGACGCCGAGGCCCGCTCACGCGACTGCCTCAAGGAGGTCGCGGACGACGGAGTGTGCCTCTGGTACCTGGGCAAGGCGCTGACGGAGCTCGGGCGCTACTCCGAGGCCGAGCAGGCGCTCTCGAAGTCCAAGGAAGTCATGGGCGACGCCCCCGTCGTCGACCTCTCCCTTGGCTGGTCTGCCCTGGAGACGTACCAGTACCACAAGGCCAGGGCGCCGCTCGAGGCCTTCGCCAGTCGTTACCCCGAGGATCCGGACATCCACAGGCTCCTCGCCCGATACCACCGGGAGATCGGCGACTACGATGCGGCCATCGAGGCCGGTCGGAAGAGCATCCGACTCGACACGGACAGCGCCTACGCTGCGCGGGTGCTCATCGGTGAGCTGCTGCTCCACTACAGCCGGGACGCTGAGGCCGCCTACGAAGTGCTCGGCCCCGCCACGGATCCCGCCGCTGCGGTCTCTCGCCAGGAGCGCGTGCGCGTGCTGCTGCCCGCCAGCATCGCCGCCCGCGAGTCTGGCAACGTCGAGGACGCCCTGACCTGGGCGATGGAGCTCGCAGACCTCGACGCCGGCTGGCCGCCGGGGCAGCTCGCGCTCGCCCTAGCCCACCATGCCAACGGAGACGACTCCGCGGCCGAGGACGCGCTCAAGCTCGCCGACATCACCTCGATCGAGGGCCGCGACCTGGCTCGCTTTCACGTCGAAGCGGCACGCTTTTACACCTCGATGGGCCGGAGCCGTCCGGCCCACTACGAGCTCGAGGCCGCCCGCTCGGCGGACCCCAACTGGCCGGTCGCCAGCTACGAGCTCGCTCGGAGCTTCCTGGTCCTCGAGAACCCGGCGAGCGCCCTCGACACGATCCGCTCGACCTGGACGATGGATCTTGAGCTGGACAACAACTACGACCCGGTCGAGGTCATCCCGATCGAGCGCTTCGACCTCATCGCATTCGACCGCCAGCTGACCCGCTCGATCTCCTCCGGAGACGCGGTGGCCGTAGCGCTGCCCTCGGCCCGGGGCGCCCTGATGACGCAGCACTGCGTAGCCGAAGGCAGGAGCTGCGACAAGGCGATCACGCTCGTGGGAGATGCCCTGCGCAGCAATGAGAGCGATGCCGCTGCCCAGTGCTACATGGGCTGGCTCGGTCTCCAGCGGGAGCGCCCGGACCAGGCGCTCCAGAACTTCGACCGCGCCCTGGCGAGTGACGCCGTGCAGCCGGTCGTCCTGAGCCTCCGCGGGCTGGTTCATGCCCAGCTCGGCAACGCCCAGGACTCGGAGCGCGACTTCAAGAACGCCCACAAGCACGGTGTCGGAATCATCGGCATCAGCCGGCGCAACGCGACCGCGCTGATAGCGCTCGACAAACGTGACGAAGCCGTTGCAATGGCTTTGAGTGCCGTCAAGGCCGACGCGCGCGACGTCGAGAGCCGCTCACGGCTGCTTGCGCTCCAGGAGGCCTCCGAGTAGTTCGCGGCGATGAAGGTCGCACTGGTCGGTGGTGGCGGGCGCGAGGCCGCGCTCGCCTGGAAGATTCGGCAGAGCTCGCTCGTCGACGAGATCTGGCTGACCCACCCCGGTCCGGGGTTCCCCGCGGACAGCCGGACGCTGCCGTCGGGCTCGGTGGTCGAGGCCCTTGACGAGGTCGGCGTCGACCTCGTCGTCGTCGGGCCGGAGGCGCCTCTGGCCGAGGGGCTCGTCGACGCCTGCACGGAGCGTGGAATCCTGGCCTTCGGGCCCACGGCAGCGGCCGCACAGCTGGAGTCGAGCAAGCGCTTCGCCAAGGACTTCATGGCGCGCCACGGCATCCCGACCGCGGCCTACGGCTGCTACGACGACGCGGCCTCGGCGCACACGGCGATCGAGGGGCCCTGTGTCGTCAAGGCCGATGGCCTGGCTGCTGGAAAGGGCGTCTTCGTCTGCCCCGAGACGGCGGCCGCGCACGCGGCGGTGAACCGCATCTTCGAGGGCGGCATCGGCGGTGGCCGGGTGGTCATCGAGGAGCTGCTGGTGGGCGAGGAGGTCAGCGTCCTGGCCCTCTGCGATGGCGAGCGCTTCGTGCTGCTGCCGCCGGCTCAGGATCACAAGCGCCGCTTCGACGACGACCACGGTCCCAACACCGGCGGCATGGGCGCCTACGCCCCGGCCCCGGTCGGGACGGCCGCCCTGCTGGAGGCGACGGCCGAGGACGTCATCCGACCCACGCTGGTCGGCATGGCTGCCGAGGGGCGGCCCTTCCGCGGCGTGCTCTACGCCGGCGTGATGGTCACCGAGGCGGGCCCGAAGGTGCTGGAGTTCAATGTGCGCTTCGGTGACCCCGAGTGCCAGCCGGTGCTCATGCTGCTCGACGAAGACCTCGTCCCCTTGCTGCAGGCCTGCGCCCGGGGCGAGCTCGAGGAGCGGCCGCTCGCGCTGAAGCCCGGGGCGACCTGCTGCGTGGTCATGGTCAGCGATGGCTACCCAGGCACCTACGAGAAGGGTCTGCCCATCTCAGGGCTGGAGCCCCGCGATGGCGTGGTGGTGTTCCAGGCGGGCACGCGTCTCCGCGGCGGTCGCGTCGTCACGAACGGAGGCCGGGTCCTGGGTGTGACGGCCCGCGGCGCCACCGTGCGCGAGGCTCGGGATCGGGCCTACGACGCCGTCGACAGCATCCACTTCGAAGGCGCCTCGTGGCGCACAGACATCGCGAGCCGCGCGCTCGCAAGGGAGAAGGCATGACCCGAGTCGGGATCTTGATGGGCAGCAAGTCGGACCTCCCCGTGATGAAGGCCGCGGGTGCGGTCCTGGATGAGCTGGGCGTTGGTTGGGAGATGCGCATCCTGAGCGCCCACCGCACGCCCGAGCAGGCCCGCGAATACGCCATGACCGCCGAGAAGCGGGGACTGCGCGTCATCATCGCGGGTGCCGGCATGGCCGCCCACCTGGCCGGGGTGATGGCCGGGGTCTCGCCGCTGCCGGTCATCGGCGTGCCGCTGGGCGCCTCGCTGGGTGGCTTCGACAGCCTGTTGGCCACCGTGCAGATGCCCCCCGGCGTCCCGGTCGCCACCGTGGCGGTGGGCAAGGCGGGAGCCAAGAACGCGGCCTGGTTGGCCGTGCGCATCCTCGCGCTGAGCGACCCTGAGGTTCGCCAGCGGCACCTCGATGCCCGCGCAGCCATGACCGCGAAGGTGCTGGCCGCCGATGCGGAGATCCAGGGGTGATCCAGGCCGCCGTCGATGCGCTGAGACGTCCCGGCGGCGTGGTCTGCTACCCGACGGAGACCGTCTACGGCCTGGGCGGGCGGGCGTGCGATCCAGACGCCGCCTATCGGATCGCGGCGATCAAGAAGCGGGAGCCCCAGCCCCTCATCGTCCTCGTGGACGGGCTGGAGTGGCTGAGCGGCGCGGCGCGGGTGCTGGGCGAGCAGCTCTGGCCGGGCCCGGTCACGCTCATCGTGCCGGCCTGGGAGGGCCTCGCGGAGAACGTCCTGGCACCGGACGGGACGGTGGCGGTCCGCTGGAGCGGGCACGAGATCTGCGCCGAGCTGGTCCAGGCCGTCGGGCCGATCACCTCGACCTCGGCCAACCTGCACGGTGAGCCGCCCCCGCGCTCTATGCCGAGCCTGGACGTCGATGCCGTGATCGACCATGGCGCCCTCGCCTTCGCCGAGCCGTCTACCCTCGTCCACGTCGGCGAGCGGCGGGTGTTGCGTCGTGGAGCCCTCGCTCATCGGGTCGAGCGCTTGCTTGCCGACCTCGACGCGGCCTCATAGGGACGGCGGCTCATGTCGCCCCGACTCCACACCGTGCGCACCCGCGTCGCATATGGACCCCGCGATGCTGAGCGCTTTCCGGCCGGACTGGACGCGCTCGGCGAGTCGCTCTACGCCCTCGTCGAAGGAGTCCTGCTCGACAAGGGAAAGCTGCCTCGGCCCTGCATCCTCGGCATCCGCGGCGAGCTGGTGGAGCGCTACGACCTGCCAGGGGTGGTCCAGAGTGGGGGTGACGTCCACGCCTTCACCGCCGCCGTCGCCGGCCAGTCCGGGGTCGAGGTCGTCGGCGTGCTGGGCGTGCTGGGCGTTCGGCTCGGCGGCGCCAAGCAGCGCGTCCCGGGGCTGTGCGTCTTCCTCGAGTGGCCCGACGGGCGCTGGTACAGCGCGCTCCGAGTGCTTCGCGACAAGGCGCTCGTCGACGAGCTCCCGGTGCTGATCCGCACGGCGGACGAGGGCTATCCCAGGCCCGGCGGACTCGGCGGCTGGTGGTCCCGCGCCCGCTTTCAGGGCCTGAGCCTCAGCCTCCATCGATCCGGCGGCCAGGGCGGTGCGGGCCTGGTCCACTAGCCGCAGCCGCTCAGTCAGCGCAGACAGGCCGCCTTGTTGTCGCCGTAGCGCCGCTCGTAGGGCACGTAGATCATGCAGGAATCGGTCGGACAGACCTCGGTGCACGAGGCAAAGGTCTCCTCGTGCATGCGGCGCTCGACCGAGCCGTCCTGGGTGTTCACGACCCGGTTGTAGGTCTGGATCTGGCCTTCCCGCTCGTCCAGCGAGTGCACGCTGGTCGTCAGCCACGTCGGCGCTCCCCGGGCCCACATGCCCGCGCCGGTCCGGATCGCCTCCTGCTGGGCGGCGAGGTCGTCAGGGAGCGGCTCACCGTTCATGACGAAGCTGTGCGCCAGCCCCCGCTCGAGCAGCGCGCGTCGGAGGTCGGGACAGTCGACGAGCGCGCGGCCGTAGCCACCCCCTTTGCCGGTGTCGTCGCAGGTCCAGGCCTCCGACGAGGCGACGTCGGCGGCCTCCTTGCTCAGGAGGTACAGCTCGGCGGGATCCCAGTCGCCCCACCGGTGCACCGGCCCGTAGGACTCCAGCGTGTTGTACCCGGCCAACCTTGCCTTGAGCGGCTCGTCGTCCGGTCGCGGGCTCTTGAAGGTGTCGCCGTCGTCCCACGAGGCCAGCACGTACTGCCCGTCGAGGAACAGGACGGAGGGGTACTCCGCGGTCATTGCGGGGAGCTCGGGCGCTGGGGCCGGCTCGGCGACGGGGACTTCGGGCGGGGTCTTCTGTGTACAGGCGAGCAGCAACAGCATGCCGTCGAATACCGCGTTGCATCGTGGTAGACGAACCTCGGGAGGTAGCGATGCAGTGGATCCTCATGCTCAGCCTGGCGACGGCCCCCGCCCTGGCCTTCAAGGCCAAGAAGGCTTCCAACGCCGAACTGGTCGAGGCCCTCGGCAGTCCCGAGGGCGACATCCGAGAGGACGCGATCGTCGAGATCGGCCGCAGGAACCTGACCGACAGCGCGCCGCAGCTGATCGAGCTCGCGAAGTCGGATCCCGAGGCCTACGTCCGCAAGCGGGCGCTCTCAGCGCTCGAGGACATGCGGCCCGAGGGCCTCTACACCCTGTGTGACCACATCATCCAGAACGATGAGGACAAGTCCCAGCGCGGCAAGGCGCTCGCGATCCTGGAGCAGACCGGTCCCTCCTCCCACAGCGCCACGGTGGGCTTCGCGCTGGTCAACGACAGCGACGCGGGCATCCGTCGGAAGGCCGCGATCATCATCGGGAAGCGGAGCTGGGCGGATCAGCAGGACGCCCTGGTGACGGGGGCAGGGGACACCGACTCGAAGGTCATGTACGCCTCGTACCGGGCCTTGATCCGTCTCGGCGACGAGGCCATGCGGCCGATGATCCACGAGGCGCTGGCGAACATGGACGACGAGAAGCTGCGCGAGGAGATCGCCCGCGGTCTGGGCGAGACGCCGCTGGCCGTCGACAAGGACGCGCTCGTGGCGGCCTTGGATGATCCGGACGTCGACGTCGCCGTGCTGGGCGCGCGCGCGCTGGCCAAGCTCGGGGACACTTCGGTGGGCCCGATGCTGCGGGAGAAGTCCGGCTCTGCGGCCGACGAGAAGCGGAGCGAGGAGTTCGCCAAGGCCGCCGCACAGCTCGGCGGGTGAGCGCGGGCATCACTGCGGTGCCGGGGGTCCTCGCCGGCCACTGGACGCACGAGAGCGGAACGACGGGCTGCACGGTCCTGGTCTTTCCCGAGGGCGCGACCGCCGGAGGCTGTGTGCCAGGCAGCGCCCCCGGAGGACGCGAGATCGGCGTGCTCGACCCCTGCCACCTCGCCGGGGAGGTGCACGCCTTTTGCCTGTCCGGAGGCTCGGCCTTCGGCCTGGCCACGGCCGACGGTGTCCTAGCGGAGTTGGTCGAGCGCGGCATCGGCTTCGACGCCGTGGGTCACCGTGTCCCGATCGTCCCGACGGCGATCCTCTTCGACCTCCCCGTCGCCGAGGCGCGGCCCGACGCCACAGCAGGCCGAGCAGCCGCAGCCGCCGCGTCGAGCGAAACACTCGCCTCGGGCAGGGTCGGCGCCGGCGCGGGCGCGACCGTGGCCAAGGCCGGTGGGCAACCGGCGCCTGGAGGTCTGGGAACGGCGCATCGCCCGGTTGGCGGCTGGACGGTCGGCGCAGTCGCCGCGGTGAACGCCTTCGGCTCGGTCCGTCACCCGGAGACTGGCGTGTGGCTCGCTGGAGGGCCTCTCGGCGAAGCCGTCCTGGGGGGCGACTGGCGAGGAAACACCTCGCTGATCGCGGTCGCGACCGATGCTCCTCTCAGCCGGCCCCAGGCAACCGTCGTGGCGCGGATGGCCCAGGCCGGCCTCGCGCGCTGCCTCTACCCGGCGTTTGCAGCGGTCGACGGGGACACCGTCTTCGTGGCCTCGACCACTCGAGGGAGCATCGACGCCCTGGAGGTGACCACCCTCGGGCACGCCGCTGCGCTCACGGTCGCCGATGCCATCGTCGCCGCGGTGACTACGACAACGCCATGAACTCCACCCGCGTCGACAAGTGGCTCTGGGCCGCGCGCATGTTCAAGACCCGGACGCAGGCGACCAAGGCCTGCGATGCGGGGCACGTGCGCATTGACGGCAAGGGCGCCAAGGCCAGCGCCAAGGTGGTCGCGGGTGTCCTCGTCGAGGCCCTTGCGCCGAGTGGCCGGCGGGTGCTCGAGGTCGTCGGCATCGCGGACAAGCGCGGCCCGGCGTCGGTCGCGCAGACCCTCTACGTGGACCACACGCCCGAGCCGGAGCCGCGGCGCAGCCCCATGGACGACGACCGCGAGCGCGGCCTGGGCCGGCCCACCAAGCGAGACCGCCGCAGGCTGCGGAGGCTGAAGGGGCGATGATCGTCCTCTACGACGGCGAGTGCGGCCTGTGCGATGCGGGGGTCCAGTGGATCCTCGAGCACGATCGCGATGGCGTCTTTCAGTACGCCGCGCTGCAGGGCGAGACCGCCGCGGAGCTCCAGCAGCGCTTCCCCGACCTCCCGAGCGATCTGAGCACGATGGGCTTCGTGGAAGGGGACCGGCTGCTCTTGCGCTCGCGAGCGATCCTTCGCATCTGCGCGCACCTCGGGGCGCCGTGGCGTTGGCTTGCGGTGCTCGCCGTCCTGCCGGCGGGGCTGACCGACCTCGGCTACGGCGCTGTGGCGGCCCTGCGCTATCGCATCTGGGGCCGGCTCGACGCCTGCCGCCTGCCCGAGCCCGAGGTCGCCGCACGCTTCCTTCCTTGAGCGGCTAAGCGGGGGCATGGCCCACAGTCCCGAGTTCGCTGCGCTGTGCGAGGACGCCCGCTCCCGCATCACCGAGATCACCCTGGACGAGTGGCTGGACTCCGCCGAGCAATGGACGCTCGTGGACGTGCGCGAAGACCGGGAGTGGGAGGCGGAGCACATCCCGGGTGCGGTCCACTGCGGCCGCGGTGTGCTCGAGCGAGACGCGCTGTCTCAGTGGGACAAGTCCACTCCGCTCGTCCTCTACTGCGGCGGCGGGTTCCGCTCCGCCCTGGCGGCGGACAACCTCCAGCGCATGGGCTTCACGCGAGTCCGCAGCCTGGCCGGAGGCATCAAGCGCTGGCGCCAGGAGCGCACCATCGACTTCTACTTCGATGTCGTCTGCCCCTACGCCTACATGGGGGCTGTGCGGATCGAGGCGCTAGCCGAGCGCACGCGCTGCCGCGTGCGCTGGAAGCCGATCCTCCTGGGGGGCGTCTTCAAGCAGATCGAGGCTCCCCTGGTGCCCGCCGACTCCTGGTCTGCGAACCGCCAGCGCATCATCGCCCGCGACCTGCAGAGGTGCGGGGAACGGGCCGGCCTCGACCTGCGGATGCCGCCGGGGCACCCTCGCCGAAGCGTCTACGCGATGCGGCTCCTGCTGTCGGCGCCCGAGGAGCGCTGGCGGGACCTCGCCCTTGCGCTCTGGCAGGCCTACTGGGAGCAGGGCAAGGACCTCGACGACGAGGTCTTCCTCGAGCAGTTCATGCGCGAGCAAGGGATCGTGGCGGCTCCAGCGGCCAAGCAGGAGCTGATCGACCGGACCGCCGCCGCGGTGGAGCGCGGCGTCTTCGGCGTGCCGGTGATGAGCGTCGGTCCCCACTGGTACTACGGCCAGGATCGGCTCCACCTGTTGGAGGCGGCGCTCGGGGGCGCGCGCGCCGAGCCGACCTCCGAGCACACCGGCCAACAGATCGAGTTCTGTCACGACTTCTCCAGCCCTTTCAGCTACCTGGCCTCGACCCAGATCGAAGCGCTGGCCGAGCGGCTCGGCGCCACGGTCCGCTACCGGCCGATCCTGCTGGGCGGCTTGTTCCGGACGATCGGCACGCCGGATGTGCCCTTGCATGCGATGAGCCCGCCGAAGCAGCGCTGGATGCTCAAGGACATGAACGACCAGGCGAAGTGGCTGGGACAGCCCCTCAAGTGGCCGAAGGGATTTCCCTTGCGAACGATCCTGGCGCTTCGGGTATCCATCGCAGAACCTCGTACGATCTCAGCTATCTACGCGGCGGCCTGGGCCCAGGACCGGGACATCGCCACCCCCGAGGGGCTCGCGGCGGTGCTCGACGAGGCGGGCTTCGACGGGGCGGCGTTGATCGCGCGGACCCAGGACCCCGCGGTGAAGCAGGTCCTGCGGGACAACACCGATCACGCGGCCGCCGCAGGGGTCTGCGGGGTCCCGACCTTCGTGGTCGGTGACCACCTGGTGTGGGGTGTGGACCGTCTGGACCACGTCGAGGCCTTGCTCAGGGGCTGGACTCCGAAGTCGGGCTGAGCCCGGTCCCGTACACCCGGTCGAGCCAGACGGCCAGGCTGTCCGGGTCGGCCCATTCTCCCTCGAAGCCCACCTCCAGCAGGGGGCCGGCCGGGTCGCCCTCGCGCGGCACGAAGTTCCTCAGCTCCACGCGTCCCTCTCCGGTTCCTGGCTGCAAGACCCCTTCATCGTTGGACTTCCACACGGCGGCGGTGAGCCACGCCTGGAGCTGGGCGTCCTCGATCTCCTCCACCCGGAGGGTTCGGGACTCATAAGGGCGGGGATCCTCCAGGGCGTGCGCGGCCAGCCACACCAGGACGGTGCCGAGCTCGGCCGCGAGCTCCTCGGGCACGTTCGCGACCGTCAGGTCGTGCACGCCGACGCCGCGGAGCCCTCGCGTGACGACGCGATCGCCGCTCCAGTCCAGCACCACACGATCGGCCAGATCCTCCGGGGGTCGGGTCAGCATCCGCCCGGTGTCGAGGTCTTCGATCGGGCGGGCTCCGGCCCACTCGAAGACCGCGGCCTCGAAGCGCTCCACGCGTGGTTCGGCCCCGGGCACCGGCGAGGCGAAGCGGACCACCACGACCTCGTCCGCGGTCACGCCCTCCGGCGGCACGATCCAGCCGGCCGGATGAAGCCCGACGGCGGCGTGGGAGGTCGTCGCTCGCCGAGGCAGGCGGACCCTGGCGTCCAGGCTGTCCACGAGGGCGTCGACGTCGCTGCAGTCGGGCACGCACCAGACGGCGAGGGACCTGCGCGCGTCCGGGACGGACACCGGCGGAGCGTTTTGGACCGAGAGCGCAACCAGCCAGTTCATTCCGTCATTGTTTCCCCATCTCGGGGGGCTTAGAGAGTCCCGTCGATTCTGCAGCGAGGCAGCATGTTCGAAGAGCTGAAGTCGCCGGTCGAGCTCGAAGCCGAGGTGCTGGCCTTCTGGAGGCGCGAGCAGGTCTTCGAGGCCACCCTCCGAAAGGAGTCTCCCAAGGGCGAGTACGTCTTCTACGAGGGCCCTCCCACCGCCAACGGGACGCCCCACAACGGGCACGTCCTGACGCGGGTCATCAAGGACCTGTTCCCGCGCTACCGCACGATGCGCGGCTACCACGTCCACCGCATGGCCGGTTGGGACACCCACGGTCTGCCCGTCGAGGTCGAGGTCGAGAAGTCCCTCGGAATCCACGGGCGCGAGGCCATCGAGGCCTACGGGCTCGAGGGCTTCAACCGCAAGTGCATCGACAGCGTCTTCACCTACACCGAGGTGTGGGAGGACCTGACCGACCGCCTGGGCTTCTGGATCGACACCTCCACGGCCTACGTCACCTACCACCGGTCCTATGTGGAGTCCGTCTGGTGGGCCCTGTCCCGTCTCTTCGAGAAGGGCCTCTTGTACAAGGGGCACAAGGTCGTGTGGTGGTGGCCCCAGGGCGGCACCACGCTGTCCGCTGCAGAGGTGGGCCTCGGCTACAAGGAGGTGGACGACCCGAGCGTGACCGTCGAGTTCGCCGTCGAGGGCGAGGACGACCTGGCGCTCCTGGCCTGGACCACGACGCCGTGGACCCTTCCGAGCAACACCGCGATCGCGGTGAACCCCAAGCTCGACTACGCCGTTGTGCGACAGGAGAGCGGCAAGCGCCTCATCGTGGCCGAGGGGCTCAAGGACCAGGTCGAAGGCGAGGTCGTCGAGCTGCGAAAGGGCAGCGATCTGCTGGGTCTCCGATACACTCCTCTCTACCGTTTCGCGGAGCCGGAGGGGGGGGCCGGTTGGCGCGTCATCCCCGGCGATCACGTCACGCTCGAGGCGGGCACGGGCCTGGTCCACACCGCCCCTGCCTTCGGAGAAGACGACTTCGCAGCCGCGAAGAAGCATGGCGTCGGCATGCTGCAGCTGATCGCGCCGAACGGGTGCTTCGTCGAGGGGACCGACTTCCTGGAAGGCATCTTCTGCAAGGACGCGGACAAGCTGATCATCCGCGACCTGAAGGAGAGGGGCCTCCTCTTCAAGCGGGAGACCTACCGCCACGACTACCCCTTCTGCTGGCGCGCGGACGACGACCCGCTCATCCAGTACGCCCGGCCCGCGTGGTTCGTGAAGACCACCGCGCTGAACGCCGAGGCGCTCGAGAACAACCAGGCCGTCAACTGGCTCCCGGATCACATCCGCGAGGGCCGCATGGGCGACTTCCTGCGCAACAACGTGGACTGGGCGCTGTCGAGGGAGCGCTTCTGGGGCACGCCGCTGAACATCTGGGAGTGTCCGGACTGCGAGGCGCGCAAGGCCCCGGCCAGCGTCGCGGAGATCAAGGCCCTCGCTGGCGATGACGCCTTCGACGCCGACGTCGACGAGCACCTCCAGGTGCACCGACCCTGGATCGATCGCGTCAAGTTCCCCTGCTCCTGCGGCGGGACCATGAACCGCGTAGACGAGGTCATCGACTGCTGGTTCGACAGCGGCTCGATGCCCTTCGCGCAGTGGGGCTTCCCCCACGCCGAGGGCAGCCACGAGGCCTTCGCCCAGCGCTTCCCCGCGGACTTCATCTCGGAGGCGGTCGATCAGACCCGAGGCTGGTTCTACAGCCTGCTCATGATCTCCACGCTGCTCTTCGACGACGAGACCTGCCAGGAGTTCGGCATGGCGCCGGCGGGCTTCCCGCGTCCCTACAGGACCTGCATCGTCCTCGGCCACGTGTGCGACATGGACGGCCGCAAGGAGTCCAAGTCGAAGGGGAACTACACCTCGCCGGACCTGGTGATGAAGGGCCGCCTGGCGCTCAACGCGGTGGCGGATCCCGCGGTTCCCGAGGGCTCGGTGGGCTTCATGAAGGCCCAGCTCAAGTCCCTCGGCCTGGGTCCCAAGGAGACCTTCGGCTGCGGCGAGCGACACCTCACGCTGGTCCAGGCGGATGTCCGCGCCAAGGACACGGTGCACTTGAACCCGAACGATATGAGTGCTTTGGCACCCGAAGGGCGAATCACGCTGAAGGCGCCCTTCGAGGCTCCGGGCGCCGATGCGTTCCGCTGGCTCTTCTATGCCAACTCGCCGCCCCAATCGAACACGCGGCTGTCGCTCAAGAACATCCGCGAGGGCCAGCGCGAGTTCCTGATGCGCCTGAAGAACGTGCACAGCTTCTTCGCCATCTACGCGAACATCGCCGGCTTCGATCCGGCGTCTGGGACCGCCCCACCGCTCGCCGAGCGCGACCGCCTGGACCGCTGGATCCACGCGGAGCTCGACCGGACCGTGGATGAAGTCACTCGGCTCATGGACGACTACCGGCTCTACGAGGCGGCGCGCGCCATCCAGGGCTTCGTCGAGGGCCTCTCGAACTGGTACGTCCGTCGCTCGCGCCGCCGCTTCTGGGGCGAGGGCCAGGCCCTGCAGGATGCGCTTTGGACGCTCTACGAGGTCCTGGCAGAGACGGCGCGGCTCATCGCGCCCTTCGTTCCCTTCATGGGCGAGGCGCTGTGGTCGGATCTGCGCACGTCGTCGGACCCTGTCAGCGTTCACCTCTGCGACTACCCGGAGCCACAGGAGGACCGGCGCGACCCCGGTCTGGACGCGGCGATGCGCCTCGTGCGCGACCTCGCGAGCCTGGGGCTGGCCGCCCGGAAGCAAGTGGGTGTGCGAGTCCGCCAGCCCCTGCGCGCGCTCGAGGTCGTGCTCGCCGACGGCGATCTGGCCGCAGGGTTGACCCCCCTGATGCCCTTGCTCTGCGAGGAGCTCAACGTGCGCGAGGTCCGCTTCAGCGCCGAGGCCGACCGCTTCGTCACGTTCAAGGTGAAGCCGAACTACAAGGCCCTGGGCAAGCGGCTCGGCAAGGACATGAAGGCTTGCGCTGCGGCGCTCAACACGCTCCCGGGCGGCGAGGTCCGGCAGAAGGTCCTGGCCGGCGGGCTCTCCCTCGATCTGCCAGGCGGCACCGTAGTCCTCGGGCCCTCCGAGGTCGTGGTCGAGGTCCTCGCCAAGGAAGGCTTCCAGGCCGCCGGGAGCGCGGCCGCCGTCGTCGTTTTGCACGCCGACCTCGACGACGATCTGCGGCAGGAGGGGCTCGCCCGCGAGGTCATCTCGCGCGTGCAGGGCCTTCGCAAGCAGGCCCGGCTCGGGTACACGGACCGAATCCGCCTCCATGTCGGCGGCAGCGCCGAAGTGGTCGAGGCGGTCGAGCGCTTCAAGGACCACGTCGCCGGGGAGACCCTTGCGGTGGAGTGGTTGGATTCAGCGTACGATCTTCATACCTTGGATGTAGACGGCCAGGAGCTGATCCTGGGACTCGAGCGCGCCTGAGCGATGGCCGGACCCGACCTGCTGCCGAGTGAAGTGCTCCGAGTGCTCAGCACGCACGGCGAGGTCAACGCGGTGCTTGGAGGCGTCGGGCTGCGCTGCCACGTTGCGCCCTTCGAGGACTGCATCTTCCTGTTCATTCGGCCCGGGTCGGACGGCGAGGTCGCGTTGCTGGGGAACAACCGCGCCGAGCTTCGAGCCAGCGATGCGGGCCGGACCTACAACGTCCACCTGAAGGGGCGCGCGGTCGCCGGACGGCCCGGCCACCAGTGGGGGCGCTCCGCCGAGCTCAAGCCGTGGGTGCCATCGGGCTCCAAGTTACCGTTATGGCATGTGATTCCATTCTGGGCAGAGGAAGTGGAGTACTACCGCGGACAGGAGAGGTTCCACGGGAAGACGGACGCTGCCAAGGTGCCGACTCGGCCGTCCCGGTACATCTGGGCGGCGTGGTCGGGGGCGTGGTGGGCCCTCGCGCTCGGCGAGCTGATCGTCTGGGGCTACCTCGTCAGCAAGGGCTCCGACCTCATGTTTCGCCCCGTCGCATTTCTGCTCGGTGCGCTGAGCGTCGCCCTGGCCGTCGCCGGGGCACAGGCCTTCTACCGGGCACAGGCCTTTCACTGCTGGAGGGCCGACAGGAACTTCCCGGGCGCCGGCATGGTCGCCGAGGGCCTGCTCGCCCCGAGCGGCCTGAGCATTGCGGGCCTTGCCTACACGGCGGTCTCGGTGATCCTGCTCGCGCTGCTCACGCCCTGGGGTATGGATGTGGTGGGGGTGACCTTCGCGGCCACCTTCATGTGGGCGCTCTGGCCCTTGAATCTGACGCGCGTCTTCACGGCGGAGTCCAAGGAGGAGCCCTGATGGAAGTGGTGTTGTCCGGGGACAGCCCCGCCGCGCTGACCGCCGGGATCCTGCTGCTGTCGCGCGCTCGGAGCTTCGGCCTCGTCCAGCTCAAGGTCAGCATCGACGGAGATCCCCAGGACATCACCCCGGTCGAGGGCCCGGCCACGCTTCACTCCACGGTGTTGGCGAGCTGCGGCGTCGGTCGGGAGCTCGGGCAGGGGCCCCTCGTCGTGGTGCCGGGGCCTCCGGGTCGGCCGCTGTTGACCTCGCTGTCGAAGGAAGGTCTGGGGCCTTGGTTCGAGCTCGACACCTCGGGGCGCGGCTCCCATCCGGGCGCCCAGGCCTTCGTGCGCCTCAGCCGTGATCCTCGGCCACGGGCTCGCCAGCTGGGCAAGCAGCTCCGCCGCTTCCTCGCCGACCTGGGCATCCCGGCGGAGCCGGCCCTGCTCGACCTGCTCTTCGCCGCTCCCGTTCCACCGCTGGATCGCCTCGCGTTGACGCTCCGCGCGGGCCGAGCGATCACCGGCGTGGCAGGCACTCCGGTCCATGCCTGGCTGGCATCGGACACCTCGGAGTTCCCCGACCCCCTGCCTTCCGACGTCCCGGGCGAGGTCGTGGTCGAGCGCTTCCGCGCGGGCGAGCTCGAGGCCCTTCTGGGGCGAGCGACGGTGCGCGGGCGTGACCGCGCCGAGGACTGGCTCGAGGGCATGATCGCGCTCGCGGATTCGGACGGTGGACGGGACATGGACCTCGTAGGTGCGCTGGCCGAGCTCGCCTCGCACGTCGGCCTGCTGCCCTCGCACGGAATGCTGCCTCCGACGGCCGCCGCGGCGGATGCGGTGGCGACGGGCCTCGGGCGAGCGCTGGGAGCCCACCGCGGCGAACGCGACGCCAGCCAGGCGCTCAGGCACGTCTTCGAGTTCCTGGGCGGACGCTTCGTCCAGGGCGAGGAGCACCCCATCCGCCTGGGCTACAGCGATCCGCCTCCCGAGGGCGTTGAGCGCTGGCGGTGGTTCGTCGAGGGCGTCGACCGCGCCGCCACCCGGGCCGAAGACCTGTGGCGCGAGGTCATGGATCGGCCTTCATAAGCGCCGCCCGAAAGGCCTCGACGACGCGCACATGCTCCTCTTGCGAGGGCACCTCCTCGAAGCGCAGGCCGTAGAGGTAGTGGTGGTCACCCCGGGAGAGCTGCTCCACTCGGGCGGTCGTCACGACCTCGGCCCCTGCGCCGGAGAAGCGCAGTCGAACCTGACCGCCGGCCACGAACTTCAGGGCGACGGCCTCGTCCACGACGAAGCACAGCTCGTCCACCGAGAGGTCCACGATCCGTGCGTTCGCGCCGAGCAGCTCGAGGCCTCGTCCCGTGGGCGGAAGGATCTCCAGGGAGAGGGAGCCGGTGTCCGCGGCGGTCTCCTCGGCGAAGCCGTCGATGAACCCCAGCAGCAGGCCGTGGCGTGAGCGATCGGGGACCGGGACCTGGGTCCGAAGGATGCTCGCGTCGAAGGTGTAGGGCACGTCCTCGTGCCGGAACCAGACCCGGACGTCCTCGCCGCCCCCCAGCCCGTGATCCGGGCAGGTGAGGACCACGCCTCCCTTGTCCACGCGGACGAAGGAGCCGGCGCTCCAGGCGCTCTGCCGAGCCCGAAGCTGACAGGACGACCGGCGTCGAGCAGCCTCGTCGAGGATCGCCTTCGGGGAGCTGCTGGACACGTCGTGGCTCTAACGTGATGGTGGGGCATGCGTGTGGCCCATGTGACCGACATCCACGTCCAGGTTCGACCGCGGCTGGCGGAGTGCTTCAACAAGCGCTTCCTCGGCGCGGGCAACCTCTACATCGCGGGCCGCGAAGGCCACTTCACGCGCGAGGTGCAGACCCGCCTGGTCGAGGACGTGCTCGCCCAGAAGGTCGACGCCATCGCCTGCACCGGCGACGTCACGGCGCTGGCGACCGAGCGGGAGTTCGAGGTCGCCCGCTCCTTGCTCGGGCCGCTGTTCGAGAGCGCGCCGACCGTTCTCATCCCGGGAAACCACGACGTCTACACCGGGGCGACCGAGCGCGACCGGCCGCTGGAGAGCTGGTTCGGTGAGTGGACGGGGGAGGGGGCCTGGCCCCGACTTCATCGGGTGGGAGAGGTGGCCTTCGTGTGCGTCGACGTCTGCCGGGCGATGGCCATCGTGAGCTCCGGGAGCGCGTCCGCCGACCAGCTGGAGCGTCTGGACGCGATGCTCCAGGGCCTGGATGCGACGTTCACCTTCCTGATGCTCCACTACCCGCTGCGCGACCGCCGTGGGGAACCCTATGGCCCCTGGACACGGAACATCGAGAACGCCGAGGCGATCGAGGCCGTGCTCGCGCGCCATGCGGCGCAGATCGGCGCCATCCTGCATGGCCACGAACACCACGGCTTCCGCACCGAGCTCCCCTCCGAGCCTCCCGTGCCGATCCTCAACCCCGGGGCCTCGGGCTACGCAAACCTGCCCGACAAGGGACGGCGCGCTCACTTCTGCGTCTACACCGTCACGGACGGGCGCCTCTCCGACGTCGAGCGCTTCGCCTATGACGGGGAGCGCTTCGTGCCGGAGCCGGGCGGCCCCTGGGCCTCAGGCGGCTGAGGTCCGTCGGCCCACGTAGGGCGCGGTGACGGCCATCGCGACGCCGTCGAGGGTCCTCGCCGAGGACTTCTCGGACAGGAAGGCGGCGACCCCACCCTCGGCGAGGTCGCGTCGACGCTGAAGGTCTCGGATGGACCCGTAGACCACGACCGGGACGTGCACGTCGAGCTGCTCGAGCTCCATGAGCAGGTCCTCGACCCGCATCGCGGGCAGCCGGGGCGGCACGATGGCGAGGTCGATGTCCACCTCGCTCAACAGGTACAGGCACTCCTCGGCGCTGGCCGCTTCGATGACCATCGCGCTCGACAGGATGCTCCGGCTGCACAGCTCTCGGAAGTGTCGGCGGACCTCGGGATCCGGGTGGGCAACGAGGAGATGCACCTTCGACTCCTTATGCGGCCTTGAAGAAGGCGCTGACCTTCTCCTCGATGTCAGGGACGGACTGGACGGCGGCGAGGTCGACGTGATCGGCGCTCAGACCCAGACGCTCAGCGGTTGACGGCTGGATCGTGCGGCGCAAACCACCGATATCGCAACCGAATCCGAACATGTGAGCCAGGCCGTCGGCGACGTGGACCAGGTCCGCCATGGTCTGCATGGCGCCCCCAGCCGCTTCATCCGGCTCGTGATGCCAGCGGATGCCCTCGACGAGCTCCTCGGGCAGGTTCCACATCCGCGCGACGTTGGCGCCGACCTCGGCGTGGTCACAGCCCAGGACCTCGCGCTCGATCTCGACCAGGGCGGCCTCGCCATCGCTCAGCTCGCGCAGCACGTCGGGCATCTGCTCGGCCAGGTAGTGACCGATGACGAGCTTGCCGACGTCGTGCAGGAGCGCGCAGGTGTAAGTCAGGTCCGGCGCGCGGTGACCGAGGGCGCGAGCGAGGTTTTCGGCGAGCACCCCGGTTCCGGTGCAGTGGGCCCAGAAGTCCCGAGCATCCACGCCATAGCCGGGGATGTGGTCCGGAACGACCTGAGACAGGGCGGCCGAGGTCGTGACCTCGAACAGCGTGCGCGTCCCCAGGACCGCGGCGGCACGGCGGACGTCTCCGATCGGGCGTCCTCCATAGGCAGGGGAGCTGGCCAGCCTGAGGACCTCGACGGTCAGGCCGGCGTCCGGGCGGATGGCGTCGGCGAACTGGCCAGCACCGGCGCGGCTGTCCCGCAGGAGCGGGATGAGCTTGACGACGGCCTGGCTGAGCATGGGCACGGACTGAAGGTCCTTGGCGATGCGTTCCTTGGTGATCACAGCTCCACCTCCTGCCCGGGGGAGGAGACGATCACGCGTCCGTCCCCGACGGCGAGTCGAAGGGTGCGGGAGCGGCTGCCCCCGATGTCATGGGCCGCGACCCGGAAACCGTTCTGATCGAACATCTTCTTCAGCACCTGCAGGTTCCTCTTGCCGACGGAGAACATCTCCATCGCGGCGTTGAGCGACGCGCCACCGGCGATCTTGATGACGATGTCGCCCTTGTTCGCGCCGAGCGCGTACATCTCCCGAAAGAGCAGCGGCACGCCGGTGTCGGCAAAGGTCGCCGGGCTCGCCTGGGCTCGCGCTGGGTTCAACGAACTCAGCGGCAACATGTAGTGGAGCATCCCCCCGATGCCGGTCTTGGGGTCCCAGGCGGCGATTCCCACACAGCTCCCGAGACCGATGGTCTCGAGGACGGTGCAGGGGTCGCGGGACGTCTTCATGTCCCCGATGCCGACCCGGGCGGCGACAAACCCTTCCTGTCGCCGGAGTGCTGCGATCACGATGCTCTTCTCTCTTGCGTCCGAGGACGCTGGTACACGGAACTCCGTCTCGACTCGAGGCCCGCCTGGATGCCGGCCAGGCTCTCGCTGTGGCCGACGAGCAACAGGCCACCTGGGCGCAACAGGCGGCTCGCGCGAAGCACGGTGCGGGCTCGGGTAGGACGGTCGAAGTAGATCATGACGTTGCGGCAGAACACGACGTCGAAGGGGCCCTGGACGGGCCAGGTGTCCTTGATCAAGTTGAGCTTTCGGAACTCGACGAGGTCGCGCAGCTCCCGGCGGATGCGGTAGCGGCCGCCCTGGTCCTCGAAGTGGGTGGCCCGGAGATCGGGCTGCAGATCGCGGACGCGGGCGGGGGCGTAGATGCCCTCCTCGGCCGACGCCAGGACCTCGGAGTTGATGTCGGTCGCGATGACCATCGACTGCCGTGCCCGCGGGCCCAGGGCCTCGCGCAGGGTGATGGCGATGCTCCAGGGTTCCTCGCCGGTGCTGGCCGCCGCGCACCAGATTCGCAGGTTCTCCCCGCGTTCTCCCGCGGCTCTCGCGGCTCGATGGAGAAGCCGGAAGTGGTCCGGCTCGCGGAAGAAGGCCGTCACGTTGGTCGTGATGGCGTTCACGAAGCGCTGGAGCTCCGAGCGCGTGGCCGTGACCAGCTCCAGGTAGGCCTCCGGGCCGGCCAGACCGAGCTCCTGGACGCGGGTGTGGATCCGCCCCAGCAGGAGGTCCTGCTTGGTCTCGCCCAGGACGATGCCCGTCCGCTCATAGGTCAGCTCGGCGAAGGCCTTGTACAGGTCCGGGCTCATCAGAAGCTCTCGAACACCATGTCGTCGTCGGTGTCGTCCTCGAAGAACGCGCTACCGGTGAACGGGGCGGGGTTGGCCTTGGCCTGAACGGACGCAGGCGCGGCCGGCCGACTCTTCGCCAGGCTCACGACCTGGGCGCCGTCGAGCTTGAAGCGCCGGACGACCTCGGCCATCTCGGCGGCTCGGGCGTGGAGCTCCTCGGCGGCGCTGGAGCTCTCCTCGGAGGCTCCCGCGGCGGTCTGAACAACCTGGTCCATGTGGTGCACCGCGCGCGCGACCTGCTCGATCCCGCGTGCCTGTTCGTCCGACGCGCAGGCGATCTCGGCGACGATGCCGGCGACCTCGCTGACCGAGGTCGTGATCTCGCCCAGCTGCACGTTGACTCGGCGGGAGAGCTGCTCCCCCTCCTCGGCCAGGGTGACGGACTCGCCGACCAGCGACTCGGTCTTCTCTGCGGCTTCCTTGCTCCTCAGCGCCAGGGCGCGGACCTCTTCGGCGACCACCGCGAAGCCTCGTCCGGCCTCGCCGGCGCGGGCCGCTTCGACGGCCGCGTTCAGGGCCAGGATGTTCGTCTGGAAGGCGATCTGGTTGATGTCCTTGAGGATCTGGGCCGTGTTCGAGGCCGAGGCGCGGATCTTGCCCATCGCGTCGACCATCTCGCCGACCACCTGCTCTCCGCTCTCCGCGGTCTCCTTGGTGGTGAGCGCCAGCGCGCGCGCCTTCATGGTGGAGTCCGCGTTCTGGCGGGTCATGCCGCTGATCTCCTCGAGGGACGCAGCGGTCTCCTCCAGCGAGGCGGCCTGGACCGTGGCGCCCTCGGCGATGGCCTGGCTTCCGCTGGAGATCTCGCCGGCCGCGCAGGCCACCAGCTCGCTCGTGATGGTCATCTGGCTGATGACGTCGTGCAGCGCCTTCTGCGAGGTGTTCACCGCGCTCTTCATGCGCGCGTGGTCCCCGGTGTAGGCGCCGGTGACCTTGACACGCAGGTCGTAGTCCGCCAGCGCCTCCAGGACCTCGGAGGCCTCGCGCATCGGCTCGACGATGGCGTCGACCGTGTCGTTGAAGCCGTCGATGATGCGGGCGTAGTCGCCCGGGTGGGCCTCGGCGTCGCTCCGCTCGTCGAGGTCCCCGCGCTTGGCGGCGGCGACCATGGAGTCGGCGTCGACGATGAGCCGGCGGATCGACCCTTGGATGGAGCGCACCGCCTCGGTCAGCTCGCCGACCTCGTCCTTGGAGGAGGGCGCGATCTCGAGCCCGAGGTCGCCCTTCGCGATGTGCTGGGCGGCGACGGTCACGCGCCTCAGCGGGGCGACGATGCGCTTGCTCGCGACGACCGCAACCGCCGCGACGGCTGCGATCCAGAGCAGCGTGACCCCCCCCAACTCCGCGGCGTGGGCTCCGTCCGCGAGGACGACGGCGAGGGTCGCGACCGCGGCGGTCGGGACCGCACCGATCAGGACAGCACCGACCGCGAGGCGGGCACGCATCTGCATGGATTTGGGCATCTGGAACTCCGAGAGACCGTCTTGGGTCGAGGTTGCGTTCCCTTTCTTGGGCCAGCGCACGATTTCCTCCGGGCTCAGGCGGCGAGAAGCCTCCCGAGATCGACGATGAACAACAGCCGCTCCTCGTCCCGACCGACCTTGTCCAGGACCTCGGGGGCCCCTCCCGGGAGATCCGGTGGAGGCGAGAGCGACTCTTCGGGCAGGCACACGACGTCGTGGACACAGTCCACCAGGACGGCGTAGGTCGACCCTTCACGGGTCAGGACGACGAAGACGCCGTCTTGGGGATCGCCCGCCTCCAGCCCGAGGGCCCGGCGAGGATCCAGGAGCGGGAGCACGCGCCCCCGCAGGTTGAAGGCGCCGACGACGATCTCACCGGACCTCGGGACCGGCGTCACCGGAAGAGGCGGAACGATCTCCAGCACCTGGGCGATGTCGACGGCCCAGTCCTGGCCGGCGAGCTCGAAGCGTAGGTAGCGACTCTCGAGGCTCTGCATGGGCACCTACGCAGCCGCGCCGACGAGCGCGTCGGCGTTGAGGATGAGACCGACCCGGCCGTCACCGAGGACCGCGGCGCCGGAGAACAAGCGCGCATCAGCCAGTGGATCGACCAGCGGCTTCACGACGACCTGTTGCTGGCCCAGGACCTCCTCGACCTCGATGGCGACGGGGCCCTCCAGAGCGTCGACGACGACGGCCAGCCTGGGGTCGCCCGCCGGGCGGCCGAGGACGCCGTCGAGGCGCAGCATCGGGATGAGCTCGCCGCGGAGGTCGAGCATCGGGCCGCCGTCGGCGAAGCGGCGGATGGCGTGGGTCCCGAGGCCGATGGTCTCGCGAACCGTGGGGCAGGGGAGGACGTAGCGGTCCGAACCGCTGCGGAGAAGGAGCCCGTCGACGATCGACAGGGTGAGGGGGAGGACCATCCGGAAGCGCGTCCCCGCGCCGAGGGTGCTCTCGATGCGGATGTGTCCGCGGAGGTCTTCGACCGCTTGCTTGACGACGTCCATGCCCACGCCTCGGCCCGAGAGGTCCGTGACGGCGGCAGCGGTGGAGAAGCCCGGCGCGAAGACGAGCTCCAGACATTGCGTGTCCGTCAAGACGTTATTTTCGTTGATGATTCCCTTCTGGATCGCCTTGTCGCGGATCGCGACGGGGTCAATGCCCTTGCCATCGTCCGAGAGCTCCACCACGACGCAGCCCGGCTGGGAGCGAGCGGAGAGGGTGAGCGTCCCGGTCGGGGCCTTGCCCGCTCGGTCGTCCTCGATCCCGTGGTCGACGGCGTTCCGGACCATGTGAAGCAGCGGGTCGGCGAGGCGCTCGACGACGCCACGGTCCAGCTCCGCGTGCTCGCCCGAGGTCTCGAGGACCACCGGCTTGCCGGTCGATGCGCCCAGGTCGCGGACCAGGCGTGCCATGCGGCGGAAGAGCGATCGCACGGGCACCATGCGCAGCGCCATGCCGGTGCGCTGGAGCTCCCGTGTGAGCTTGGAGAGGCGGGCGAGGGCCTCTTCGCCCGCGCCGCCGGAGACCATGGCCTCGACGACCACCAGCTCGCCGATGAGGTCCACGAGCGTGTCGACGCGCTCGGCGTCCACGCGGATGGCATCCGGTCGGGCCGGGGCGTCCTGGGTCTCGAGATCGGGCAGCTCGCCGGTGACCAGGGCCATCGCTCCGGCCGCGAGCATCTGACGGAGCGTCGAGGTGGCATCGAAGACGCCGTCCAGGAGCTCGCCCTCGAGCTTCGCTTCGCCGTCGCGGACCTGCGCCAGCTCGGTCTCCGTGGTGTGGCAGACCGCTTGAGCGGCGTCGAAGCCGAGCATTCCCGCGACACCCTTGAGGCTGTGGAAGACGCGGAACAACCCCGGCACGCTGTCGGGGGAGGCGGCCAGCAGCAGCTCGTCGACCTCGGCCAGGCCGTCCTCGGCTTCGGCGCGGAACTCGACCAGCAGCTCCTCGAGCTCCTCGTCGATCTCGGTCGTTTCCGGATGATCGGACAACCTGCCTCCGTGATGCGCATCGGAGGCGGCGCCGCGGTCTTTAGCCGAACAGGCGGCCGAAGAGGCCCTTCTTCTTCTCCGGCTCGGGCGGGGTGCCCGTCAGGATCTCGATGCTCGCGTCGAGCTCGAGGTCACCGAACATCGCTCGGGCATCGGACCAGCCCTGGGGCAGCTCATCGGTGAGCGCCTCGGCGGCCGCGACACACGCCAGCGCGTGCCCGGGTCCGACCTGCACCATCGGCGCCGCCTCCGAGATCTTCGCCAGACGATCGTTCAGCTCGTTCTCCTGGAGCGGTCCGGCCACGCCGGCACGGATCACGCCGCCGCCCGACAGGTCCAGATCGAAGATCGCCGCCGCGATTCCGCCACCCGGGTGGGCGCGCGTGACGACCACCGGGATTCGCGCTCCCTGCTCGTGCCAGTCCTGGCCGACCCAGGCGTCGCCGAGGTTCCAGCCCAGCATCGTCTTCAGCGGGGTGCCCGTCGAGGTCGATGCCGCCTGGTTGCGGACGCGGCGGGTCTTCTGTTTCTTCGCTCGACGGGCCTTCTTCTTCTCGAGGCTCTTCTGCTTGCGGTCGCTCATGGGTTCAACCTATCGCGCGCAGATCGAGGGGTCGGCGGCGACCTCGTCGACGAGCGCGGAGCATCCCGCCTGTTTGGGCAGGGGCAGCGTTTCGCAGGGCGGCCCCTCATCGCAGGCGTGGTGGTGCCCGAGGGCTCGGCCGAGGTCTTCGGACCAGCGCTCCTCGGCGAGGACCGCTTCGATCTCGGTCGGGGCAGCGATCCAGCGGATCGCGGCGTGCTCGCGGCAGTACGGCGCGGTCGCGTCGAGCAGCTCGTCGCAGAGCGCGAGCTCGGACAGGAGATCGCCTGTCGTCTTCAACTCCAGGACATCGAAGCGGCACTCCTCGTCGTCGAGGCAGGCGGCGACGAGCACCTCGAGGGGGCGTTCCTTGTTGTGGCGCACCCAGAGCAGGCGGCAGTCGCGCTCGAAGGACCCGGCTTCGGCGCAGTCCTCGGCGGCCCCGGCGTGCTCGGAGAGGCAGAAGTCCCGCGCTCCGCCCTCGTAGGACGAGCACGGTCCGGTCTGGGGTGCCTCGGCTCCGCAGGCCAGGAAGATCAGTAGTCGTCCGTGAATCCCTCGTCCCCGGGCTCGAGGTTGCGGAAGAGCACGGCTTCGGGCACGCGATCGGCCACCTCGGCGGGCAGCACCACGTAGTCGTCATCGCTGAAAGGCTGCTCCATGACCGCGATCGCGTAGGCCCCCGCGCGCAGTCCTCGGGCGATGGTCCAGGGCACGATGAGGCGCTTGACCACGCCCTGGTGCACGAAGAAGAAGCGTGTGCCCTTGCCTGTGCCCAGGCGGATGCGATGGGCTTCGAGCAGGTGGCGCCTGCGCAGGGTGCGGGCCTCGGCTTCGGTGCGATCGCGCTGGCGAGCTCTGCGCTCCCGCAGCTCGGCTTCACGGCGCGCGGCCTCCTGCTGCTTGGCCTCGCGCTCGCGAGCCTGGACGAGCTTCTTCTTGTCCTGGGCGCCCTGCTTCTTCTTGCGCTGCTTCTTCAGCTCACGTTCGGTCCGCTTGACCCGCTTCTTCGAGACCGCGCCGGCCTTGAGCAGGGCATCACGCAGCGACATTCGACCTCCGTGCAGATCCTATCGGTCCGTCCGGATAGCCTGGGTGCATGTTGGGCTTGTTCCTCGGCTGTGCGTTGATCTCCTCAGAGGACTATTCGGGGCGCTTCGACCTCGACGGCGACGGCCTGGCGCGGCCAGCGGACTGCGATGACTCCGACGCCGACGTGCTGCGTCGCTCCTGGTATCTGGACGCGGACGGCGACGGCTTCGGGGCCGGCTCCGCGGTCGATCAGTGCTCCGCCCCGGACGATCGCTACGTCGAGAACGACGAGGACTGCGACGACGATCGCCCAGAGGCCTTCCCGGGCGCCGCCGAGATCTGCAACCAGCTCGACGATGACTGCGACGGGGTCACGGACAACGATCCGGAGCCCGTCGAGTGGTACCCGGACGAGGACCGCGACGGCTTCGGTCGCTCGGAGCCTGTGGTGCTGTCCTGCCCCGAGGTCGAGGGCCACGTCCGCAACGCCGAGGACTGCGACGACACCGACGCGGAGGTGAACCCGGACGCGGTCGAGGTCTGCAACACCATCGACGACGACTGCGACGGGGACACGGACGACGCGGACGCAGACGTGAGCGGTCAGTCGGTCTGGTACGTCGACGACGACGAGGACGGCTGGGGCGACGAGGCCGTCAGCGTCGTCCAGTGCTTCGCGCCCTCAGGCTACGTCGGGGCCGCAGGCGACTGCGACGACGAAGACGCCGCCTTCAACCCCGGCGCGGCCGAGGACGACTGCACGGATCCGAACGACTACAACTGCGACGGCAGCACCGGCTACGCCGACGTGGACGGTGACGACCACCCGGCCTGCGCCGACTGCGACGACACCGAGCCCTCGGTGAATCCGGACGCCACGGAGATCTGCAACGACGGCGTGGACGACAACTGCGACGGCCAGGCGGACGACTTCACAGCCGTCGACGCGCTGTCCTGGTACGCGGACGATGACGGCGACGGCTACGGCGATGCGGCCGACCTCGCCCTGAGCTGCACCGCCCCCAGCGGCTACGTGGCCGACGACGAGGACTGCGACGACACCGACGGCGACGTCAACCCCGCGGCGACCGAGGTGTGCGATGACGCCGACGTCGACGAGGACTGCGACGGGGCCGCCGATGACCGGGACTCCTCGGCGGACGGCAAGACCGACTGGTACGAAGACGGCGACGGGGACGGGTACGGAGACGCGAGCTCCTCGGTGAGCGCATGCGACGAGCCCTCGGGCTACGTCGACGACGACCAGGACTGCGACGACAGCGACGCGGACCTGAACCCCGACACGCCCTGGTACGCCGACGACGACGGGGACGGCTACGGCGACACCTCCTCGAGCCGGGCGAGCTGCACCCAACCCTCCGGCTACGTCGGCGACGACAGCGACTGCGACGACAGCGACGGCGACGTGAACCCGGGCGAAGACGAGGTCTGCCTGAACGGGGTGGACGACGACTGCGACTCCACCGTCGACTCCTGCGACGCCCTGTCCGCCTCGGACGCGGACTTCACCCTCGAGGCCTCCTCCTCGGACAGCGCCTTCCTGCGCTTCGGGGGCATCGCCCGGTCCGGAGACCTCGACGGCGACGGGACCACGGACATCGTCGTGGGCGACAACCGCTATGGGGCGACGCCCTACAAGAACCGAGGCGGCGCCTGGGTCTTCTACGGGCCGGTGACGAGCTCGGACACCGACTCGGCGGACGTCGAGCTGCTCGGTGTGGACAAGAACCAATACTGCGGGCGCATGATCGCGGTCATCGACGACTGGGACGGGGACGGCGGCTCGGACTTCGCGCTCGGCTGCTACGAGGACTCCACAGGCGGCACCCAGGCCGGCGGCGCCCTCGTCTGGACGGGGACGCTCAGCGACGGGGACACCGAGGACGCGACGATGCTCTTCGCCGGGAGCGGCGGCGCCAGCAAGGGCTCCTACGCGGGTCACTTCGTCGACTCGGCCGGTGACGTCGACGGCGACGGCACGGGCGACCTCCTCATCGGGGGGCGCTATGGCGGCTATACCAGCAGCGAGGGCCGGGCCTGGGTGGTCTACGGCCCCAAGACGGCGGACCTCTACATCCTCGAGGACTCGAGCTCGGGATCGGATGCCGACGCGGTGCTCGAGGGAGAGGCGGCGAACGACAACTTCGGGATCTCCGCGCTCGGCGCAGGCGACATCGACGGCGACGGCTACGACGACGTGTTCATCGGCGCGAGCGCCAACGATGACGCCGGCAGCCAGGCGGGCGCGGCCTACCTCTACCTGGGACCGCTCACGGGCACGCCGTCCGCGGACCTGGACCTGGGAGGAGCCAACGCGGGCGACAACCTCGGCATCCTGGTCGGTGCGGCCGGCGACGTCGACGCCGACGGCTACGACGACACCTTCGCCTGTGCGCCCGACGAGGACACGAACGGCGCTGACGCCGGGGCCTGCTACCTCTTCTCGGGCGCGAGCTCGCCGGGCTGGACGACCTCGACGGCGACCGCGACCGTCTTCGGCGAAGCAGGCAGTGACCTGCTCGGCAACATCCGGATCGTCGACCCCTTCGACGTGGACGCCGACGGCAACGACGACCTCTGGGTCGCCTCGACCGCCCACTCCGACGGCGCCTCGAGCAACGGCGCGGCCTGGCTCTTCCTGGGCCCGGTCACCGGGAGCCATGACGCCGACGACGCGGACCTGAAGTTCGTCGGGGACGACGCCGACGACGGCTTCGGGACCTCGATCGCACCGGCAGGGGACCAGGACGGCGACGGGATGATCGACGTGTTGATCGGCGCCTACTCGGCGGAGGGCTCGGGCGGCTCGTCGACCGGCGAGGCCTACATCTACTCGGCTGGTGAGTGGCTCTGATGTGGATGCTGGCCGCCGTCCTGGCCTGTGGAGACGCGGACCCGTCCGACAGCGATACCCCCGCTCATGCCTGCGATGCCCTCGTCGAGCCCGGCCCCGCCGAGTGCGACGGGGCCTACGAGGTCGACTGGGACAGCTGGGGCGAGGGCTTCATGCTCACCCAGTGCCAGACCTGCCACGCCAGCAGCGCCTC
>Ga0114933_10000985_pt1 | contig 33120 bp, 30 predicted proteins | sample 4SBtaG_FD_89691 | JGI IMG/M metagenome (GOLD analysis project Ga0114933, IMG submission 89691) | Deep subsurface microbial communities from Kolumbo volcano to uncover new lineages of life (NeLLi) - 4SBTROV12_W25 metaG | ecosystem: Environmental > Aquatic > Marine > Volcanic | place: Kolumbo... | reverse complement strand
TTTCAAAAAGAGCATCTACAGATTCCTGTAACATCCTTTTCTCGTTTCTAACAATAATATCTGGAGCACCAAGTTCCATTAATTTTTTTAATCTATTGTTTCTGTTGATAACTCTTCTATAAAGATCATTTAAGTCTGAGGTTGCAAACCTTCCACCATCAAGTGGCACCAAAGGTCTCAAATCGGGCGGTAAAACTGGCAATCTTTTTAATATCATCCATTCTGGTTTGTTCCCAGAATTTCTAAATGCTTCAACAATTCGCAATCTTTTTGAAAGCTTTACTTTTTTGAGAGGAGAGGTTGTTGTTCTTAACTCTTGTTTTAGTTCAACAGATAATGATTCTAAATCAATTTCTTGCAACATATCTCTGACAGTTTCTGCACCCATACCAACCAATAAAAAGAAATTATCATCTATAAGCTTTCTATATGTATCTTCGGATATAACTTGTCCAACTTTAAGGCCTGTGTCACCAGCGTCTGTAATAACATAAGATTCAAAATAAAGAACTTTCTCTAAATCTTTTAATGTCATATCAAGTAGTGCCCCTATTCTGCTAGGTACACTTTTTAAAAACCAAATATGTGCGACTGGAGAACATAGCTCTATATGAGCCATTCTAAATCTCCTAACTTTGCTTGAAATAACCTCTACACCACATTTTTCACAGGTGTGGTTTCTATGTTTTAATCTTTTGTATTTTCCACATAAACATTCAAAATCTTTAACAGGTCCAAAAATCTTTGCACAAAATAAACCATACTTTTCAGGTTTAAAGGTTCTATAATTGATTGTCTCAGGTTTTTTAATTTCGCCATAAGACCACTCTTTAATTTGCTCAGGTGAAGCAATACTAATTTTAATAGATTTAAAATCTTGGGGATTTTTAGGTTTATCAAATAAGACACCCATATCAAGCATTTTATCTTACCTCCACGAAGTTAAACATCTGCATCTACATCTACCTCTTGTGACTTATCAATCATTTCAATATTCAAACCTAGTGATTTTAATTCATTAGTAAGCACATTAAATGATTCAGGAATTCCTGGTTCAAATTTTAATTTATTTTTTACTATAGAATCAAACAATCTAGTTCTTCCTATTACATCATCCGATTTAACTGTTAAAAATTCTTGGAGTGTATTTGCAGCACCATAAGCCTCTAATGCCCAAACCTCCATCTCTCCTAACCTTTGTCCACCAAAGTGAGATTTACCACCTAATGGTTGTTGTGTAACGAGTGAATAAGGGCCAATTGCTCTAGCATGGATTTTCTCCTCCACTAAATGATGAAGCTTAATCATATACATTATTCCTACAGTAACTCGTTGATCAAAGGGTTCACCTGTTTGTCCATTAAATAAAGTTAGCTTGCCATCCTCTGGAAAATGATTTTCAGCAAGCAAAGCACGAATATCGGATTCTTTTACACCTTCAAAGATAGGTGTTTCAACAGGAACTCCTGAAGATAGTCTTTTAGCAAGATCTATTAAATCCTTATCATTAAGTTTTTTAACATTGTTAATATAATCGATATCATTTTTATAGAATTTTGAAATCAAATCTTTGAGTGTATCAATATTGGGAAATTTTTTGGAAAGTTGTTCATTAACTTGGTTTCCTAGTGATTTTGCAGCTAAACCTAAGTGAGTTTCTAAAATTTGACCAACATTCATTCTGGAAGGTACTCCTAAAGGATTCAAGACCATGTCTACTGGTGTTCCATCTGGCAAGTAAGGCATATCCTCAACAGGTAGAACTCTTGATACTACTCCTTTATTACCATGCCTACCAGCCATCTTATCACCAACTTGATGCTTTCTTTTTACAGCTACATAAACTTTAATAACTTTTAAAACACCTGGTTGTAGATCATCGGGTTGAGATAATTTCTCAATTTGCTCATTAATCCTGTTTTCAACATTGGCACGTTTTTCATTTGAAATTTTTAGTATTGAATTAATTTGGCTTTCTAATGAACTTTTTTCACTAAATTCAATAGTGGTAATTTTTTCATATGGAACAAGATCAAATTGTTCACTTTCTATTTCTTTATTCTTTTTTAGAACAATCTTTCTTCCTGCTCTAATATCATTACTCGGTATTTTCCCAATGAATATTCTTTTTAGTTGAGACCTCGCCTCAGATATAATATGCTCTCTTTCACTTTCTAGCTCATTTTGCAACTCTACAACTTCTGGCGAGCCAGACCTTGACCTATCTTGTTTATCTCCCAATCTAGATATTAGAGTTTTTACATCTAAAACAATACCATTGACACCGGGGGGAACCCTTAAGGATGTATCTTTAACATCACCTGCTTTGTCTCCAAATATTGCCCTCAATAACCTTTCTTCAGGTGATAATTGAGTCTCGCCTTTTGGAGATATTTTTCCGACTAAAATATCATTTGGTTTAACCTCAGCACCAATCTGTATAACACCATCCTTATCAAGGAAAGATAAATTTTCTTCATTAACATTTGGTATATCTCTTGTTATTTCTTCTTTACCAAGCTTAGTTTCACGGGAAACACATTCAAATTCTTCTATATGAACAGATGTGAAAGTATCTTCTTTTGAAAGCCTTTCGCTTATTAGGATTGCATCTTCGAAGTTATATCCTCCCCAAGCCATGAAAGCAATTAAAACATTTTTTCCAATAGCTAATTCTCCGTACTCTGTTGAAGGACCGTCTGCAATGATATCCCCTTTATTTATTTTTTGACCTTTTTTAACAATTGGTTTTTGGTTCCAACATGTATTTTGATTCGATCTTTGAAATTTAATTAAATCATAAATATCAGATGCTTCATCTGAAGTACTATCATCTTTTTTTATAACAATTTTTGATGAATCAACATAATCGACAATACCTGAATTGAAAGCTATTACATTAACCCCTGAATCTCTAGATATATTCTTCTCGAATCCAGTTCCAACCAATGGAGCAGATGAACGTAGTAAAGGTACTGCTTGTCTTTGCATATTTGAACCCATTAAAGCTCTATTTGCATCATCATGCTCTAGGAAAGGAATTAATGAAGCAGAAACAGAAACTAATTGAGCTGGTGATACATCCATTAGCTGTACATCTTCCTTTTGAACAACTTCAAACTCACCACTTTTTCTTGCATCTACTTGATCATTCTGAAAATTATTGTTCATATCAAGCTTCGCATTTGCTTGAGCAATTACATAATCTTCTTCTTCTAAAGCATTTAAATACTTTATTTTATTAGAGACTTTTCCTTCGCTTACTTCTCTGTATGGAGTAAGAATGAATCCATGTTCATTAATCTTAGAATAGGTACTCAAGCTAGAAATCAAACCGATATTTGGACCTTCAGGTGTTTCAATAGGACATATCCTACCATAATGTGAAGAGTGAACATCTCTAACTTCAAAGCCTGCTCTTTCACGTGTTAAACCCCCAGGGCCTAATGCACTAAGTCTTCTTTTATGAGTAATTTCTGACAAAGGATTTGTTTGATCCATAAATTGTGAAAGTTGACCAGTCGCAAAAAACTCTTTAACTACGGATGTAACACTTTTTGGAATCACAATGTCTGATGGCATCATTTCAGCTACATCATTATAATTCATCTTCTCTTTAATAGTCTTAGATAATCTCTCGACACCTACAAAAAATCTGTCTTCAATTAATTCTCCAACTGTTCTAACTCTTCTATTCCCTAAATGATCAATATCATCAACTTCGCCTCTTCCTGACTTTAACAACAGCAAATATTTAAATGTTTCTAAGATATCTCTAGGGTCTAAACACAACTTAGACGAAGAAACTCCATGAACTAATTTGTAATTAATTTTCATTCTACCGACTTTAGACAATCGATATGAATCTTCATTGAAGAACATATTCTCAAAGAATGAGGTAGCAATTTTTGGAGTTGGAGGGTCAGTTGGCCTGAATTTTTTATATATTTCAGAAACAGCTTGTTCTTTAGTTAACACTTTAGTCTTAGAAATCATTTCATTTACAGTTAAAATTAGTGAGCTTGTAAAAGCATTATTGTCAACAAAATATATTTCGAAATCTTTTATTAAATTATTTTTAATTAATTCGATTGTATCTTCAGTTATTTCTTCAACTATATTACTTTCAACTATATTATCGGGATCATAAGTTCCATCAATCTTCCTGACAAGGTAGGAACCAAGCAATTCGTCCTCAGTCACATCAAGCTTTGAGATTTTTGAGGATTTCAATTTATCAATAATTCTTTCTGAAAATCTCCTATTCTCTCTTAAGATTAATTCACCTGATGAATTTTTTATATCATGAGAGGCTCTTTGATAGTTTAATAGTTCGAAATTAATATTTTTGGTAAATTTGCCATCCTGACAATATATTCTCTCTTTCATGTAAAAGGAATCTAAAATTGAATTAATCGATTTTCCAAGAGCAAGCATTAAAAGAGTTGAGTGAAATTTTTTCTTTCTATCTATTCTTACAAATAAAATTTCTTTAGAATCAAATTCAAAATCTAACCATCTTCCATCTTGTGGGACAATTCTAGCACTAAAACTGGATTTTGTTGAAGATGAAAGGTCTTTTGCATTTTTCTGAGCATCAAAAAAAACACCTGGTGATCTATGTAGCTGATTTACAATAACTCTTTCAGTTCCATTTATTACAAATGCACCATTAGGTGTCATAATAGGAATTTCTCCAAAAAACACTTCTTGTTGTTTAATATCTTTAACTCTTTTTGTATCTAATATAGGATTATCATTTTCATCTAAATCATATTCCCATGTACATAGGTTAAATTTGACATGTATAGCAGATTGATAATTGTATCCTTTCAGCTTGCATTCCGCGATGCTATATTTGGGTGGCTCAACCCTATAAGATTCATACTCTAATTGGGCTCTATTATTATAATCATCTATTGGAAAAGACGCCCTAAAAACCTTTTCAAGACCGATATTATCTCTGTCTTTTGACGATAGATCTGCTTGAATTAACAAGTTAAAAGATTCTTTCTGAACACTAAGTAAATCAGGAATTTCTGTAACTGATTGGGCTGTATCTCTAAAACTCTTTCTTTTTTTTGTTAAAAGAATATTTTCTTTTTGCAAAAACTCACTCCTTGGACTTAATATAAATTAAAAAAACTATGCGACTTCTACTTTAGCGCCGACTTCTTCTAATTTTTTCTTGATTTCATCTGCTTCCTCTTTTTTAACACCTTGCTTTAAAGGTTTTGGTGCAGATTCAACAAGCTCTTTAGCTTCTTTTAGTCCAAGAGCAGTAATTTCTCTAACAATTTTAATAACCTTAATTTTTTCTCCGCCGGCTTCGCTTAATGTGATATCAAACTCAGTTTTTTCGGCAGCAGCTTCTCCTGCAGGTGCAGCAGCACCAGGAGCAGCAGCAACAGCAACAGGTGCTGCAGCTTGAACACCAAACTTTTCTTCAATATCTTTAACTAACTCAGATATCTCAAGTAAATTGGCATTTTCTAGATAATTTATAACATCTTCTTTTGATACTTCAGGCATAACTTCCTCCGAATATTGAACTCGTATTATATATGTTTATTTTTGGTCTTTCAAGTTATTTATTACATTTATCAAACTTGATGGTACAGCTTTTGCTGCATATAAAAATTTAACTAGCGGTTGATTAAGAACAGAAACAAATTGCCCTATCAATCCTTCTCTTGATGGTAACTTAGAAATAGAATCAAGTTCTTCTATAGTGACAACATTTCCATCAATATACCCAAATTTAATCTCAAATAATGGGATATCTTTTTTAACTTTCATGAAAGATTTAGCAATATCAACATAGTTTTCATCTAATAACGCAATTGCGGTTTCACCGCTCAATTTAGAAAAATGCTCTTCAAAATCAGTATTTTTTGTTGCTTTCTGAAGTAATGTATTCTTTACTACAGAGATTTTAGTATTAAACTTTGAAAATTCTTTTCTTAGTGATTCAAACTCTACAACCTTAGATCCTGCATAATTAATCAGAAGGAATGAAGACACATTATTAAAAGCGCTCGAAAAATTATTTACTATAGCCTCTTTTTCGACTTTTTTAAGCATTATGCTGAAACTCCAGAAAGTTTTTTAATATCATCCTTCAATGAAGAAACATCAATTTTTATACCAGGTCCCATTGTAGAAGAAAGAGTTACTTTCTTTAAATATACTCCTTTTGAGGAGGAAGGCTTAGCAGAATTTAATGAATTCATAAGAAATAAAATATTATCAAGAATTTGGTCTTTTTCAAATGATTTTTTTGCAACAGGAAAATTAGCAAGTGCTAATTTATCATTTTTGATTTCAATTCTTCCTGCTTTAGCTTCAATTATCGCTTTTGAGATATCTTTTGTAACAGTTCCCATTTTAGGGCTAGGCATAATACCCTTTGGGCCTAAAACTTGTCCACATTTACCAAGCTTTGGCATTAAATCTGGGGTGGAAATTACAACATCGTAATCAACCCATTTTTCACTTAATATCTTTTCGACTATCTCTTCTCCACCAACAATATCTGCTCCAGCTTCTTTTGCTTTTGCCTGATTATCACCATTACATACAGCCAAAACCTTTACAGGCTTACCTAAGGAATGAGGAGGAACTATAGCATATTTGATTTGCTGATCAGATTTTTTTGGGTCAATTCCAAGTTGAACTGATAAATCAATTGTCTCATTAAATTTTGATGCATCAACTTCTTTTAAAATAGATATTGCATCATTAGCAGTATAAAATTTGTTTTTATCAACAAGTGTATTAATTTTTTCTCTTTTTTCTTTATATTTTCCCATAATAAAACCTAAGCCGAAACATCAACTCCCATGCTTCTTGCAGTTCCTTCGATAATTTTTTTTGCACTTTCAATATCATTAGCATTTAAATCTTCCATTTTCACTTTAGCTATTTCTTCGACTTGTGATTGGGAAATTCGACCCACTTTGACAATTGGAGTGGTTTGTGATCCCTTCTTTATCTTTGCAGCTTTCTTAATTAAATAAGAAACTGGAGGAGTTTTAACTTGGAAAGTAAAAGATCTATCGGCATATACTGTTACGACTACAGGAAGTATCCCCTCTAATTTTTGTGTTTCTGCATTGAAAGCCTTGCAAAATTCCATTATGTTAACACCTTTTTGACCTAAAGCTGGACCTATTGGAGGAGCTGGCGATGCTTTCCCAGCTTCACATAAAAGCTTTAAACTTCCTGCTACTTTTTTCATCAAATTTTCTCCACTTGATTAAAGTCTAAATCTATTGGTGTTGCTCTACCAAAGATTTCAACTATAACTTGAATTTTACCTTTTTCAACTTTTACTTCTTCAACAATTCCTGTGAAGCTCTCAAATGGACCTTCAATTACTTTTACTGATTCACCTTTATCAAACATGACCTTAGGTGTTGGTTTCAATGTTCCCTCTTCTATTTTGTTTCTCATTTTGTTGATTTCAGATTCTTCAACAGATGGGACTGAATCGGGATCTAATTTTCCATCTTTAACTTTTCCACCAACAAAACCAATAACCTTTGGAATATTTCTGAGAAAATGCCATGAATCGTCATTTAATTCTGTTTTAACCAATAAATAGCCTGGAAAAAATTTTTTTTCACTAGTTTTCTTCTTTCCGCCTTTTAACTGTTCTTCTAAAGTTTCTGTAGGAACTAATACATCAGATATCATTTCTGGACAGCTATCCATTTCCATTTGCTGGTAAATATATCTTTTTACTGTGTCCTCTGATCCTGTATTACAATGAACCACATACCATTTTTCTGACATTTACATACCACCTAACAAAAATTCAGTTAACGAAGAAAAAATTAAATCAATTATTAACAAAATTATTCCTAATATAATAGTAACCACTACGACTCCAGCAGTAGACTTTATATTCTCATTTTTATTGATCCAAGAAATTTTTCCTAGCTCACTTTTGATTTCATTAAAAAAATTACTAATCATAAACAAATTAATCTCCTAACAGGGGTGGAGAGTCTCGAACTCCCGACCTACGGTTTTGGAGACCGTCGCTCTGCCAACTGAGCTACACCCCTATTTCGATTCCTTATGTATTTCGTGTTTTTTACAAAACTTACAATACTTACTCAATTCGAGCTTGTCTCGTTGAACCTTCTTGTTTTTTCTATAATGATATCTATTTTTTCCTGCACAAGCAGTACATTCAAGAGATATAACAACTATATTATCACCCATAATAAAACACTTCCTTGTTAGTAATACTATATATTACTTTAACTAATTAGCCCAAGAGCGGAATTGAACCGCCGACCTCATCCTTACCAAGGATGTGCTCTACCCCTGAGCTACCTGGGCATGAGCGGGAAACGGGACTCGAACCCGCGACCCTCTGCTTGGAAGGCAGACGCTCTAGCCAACTGAGCTACTCCCGCACATATTATTTGGGGATAGATGGATTCGAACCACCGTAGGCTTGCGCCGTCAGATTTACAGTCTGATGCATTTGTCCACTCTGCCATATCCCCATATTAAGCTGACGAAGGGATTTGAACCCCCGACCGGCTGATTACAAATCAGCTGCTCTACCCCTGAGCTACGTCAGCAAAAATATAAAGCCGTATATTAACATACGGCAAATAGTTTCTCAATATTGATATGTGCTAATTGGATTATGATAAAACAGTAGCTGTTATATTGGCTTCAACTACTAACTTATCATTTTTATAGGCTTGAGTATTTAATTTAAAAATATTCAATTTATTTTTCATTAAAGTAGCTTTGATTGTTAATTCTTCGTTGGGCACTGTTGGACTTTTAAATTTTGCAGAGTCAACTGAAACTAATGCTGGGTCCTTCCCAACTAAATCTGCCTCAAAAGATTTATAGATAAGTACACCACCAAGCTGAGCTAAAGATTCTATTATTATTACACCCGGTACAACAGGCCTATCTGGGAAATGTCCTTTAAAAAAATAACTATCTTCGGGAAATTTTATCAGACCTGTAATATCTTGTTTTAGATTAATATTAATTATACTATCAACAAATAAAAAAGGTTCTCTATGAGGTAATAATGATTTAATATCGTCTTTGTCAAGGATCATTTAAACCTCTTAGTTATTAAGTTGCTCTAATACTTGATCAGTAATATCAAGTCTAGAATTCAGATACATAAGGCCTGGAGCTTGGTTGGAAAAAACCATATCATAGCCCAATTGCTCAGAAACAGTTTTAACCTCTTTCATAACAGCCCTCATAATTTCTCTTTCGAACCTTGAATCAGCTATTTTGACTTCAACTTCAAAATCTTCTCTCTTTCTTTGCAATTCTTTTATTTTATAAGCCAACTCTTCGCCCATTTCATCTCTTGCTTTTTCATCAAGTACTAATCTTTTTTCCTCAAAGCTGTCTCTCATATTTCTAACTTGATCTTCAAGCTTATTCAAGATTGATTGTTTTTTTTCTATATTTGACCTTTGAGATTTTAGATATTTTTTTCCTAAATTTGACTCAACAACAAGTTTTTGAAAATTAACAATTGCAACTTTCAAACTTTCCCCTTCTGTATTTTCTTGCTTATCTTCGGCGAAGACAGCCTGTGACATAAATATTAATGACAAAATAAAAAATCTTAAAAATAGTTTCATAAAAAATACTCCTTATATTTTTTATTATACTAGAATACAGAACCAAATGAAAACTGAACCTCATACTTGCTTTCATCTGATTTCCTATTTCCTAGAGGGAATCCAAAGTCTAGCTTTAACGGTCCTACAGGGGAAAGCCATCTAAAACCAAAGCCTATATCTTTTTTCATGTCCCAAGGATTTTTGTCTACCACTTCAGTTTCTTCGTAGACCTGACCTACATCAACAAATAAAATTCCTTTTAACCCAGTTTCTAGTGCGAGAGGATAAAGATATTCTAATGTTGAATAAACATATTTGTTACCACCAATTCTAACAAATTCTCCATTTGAAAGAGTTCTTCTAGGTGAAACTCTAGCAAATTTATATCCCCTTAAATTTTCAGGACCTCCTAGGTAATACCTCTCAGAAACTATTAGTCTTTTTTCTGTATTCCTAAAATCAATAAAAGCGGATTCAAATGAATATGCCATTGTATGGCCACTTGTAACCTGAAAATATTTGGAAAACTTTCCTGTATACTCTGTAAAATGTAAATTGGCTCCAAAATAACTATTAGACTCCTCGATACTTAAACCAGTTGATATACCTCTAGTTGGATCTAAAAAATTATCCCTTGTGTCATATCTTATACCAAATGAAACCGAACTAATTTTATCGTTTCTTTCTTGAAATATTTCAGTGGCTTCAGTTGTTAAGTCATCAACTTTTATATTTTCATACCTATATTTTATATCTGCAAATGTCCAAGTGTTTAGTTCCTTACCAAACATAAGGGTCCCGCCCCATCTTTCCCTATCATAATCTATATACTCATATTGTCTTCTAAATAAAGACATTTTAAATTGATATGATGTATCTAAAAAATATGGATCACCATAATCAATTAAAAAATTCTGACTAACAGTCCCTACAGTAACAGATGCTCCAAGCTGTTTGCCGTAACCCCATAGATTATTTTCTTGAATCTGGACTCCAAGTAGTAATGCTTCTACGGAACTATACCCACCTTGAATACTGAAATAGCCTGTTGGCTTCTCTTCAACTGTAACTTCAACATCAAGATAATTTGGTTTATCTTTGCTTGGAATTTCCTTAATATCTACTGATTCGAAAAAACCACGCCTGTTAATAAATCTTTTTGATGCTTTTATTTTGGTACCAGAATATGGGTCTTGTTCTTTAATTTTAATCTCACGCCTAATCACCTTATCTCTTGTTCTTGTGTTACCAAAGATACTAATTTTATTGACTTTATATTTCTCACCCTTTTCCATGTTGTATTTAATTGATATTTGCTTCAAATCATCATCTTGATTGAAAATTGGATCTATATTGGCAAATGCATAAGATTCATCCCCATAAACAATTGTTAGATTTTCAATATCTTGCTGCATTTTAGACAAGTTGAAATAAATAGATTCGTCTAGCGTAGTATAATCAGACAAATCCTTATCATCTAATAAATCACCCGCAAAAGTAATAGTCCCAACTTTATATCGATCACCTTCTTCAACATCAAATACAACTAAATAACCATCCTTACTTTCAATATAATCAATTCTGGGCTTAGAGACTTTTACATTAACAAATCCATTATCAAGATAAAAAGATCTTATATTACTTCGATCTAGGTTTATTATATCTTCAGACAACCTACCTCTTCCTGTGATCCCTGAAAAAACCCACTTAGTTTTTGTTTCAAGTCTTTTTAAAATATCTCTATAAAATTGTTGATTACTACCTTTTAAAACTATTCCTTTAACATATCCTCTATCTCCCTCAACAATATCAAGTTCATATTGTATAGAGCCTTGACCAACAGGAGTTATCTTCTCTTCCACCTGAACTTTATTAAAACCTTTCATAAGATAAAACTGCTTAACAATAGACTTAGTCATTTCCAACTTGTCTCTGCTTGTCAATTTACCTTTTTGTATTGGGAGCACATCTAATATGTCATTATCAGAAAGTTTGTCGTTTCCTTGCAATCTTAAATCAGATAGAATAGGATTTTCTTCAAATCTAAAAACTAAAAGCAATTTGTCGTTTACTATTTCGCTAAGTAGGTCAATTTTATAAAAATATTCAGTTTTATAAAGATTTCTTAGATCATTTTTTATAATTTCATCATCAAATTTTTCTCCTTCTCTAACTGCCATAAGATTATAAATACGATCATTCTGAATAACTTTATTCCCAAAAAACTCAATCTTATAAATTTCCATTCCTTTATATTGTTCTGCATCATTTGCCAAAGAATTAAAAGAAAGAAAAACAAATAAGACTAATAGAATATTAAAATAAATTCTCATTATCTTAAATTGTATACCTTTTTTGCTGAATCAAAAACATATTTATCATGTGTAGCAACTATTATAGTAGTTTTCAGTTTATCATTCAAATACTCAAAATATTTCACTAATTCTTTAGTATTTATCTCATCCAAGTTAGCAGTTGGTTCATCAACGATTAAAATCTGTGGTGTTAAAATTATTGACCTACATAATAAAGCTCTTTGTCGTTGCCCCGTTGAAAGTTGTTCCGGAAGATGGTCAAGAATATTCTCAATGTTCAATGATGAGGAAATATCATAAAGTTTATTACTATTTAGGTCTAATTTATTAATAATGCATGGAAGTAAAATATTTTCTTTTATAGTAAGATTTGATAGAAGTTGACAGTTTGGGCTCATAATACCAATAAATTTTCTTAAATTAGTTCGTTCTTTTTCATTTTCGTCATAGAAAGACATTTCTTTTCCAAATATTTCTATAGTCCCTGAAGTTGGTGATGACAAATTTGAGATCAAATCTAGCAATGTTGATTTTCCTGATCCTGATGGACCTGTGATTGCAATAAAGTCTTCTGGATTAATTACATAATCTTTATAAATCAGCTCAACATTTTTTTGGTATTTTTTTCTTAAATTTTTAAAACGAATCATTTTAAATAATCCTTGATTAAATACTCTGCTTTTTTTGATAAATAAAATTTTGCAGGAAGATATGAAGCTAAAAAGGTAATCATAAAAACGAATCCTGTTATTATTAATAAATAAAATTTAGAAAAAACTATAGGAAATCCTTTTATACCATAGAAAGAGAGATCAATAGAAAAAGATTCAATCAAATTTGAATTTATCAATAAGAACATAACAATTAACGAAAACAATAAACCAAGTAAATATCCTATAAATGCAATCAAAAAATTAGTTATTGTAAAAATTTTCATAATACTATTCTTTGATGCTCCTAAAATCATTAATGTAGAAATATCGTTTTTTCTTAAAGAAATCATACTAAGTGTATTAGAGTATATTGTTGTCGCAGAAATTAAAATTAGAAAAGATAAAAAAATTGCTAGAGAAAATCGTTCCAATTTCATTATATTGAATAGATTTGCATTCATTAACTTCCAATCTATTGCTCTATCCTTTAATTCAGGATTTATCTGATAAATTTTGGAAATAGTTTCTTCTGATTTGTGTGGATTTTTAAGTTCAATTTGAGTAAAAATTTTAGGTTCACCTAGGAGTCTAAATGAACTATCAAAGTCAAAAAAAATTATTGGGAAATTGCCCTGAGCTTTAATTACCTTCCCAATTTCAACCCTTACTTCTTTAATTTTTCTCCAGCTAGAAAAATCTGGAACATATATTGATACCCGATCACCTATTTGTAAATTATTCTTCATCTGTAGCAAATCTGAAATTGCTATTTGTGGTAATTTTTTACTTTTATTATCAAGTTGAATTTTATCGCTTATTGCTTTGAGCTCAATTATTTCTAAATTTTTTCCAAATACTATTGCTCCATAAGTTCCATATTGTTTAAATATTTTTTCAACATTCGGTAATTCATTTGAATCTAAATTTTTATTTCCCTCGATAAGTATGTGAGGAAAAGTACTTAAAATTTTATTCTGAACTTTAACTTCAAAACCTTTCATTACGAACATTACGATAATTAATGAGAAAACCGATATAAAAACTGAAACCAAAGATATTATTGCTGGAAGCCTTAAAGTTTTATTTTTAAAGATTGAAAAAAAATATTTTTTTACTAAAAAATAAACTAAATTCATTAATCTCGTAAATGAGGGAAAAATATTACATCTCTGATAGATGGTGAGTTTGTTAATAGCATAACTAGTCGATCAATCCCTATTCCAGCTCCTGCAGTGGGTGGTAAGCCATAAGATAAAGCTTCAATATAATCTAGGTCCATATCATTGGCTTCTTCATCTCCTGCTTCTTTTAAATCAAGTTGTGACTGGAACCTCTGTTGCTGATCCTGAGAATCATTAAGCTCTGAGAATGCATTTGCTATTTCCTTACCATTGATGAACAATTCAAATCGATCAGCTATGTTTTTATCTAAATCATTTCTTCTTGCTAATGGAGATATGTCAATTGGAAAGCCATAAACAAATGTTGGATCGTATTCATTCTTGAAATAGTTTTCTTCAAACACTTCAGCAATAATTTTCCCAGTTTGACCAAAATCATTAATATTCATCTTCCTAGCCAAATCAGCCATCTTGCTAGCATTTTTTAGAACATCAAACCCTAAGAAATTTGAAGTCCAATCTATCATGTGAACTCTTTTCCAAGGTTTTTTAAAATTAATCTCTTTCTCTTGATAAATTATCTTTGAGTCAAGATTTAAATTATCTATACAACTAAGAATTAAATCCTCTACAAGATTCATCATCTTTTCATAGTCAGAATAAGCTTGATAAATTTCAATCATAGTAAATTCAGGATTGTGCTGAGTTGAAATACCCTCATTTCTAAAATTTCTTCCAATTTCATAAACACTTTCTAATCCACCAACTACTAGTCTTTTTAAGTATAGTTCTGGAGCAATTCGTAATTTTAAATCCATATCTAGAGTATTATGGTAAGTCATAAATGGCTTTGCAGCTGCCCCACCTGCCATTTTGTGAAGAATAGGAGTTTCAACTTCCATAAATTCTTTGTTATCCAAAAAGCTTCTTATGCTTTTTAAAATTTTTGCTCTAGTTTTAAAAATATCCTTGACACTGGTGTTTGAAATCAAGTCCAAATATCTTTGCCTATATCTAGTTTCAACATTAGTCAAACCATGCCATTTTTCAGGAAGTGGGCTTAAAGTTTTTGTTAGCAATTCAATTTTTGTAGCTTCTAGAGATAGTTGTTTGGTTTTTGTATAGAAACAAGATCCTTCAAAATAAACAAAATCCCCTATATCAATGAATTTTTTGAAGAAATCCATCATCTCAGCTCCAAGACTATCTTTAGAAATAAAAACCTGGAAAGAAAAAGTATTTTGTGAAATCTGTATAAAAGCTGACTTTCCAAAACTTCGAATTGCAATAATTCTGCCTGTTATTTTATGAACTAAATTATCTCTAACAAATCGTTCGGGATCCTCAGAGGAATATTTGTCATTAAGTTGTTTTGTTGAAATAGAAGGAAAAAGATTGTTTCTGAATGGGTCAATTCCTAATTCAATAAGCTTCTCAACTTTTTCTTTTCTAATTTTTGTATATTCATTATCTATGGACATATCAACTCTCTGAAAAAATAGTTTTTAATTTCAATGTTAGAAAATAAAAACATGTTGTAACTATTATACTACAAGAAAGAAACATAACCTTAAAAGAGTATATCTCAGCAATATATCCATAAACTGTCGAAAAAAGCATCCCACCAAATGTGAAAGAAAGACTACAAACCGAAAATGCTTTAGTTTTATTAATATCGTCAGTCAATGACAGAGCAAGAGAATACAATGACGGATAAACAAGGGCATGCGATAAACCAAAAAGGCCTCCAGCCAAAATAAAAAGTACAGTGGTTGATGAAAAAGCTAATAAACCAATTGATAATCCGAAAGAAAGTAAACATGGTGTGCATGTATTGACTCTGCCATAAGTATCAGGGATCCATCCAAAACAAATTCTCATTATTAATGCAGTACATGTGTAAGATATAAAAAAAATTGTAACTGGAGATATTAAAAAACTGTCTACGAATATAGCTGTAAAATTTAAACACGTTACAAATGCACCTCCGACAAGAAACATTATGGTGAAAATAACCAAAAGACTCTTATTTTTTAGTGTATCAAGAAATCCTAAAAAAGATTCCTTCTTCCCTTGTCTTAAGGGTTTCATATTGTCTTCAAGAAAAAGTATTATGGTGAAGCAAATTGCAGATGCTAGAGATGAGACTAAAAAGAAATACTTGTCACCAAAATTATCTACAATATATGTAGATATAGTTGGTGCTAATGCATGATTAGCGATTGCAAAAACACCAAAAAAACCTAGAGCTTGTGCCTGGTTCTTAATGTCTATATTCTGTGAAACAAAAGTACCTGCACTAACGAAGAAAAATGAAAAAGAACATCCCTGAAAAAATCTTAGCAAAACGTATGAGAAATATAATGAATCAGAATATATAAAAATAAAATTGGTTATACAAAGCCCTAATGCTCCTACAAGCAATAACTTTTTCTTTTGATATGAATCACCCAACATCCCAGAAATAGGTGTAAAAAAAATTGTACTTGCACCTGCAACTGACATTATAAGTCCAACATCATGCTCCCCACCTCCCATACTTATTATTTTCAAGGGCAAAATTAAATATGAATGATAGGCATAAAAGAAAAAAAATGCAGATAGTGTTATTAAAAAAAGATTTTTTGAGATTTTCAAAACTTTTAATTATCCAAACTGTAAATTTTATTACCAGCAGTAAATGTATATAAAACTTTACCCTTAAATCTTTTATCAAGAAATGGGGAATTAAAGCTCTTCGAAAATATATTGTCCTTTTTAAAAGTAAAATATTTATTAGGATCAAATACAGTAATATCGGCAGCTGATCCTTTTTTTAAAGTTCCCTTTTTGACATTTATTATTTTTGAAGGTTTTGTTGATAGCATATTGATTAACGATATTAGATCAATCTTGTTTTTTCTAACTAAATTTAATGAAAGTGGTAATGCTGTTTCCAGGCCAATAATTCCAAAGGGTGCATTTTTAAAACCAACAGATTTCTCATTGTCAGTATGAGGTGCATGATCAGTTGCTATTATGTCTATTGTTCCATCAGATATACCATTTATAATTGAGTTAAGATCTCTTTTGGATCTTAAAGGAGGATTCATCTTATAGTTTGAATTCTTAATATCTACATCCCTATCACACAAAGTAAAATGATGTGGAGCAACTTCACATGTCACATTTATTCCTTTTCTTTTCGCTTGACGAATCAATTCCACTGAACCTTTAGTCGAAACATGGCAAACATGGAGATGACACCCTGTCTTTTCTGCAATTGCTAAATCATGGATAATCCCTAACTCTTCAGATAGGTTACTAATACCAGGCACCTTGAACTTTTTTGAATAATGACCCTCCGTCATAACTCCATCGCCAGATAAAAAACAATCTTCACAGTGAGATATTACCGGTACTTTTTCAGCCTTTGCAATCAACATAGCTTCATAAAGTAGCTTACTGTTAGATACAGGAAATCCATCATCAGATATACCCACACATCCTGCAGTTATATTATCTATGATTCTTGCCAACTCTTTATCTTTTTGTTTTTTTGTAATTGCACCTATAGGAAAAATATTAATCTTTGAATTTTTCTTAGCTTTATCAAGAATATATTTTGTTATTTTTGGCTCATCATTAGGGGGGAAAGTATTAGGCATACATGCTATTGATGTAAAACCACCAGCTGCTGCAGCCATTGAGCCAGTCTTAATTGATTCTTTATGAGTAAGTCCTGGATCTCTTAGGTGTACATGAATATCTACAAATCCAGGCGATACAATATAATTTTTAACATCATAAATTTTGTTTTTGCTTGATTTTATATCTGGATTACCCTGAAAAATTCTAAAAATTTTACCATTTCGAACTTCTAAATTAACTTTTTTTAAAATATTTTGGGATGGATCAACGACTAGGCCATTAATAAGATAGAAATTCACGACAACAATACCTTCTCAAGTAAAATTTGCCTGCACCATATACCATATTTTATTTGATCAAAATACTTAGCTCTTGGATTCTTATCGAAAGAGGTAGGTATTTCTGTAATTCTGGGAAAAGGATGCATAACGATAGAATTTGGTGGTAAAGATAAGAGTTGCTCTTCACTCAATTCATAATCATAAATACTCCCTCGTTCTTTCTGTACCCTTGTCACATAAAGCACATCTGTTTCTTTTATTACTGAATTTATATCTGAGGTCTCATATGAAGAATTTGGCAATTTATCTGAAAACTTTAGATGCTTCGGGCTTACAAAATTAAAATGATTATTATCGAAACGGCTCAACAGTTTAACCAAGCCTTTTACAGTTCGCCCATTTTTTAAGTCCCCTACAAGTGTAATTCGCAAATTACTCATAGATTCAGAAAAACAGTTAAAAATAGTATATCCATCTAAGATTGTTTGTGTTGGATGTTCGCCTTTACCATCACCACCATTAATTATAGGTACTTCAGAAACTTCTGAGGCTTTCAAAGCAGATCCTTCCTCATGATGCCTAAGCACAATTGCATCTGTCATTGTTGACATAGTCAAAATAGTATCTTGCAAAGACTCCCCTTTAGAAACACTGGAGAACTGAACATTATTAATAGGAATAACTGAACCTCCAGATAGGTTCATGGCACTAAAAAATGAAGATGATGTTCTAGTTGATGGTTCGTAAAACAAGTTAGTAATAATCTTATTTTTTAACTTAGAGTTTCTTTTGCCTTTATTTAAGGAGGCGAGATTCCACAATTCTAATAAAAAATCAGTAGTTAAATCATCAACATTTAAAATATGAAACATAATTAATTTATAACTTTTAACATCCTTTTAAATCTTATCATATCTCCAAATGAATTAAATTCTGTATTAAAAGAAAAGTGAATTATAGAAGCAGTTCCTATAATATTCTCAGAAGGCACAAATCCCCAAAATCGACTATCTAAACTATTATCTCTGTTGTCTCCTAGTACAAAATACATCCCTGAGGGGACAATAATTTCAAAAGATTCTTCATCAGAAACATAACTTAAATCATTATTATAAATTACATCTATAGATTTATCTCCAAAGCTATTTGTCTTTATCTTGTATATTTTATCTCCATCCTTATAAAATCTTTTAGTATTTTTTGAAATATTTTTATCATTTATAAAAACATCTTGGTCTTGAATTAAAACAACATCACCGGGAATACCTATCACTCTTTTTATGTAATAAATTGAAGTTAGCCCAATGAAGCCTCCATTGGGACAATCTTTTACTCCTTCATCACCAGGCCATCTAAAAATTATTACATCACCTCTAGAGATTTCTGAAAAACCATTTACTAGTTTCTCTTTTGAACAAGGAATTGAGAAACCAAAACTAATTCTATTGGCCAACAAATGGTCACCAACCAATAAATTTGGCAACATTGACTTTGAAGGAATTTTGAAAGGTTGGAAAAAAACATACCTAATGATAAGTGCAAAAAAAATTGCAATTAATATTGATTTAAGTGTGTTTAAAAATTTATTTTTTCTTAAATTATTATCCAAAACTTAACCTTATTATATTTCGATTAATAAGAATTACAAATTGAGCTCAATTTGTTCAAGGTCCAAACTCCTAAGTCTTTCCACGTTATTTACATCATTAATAGAATTTAGATCAAGTATTATTTCACTAAGATGTTTGGCATCTCTTACAAGCAACTCTAAATATATAGAGGATTTTAAAGATGAAATGGGCTTAGCATTAATCTTAACTATATTTGATTCATGATTAACAATTGTATTTGAAATTTCAGAGAGGATTCCAGGCTTATCAAAGCATGAAATCTTTAATTTGGTTGAGGATTTTGATGCAAAAGAAGAATCCCATTTTACATCGATCAATCTAGAGGAATCAATTTCTAATATCTGGTTACATGAAATTCTATGAATAGAAATCCCTCTTCCAATAGTTATATAACCAAGTATCTCATCTCCAAATATTGGTGCACAACATTTTGCAAACCTAACCATTACATTATCATTACCACCTACTACAATAGCTTGGGAAGAATCAATTAAAGGTGGAGATTTTTTGACATTTACCTTGTTTTTTATGTCAATTTTAAAAAAATTTAAGATTTCAAGAATATTAATTTTAGATAATGAATATTGTACAAATAATTCATCCATATCTTTAATTTTTTTCATGTTATTAAATTCCTTAAGCTTTTTTGTAACACTGGGATCTTCGAGCTTAAGACCATAAGATAATAATTTCTTAGTAATCACAGATTTACCTATTGTAATAGAATCCTCTATTAATGAATCCTTAACAGCAGATCGAATTTTTGTTTTTGCTTTTGATGTAACAACATGTTTCAACCAATCTCTTTTAGGGTGTTGATCATTTTTAGCAATTATTTCAATCATATCGCCACTCTTTAATTTGTAGCTAATCGGTACAATTGCCCCATTAACTCTTCCACCCGAGCATTTATTTCCAATATCAGTATGGATTGAATAAGCAAAATCAATTATTGATGAACCGATTGGTAATTCTTTCAAATCCCCTTTTGGTGTAAATGTATAAATAAAATTTGTTATCAATTCATCTTTGACTGCATCTATAAATTCCTTGGGATCATTTAAAGTTTGAATATCAAATATTTTCTTAATGCTCTCTGGAGTATCAATTATATTATTTTTATCTTCCGAAGACAGCTTGTATTTCCAATGAGCAGCAACTCCATATTGAGCAATTTCATGCATTTCATGAGTTCTAATTTGTACTTCTACTTTATCACCGAATGGCCCAACAACGTTAGTATGCAAAGACTTATATCCATTACTTTTTGGTAAGGCTATATAGTCTTTAAATCTTCCAGGGATAGGTTTCCAAGTAGAATGAACAGCTCCAAGAGCTGCATAGCAATCTGCCTCATTATCGACAATAACTCTAAAAGCTTTTATGTCAAAAACATTATTAAAATCTAAATCTTTAGATAGCATTTTTTTATAGATTCCATAAAAATTTTTAAACCTATTCTGCAAAATAGCTTTTATATTATATTTTTCTAGTTGTTCTTTTAACTGCTGCTGTATTTCATTTGTGTATGATTCCCAATCATTTTTTTTGTTTGCAAAAGCATATTCAATTTCTGCATATTCAAATGGCTTAAGAATGCTAAAACAAATATCCTCCAATTCTGTTCTAATCCAATATATACCAAGCCTATCAGCCAAAGGTGCATATAAGTCCATTGTTTCACGGGCAAAATTCGTTTGTTTACCTTCTGGTAAATGGCTTATAGTTCTAGCATTATGTAGACGATCTGCAAGCTTGACTATTATGACTCTAATATCTTTTCCAGTCGCTAAAATAAGCTTTCTAAAATTTTCTGCTTGCCTTTCAAATTTTGAGCTTATACTCAACTGCCCAATCTTTGTAACTCCATTGACAAGTTCAGAAACTTCACTGCCAAATAATTTTTTTATGTCAGCTTCTGTGGCTAAAGTATCTTCGATTGTATCATGAAGAAGTCCTGTAATTATAGAATTTCTATCAAGCTTTATATCAGCAAGTATAGATGTAACTTCCATTGGGTGAATCATGTATGGCTCACCGGAATATCTTTTCTGTCCAGCATGAACTTTTGCAGAATAAGCATATGCTTTTTTTATTTCATCTATGTCTGAAGACTTTAAATAAGGGTTTAATTTTTCAACAATATCGTCAAATCTTATCATAGAGATGCTAATATCCTTTTAACTTCACTAATAGTTTCATCAAGTGAATCGTTTATTACTAAATGGTCAAAATATGTAGATTTTTTAAGTTCATTTTTAGCCTCTTCTACTCTTGATTCAATTTTATCTATAGATAAGTCATTTCTAGATAGTAATCTTTCCTTAAGAATCTCAGTTGAGGGAGTTTTAATGAATATAGAGCAACAATCAAAGTGATTTGTATTCATTATTGAAGAAGCCCCTTTTACATCTATATCTAGAAGAATACTATGTCCAAATTCTACAGATTCTCTTATAGGATTTATAGGAGTTCCATAAAGTTCGTTATGGACAGTTTCAAACTCTAAAAACTGATTTTCTTGAATCATTTGTTCAAAGAAATCTCTTGTAACGAATTTATAATCCTCTCCTTCTAACTCATTTGCCCTCTTTTGTCTTGTAGTACATGAAATCGAAAAATCTAAATTTTTAACTTGCTCTAATAAAAGCTTGGTAATTGTAGATTTTCCTGAACCAGATGGGCCCGAGACTATAATGAGATAACCGCCTTTAATAACCATTAATATATTTTAAAAGAAAAAGACCGCTTTGACGAAATTAAATATTTCCAGCCCTTAAAGTTCCTTCACATGATGGGCAAGAAAACTGATTCCCAGTGCATTGATTGAGCCTTTTCTCTAGAAGCTCTAAGATTAAATCATCTATACCTAAGGGAAGAGCTACATGATAATTGGTATTAGGAAAATTTTTTGCGGCATCACTAGCTATATTTGGAATGTCTTGGGTCCAATGCCTGCCAGGACCAAGGAAAAAAGGACAAATTACTATAAAATCTGCACCCTTGTTAACACAATTTCTATAAGCAGTTTCAATTGATGGTTCAGCAAGCTCCATATGTGCTGGTTCTACTATGTCATATTTATCTTTAAATTTATCATGAAAGAGGCTCGTCACTTCTTCGAGCATTTTATTACTTTCAATTTTTTTTGACCCATGATCAACAATTACAATACCTTTTTTCATACCTTAATTATAACTAAAAAAATAATTACTGTGCTAACAAAAATTTAGAAACTGAAAATCTTTAATATTTGGAATTCAATGCCGAAGGCGGGACTTGAACCCGCACACCCGAAGGCACCACCCCCTCAAGATGGCGCGTCTACCAATTCCGCCACTTCGGCTTAAGCTCCAAATTTATTTAGCATTTGTCCGTGAGCAAAGATAAGATTTAGCAAATATTTACCTTCAAAAATACCCATATTTCCTTTTAGACACTCTTTTTCCGTGAACCTCTTTGAAATACCCTCAAAGGAATTATGAGATTTTATTATTACAGGAACTGGATGCCAACTATGTCCTTTCATTTTAGATGGAGTGCTATGATCACCCGTGATAGCTAATACATCAAAATTTAACTTTTTTATTTTTGGCAAAACCTTGTCAAACTCTTCAATAACTTTCACTTTTTCCTTAAATTTCCCATCCTCTCCATAACTATCTGTTTTTTTAATATGTAAATAAAAAAAATCATATTTATCAATATTCTTCTCTAAAGCAGAAACTTGAGAATGAATAGAATTAACATTAACTTTCAAAGGGCTCATTCCAACTAAACGTCCTATCCCCTTGTACATAGGGTAAGTAGTTATTGATGCTGCTTTAATTCCATACAACTCTTGGAAAGTTGGAACACCAGGAAATGTTGAATAACCTCTAAATAATGCAAAGTTAGCTTTCTTCTCATCTTTTAAGACAGCTTCAATCGAAGAAATCAATTTTACTACAATTCCAGATAAAGCTTTAGCCTTTGAGTTTAGATTCTTTGCTAACAACGGTTCCAATCCCTCAGCTTGTGGATCAGTATCTTGAATGAAACAGTTTGTGTCATCTATTTTATTTGGACATATTATTTTTACTACAAATCTATGATCAATGCCCGACTTAAATATTATCTTATATTTGTTTATTTTTTTTATTTTAGCAGATAATTTTTTTGTCAATCTTTCATTTGTTTTGGTATCAATTCGTCCAGCTCTTCTATTTGTAACAATAAGTTTGCCGTTATCTCCTTCTTTTACAGTTGCAAAATTACCTCTTATAGCTAAATCATTCTTTCCGATTTCTAGGTCTAATCCTAGTGCCTCTAGGACTCCTCTTCCTATATCGAATTCCATTGGATCATACCCAAAAAGAGAAAGATGTGCAGAGCCGCTTCCAGGTGTTAGTCCATGTATTATTGGAATGTGACATCCAGTCTCAGATTTAATTGCCAACTTGTCCAAATTTGGTGTCTTTGCATATTCTAATTCGGTTTTAACATTATTTGGTATTCCACCTACACCATCTAAAACGACTAGTATAATTTTTGCTTTATTATTATTAATTAAATTTGATCTAAGATTATGCATTATTCTTTAAATTATATTATATATTAAGAATTAAACCATCAAATCCTGGCTTTATATTATTCGGTAAATACTCTAGAAGCTCATAGTAATCCAACTCTGAGCTCAAATGAGTTAAAATAGCTTCCTTAGGTTTTAATATATCTACAATCTCTATAGCTTGATCAACTGACAAATGAGATTCATGTGGAGAAAATCTTAGAGAGTCTAATATTAATAAATCAAGCCCACCTAACTTTTCCATACTCTTATCGGGTATGGAGCTACAGTCGGTTATATATGCAAAATTATTAATTCTATACCCTAATATATCCCAATCTTTATGTTTTATATCAACTGGAACAATATTAATACCTTGCTCAACAAACGTATCTTTAACTTCCTTCATTTTCAATCTTGGTCTTCCAGATGTACTTACTGGGTCAAAAATATAAGAAAAATTCTTTTTAATATCGCGTATGGTGTGATTGTTAGCAAAACAGTTAATCTTATCTTTTTTTATGTAACTAAATATTCTAAGATCATCGATACCATGAGTATGATCGGCATGAGAATGAGTATAAAGAACAATATCGATTTTCTTTATTTTATACCTTAATGCTTGATATCTAAAATCAGCACCGGTATCAATTAAAATATTTTTATTATTTTCAGTTATGAGAACTGAGCTTCTTGTTCTAAAATTCTTACTATCAAAAGAATCAAGTTCTCTTCCAATGACTGGACTCCCTACTGATGAGCCGCATCCTAAAAGTAAAACTTCCATTAAAAAAATATATCATTTGAGTGTTTTAATTCAAAAAACTGTAAGACTTGTGTATCTTATTAGAAATGAAGATAGCTTCTGCAGAGCAAAGATTAAAAGAGCTAATAGATAAAATTAATTATCACAATAAACGTTATTACCTAGATGATAAACCAGAAATATCAGACAATGAATTCGATCTTCTTCTTAAAGAACTGGTTAGTATAGAAGAGCAATTTCCAACTCTAAAGACAAACACATCACCATCACAGAAAGTAGGTGGATTTGTGTCAACTAATTTCAGAAAGCATAAACATATTAATAAAATGTATAGCCTTGATAATGTTAACAATTATGAAGAATTGCTGGATTTTATTAATAGGGTAAAAAAAAATGTAAAGGAACCAGCATACTATCTAGAACCAAAGTTTGATGGTGCATCAATATCAATTACATATAAGGATGGTCAAATCGATACAGCTGCAACAAGAGGAGACGGTGAGACCGGAGAACAAATAACTGAAAATGTTAAGACTATTAAGAACATACCTCTAATGCTTAATGGTAATAATATCCCCAAAATAATTGAGATAAGAGGTGAAGTGATTATACCTATTTCACAATTTAAAAAATTAAACTTAATTGATGAAAAAAAATTTTCCAACCCAAGAAATGCTGCTGCTGGAACCTTAAGGCAACTTGACTCAAAGATTACAGCATCACGACCGCTTTTATTTCTGCCTTGGGGTATCGGTCATGTTGAGGGGCTAAATATAAAAAATGAAGAAAAATTTATAGAACTAATTTGGGAATGGGGCTTTACTTTACTTGGTGATTTTGAAAAAATTATTACAGCTAAGGATATATGGAGAAATTATAATAAAATATTAAATCAAAGAGACCAGCTTGATTATGAAATAGATGGACTCGTTTTAAAGCTCAATTCATATGAAGAACAAAAGAAATTAGGATTTACATCAAAATTTCCAAGATGGGCGGTTGCTTTAAAATTTCCATCATCAATAGAAGAAACTGTAATCAATGACATAACATATCAGATAGGTAGAACTGGCATTATTACACCAGTTGCAGAATTGGAAGAAATAAATATTTCGGGAGTTAATGTAAAAAGAGCTACACTTCACAATTTCGATCAACTAAAAAAATTAAATATTAATATTGGAGATATTGTATTTGTAGAGCGTGCGGGAGATGTTATTCCTAAAATTAAGAAAGTATCTAAAAAAGTTAATAAAAAAAAATTAAAACCACCAAAAACCTGTCTATCATGTAATAAAAATTTAGAATTTGAGGGCACTTATCTGTATTGTAAAAATCAAGATTGTCACGATCAACTTATTCAAAAATTATCTTACTTTGTATCTAAAAAAAGTTTTAATATTGATGGTTTAGGAGAGAAAATACTTGTCAATCTTTATAAAAATAATTTAATTAAAAAAACATCCGATATTTTTAAAGTTACAGTTGATGATATCAGCAAACTAGAAGGGCTTGGAGAAAAATCAGCAAAAAATATAATTAATGAGATTAATGCGAAAAAGACAGTTTCTTTAAATAATTTTATAAATTCTTTAAGTATAAGAAATGTAGGTGAGACTGTGTCAAAATTATTGGCCGAAAATTTTCAAAAAATTCAGAATTTGATAAATGTAAAGGTTGATGACTTAATCAAGATTGAAGGGTTGGGTCCGGAAATTTCTGAGAATATATATAATTTTTTTAATACTAATGAGAATATTGCTAACATAAATTCATGCTTAGAAAATGGAGTAAAAATAATAGAGAATAAAATATCAAAAGATGGTCGATTAAAAAATAAAAAAATCTCAATAACCGGATCATTTGAAGACTTAAGCCGTAATCAATTAATTAATTTAATTGAAAAAAATTCAGGAAAGTTTGTTTCAACTATTAGTAAGAATATTGATTTTATAATCGTAGGCAAAAACCCAGGTAATAAAGAGATAAAAGCTAAAAAGCTAAAAATTAATTGTTTAGATATAAACAGTTTTCGAGAAATAATAGAGAATTAAAATAAAGCCTAATAAAATTCTATAATAGCCAAAGTATTTGAAACCAATTCTAGCAGAATATTGAAAAAAAAATAATATTGAAAAATATGAGCAGATAAACGAAGTAAATATGCTTAAGACTAATTTAGGAGAGATTGATAGAGTTAGAGTTTCATTAACAAATATTTCCATAAATAAAGTTAGACAGAATGCACCTAATATGACTGGAAAAGATAAAATGAGTGCAAGAATAATAGAATCTTTGTTATTTAGTTTAAGTAATCGTGATCCTATTAGTACTGATGCTGCTCGGCTTGTTCCAGGTATTAAGGAAATACATTGAAAAAGTCCAACGAAAAGAATTTTAAGAATAGAAATATCAGAAAGTGTATATTTAGTATTTGTAGGTAATTTGTCAATATAAATTAAACATACCCCAAAAAAAATTGTAGAAAATATTGCTAAAGTTGAAATAGAAAAATCATTTTTTATATAATCATAAAAAAATACACCGGCTAGAAAAATAGGTAGTGAGCCTAGAAATGAAATTTTGAAGAGCATTATTGTATTAAAAGATTTATGCTTAAGATTATTTTTATAAAGAAACAGAATCAATGCCAAAATAGAACCAAGATGAATTGAAACTGTAGTAATTAAATCAATTTTTCCGTTAAGCAAATCACTGATAAAAATTAAATGTAATGAGGAACTGACTGGAATAAATTCAGTTAATCCTTGAAGAATAGAGAAGACAAAAAATAAAAACATATGCTATGAAAACCTATTTAAAAAAATTCCTGAAGCAACACTGACATTTAAAGAATCTGTATTTCCTGGATTATTTATCCTAGCAATTAAGTCGCAATTTTTTTTTAATATCTTAGAAATACCTTTGTTTTCAGAACCTAAAACTAAAACAATTTTTTCATCCATATATTGGTCAAATATAGCTGAATTAATATTTTCACCCCTTATGTCAGCACCAATAACCCAATAATCCTTTTTCTTTAATTCGATTAAAACATTTTTTAAATTAGGCACTTCGTATATCGTTGACTTAAAAATTGTGCCTGCTGAGGACTTAATACTTCCCGGTGTAATTGAAGCAGCCCTATTTTTAGGAATCACAACAGTATTTATATCAAAAAAAACACAAGATCGTATAATAGCTCCTAAGTTATGCGGATCATTAACATGGTCAATAACCACAATTATTCTTCCTAATTCATGAATATTTTTTTTAAAGTCAGTATATTCATAAAGTTTCGGAGTTTCAATTTCAACTGCAAGTCCTTGATGAGAATTGCTCTTAGTTAAATCATAAAAATCTTTTTCAGATATTTTTATGGAATCAATATTTCGAATACTTTTATTTATTTTTACTAAATCATCTAAAATATTTTTATTTTTTACATATACTCTCTTTACTCTTATTGAAGAATCTGAAAGTAAATCTTTTACTGGATGTTGTCCAAAAATTATCATTTTCAATTATTAACTTTACTAGATTTACTAGAAAAAATCTTATATGGTTCATCGATTTTTAAATTTAAATATTTTCTATCCCAGAATTCAACGGGGTCAACGGGTACCCCTTGTAAATATATGCCTAAATGTAAATGATCCCCAAAAGCCATTCCTGTTGTACCAGTTAATCCGATCAGAGTATTTTTATTAACAATTTCATCCTTTTTCACATAAATGTTATCTAGATGACTGTAAAGAGAATAAAAGCCTAAACCATGATCTATAATTACGACACTACCATAGATACCTAAAGAATTATCTACATGAACTACTATTCCAGAGTTTACAGGAAAAACATCTGCATTTTGAGTTGATGATAAATCATATCCCCAGTGTAATTGAATATCTATAATTTCATCTTTAGAATCTGAGAAATAATAGCTCCTTTCTTCATTAAAGTAAGAAGAAACTTTAGAATTTGCTAATTGATTAAATTGACCTTTAAAATATTTTTTTAGACTAATATCGGTTGTTAATTTTTTTATTTTAGATTCATTCAAGGCCCTTTCAACTTTATTTATTCTTAGAAAGTCATTCTTATTAATTATCTGTATATTTGAATTTAAAATTTCATTATATTTATCTGTAAAATTTTCCCTATCTATTTTAATTAGATATTTAGGCCATTTTTTATTTTTAATTGTTCGTATTTTCTTATAAACAACAGTTGAATTTTTTGCAAAATCTTCAGCATATATTTTTACCTTGTTTTGATTACATGGCCTGTTTGAACATGTGAAAAAAATTAAATGTTCAATAACATCATTTTTTTTATTTGATATTGGATAAAATAAATCACCATTCCCATTATCTAAATAGAGCTTTTTAACATCCAAAGATGATTGTAATCTGATGTATCCGACACCTCCAAGGTATACATATCCATCAGTTACTATATTTGATATTTCAGGTGGCTCAAAATCAACACTAATTAAATAAGAGTCGTTTAGTTCAGAGTTAAAAAATTTGTTTTTATATTGGACATTGTATGTAAGGGTTAGCTCACTGTCTTTTGCTTTTTTTATGTATTTAATAAATTCAGAATTCTCATTGAAGCCAACATCAAGATCATGAGTTGATTTTGAATTGTCAAATTTATTTTTACTATAAATTAGGAATTTCTTATCATTGTTAACTATTAAAAAAATTTCTATTGACTCAATTGATACATCTTCTGAATCTAACTTAGCTGAAAATCCTGCTGTAGAGATTTTATCTTCTGAATTTAATGAAAATTTAGGAACCTTAAAGAATTGAATATAGCAAACATAGCAAATTACTACAACCACAATTAAAACAAAAAAGGGGAATATATTCACTTTAGATTTATCAAAAACTCGCTTGCTTCTTTTCATACTAATTATTTACATCAAATAGAATAATAATTAAATAGAAGATTGGTAAAATTAAAATTAAACTGTCAATCCTATCTAATATTCCTCCATGTCCCGGCAAGATACTACCTGAATCTTTAATTCCTGATTTTCTTTTTATTACAGATTCTAATAAATCTCCTAAAATACCCATTACTGACACTATTAAACCTATAGATATTGATTTAGAAATTCCAATGTATAAATCGAAATAATTAAACAAAAAATATGAAACTATAATTGTTGCTATTACACCAGCGAATGATCCTTCGAATGTTTTATTAGGGCTAACGGTAGGAAATGCTTTCTTATTACCAAAATTTTTTCCTATAATATATGCCGTTATATCATTAACTGAGCTTAGTATTATAGGAATTAATAACAAGAAAAAGCCATTCTCTAAATTTCTTATGATAATTGAAAAACTAATTCCAATGCTGGAATATATAATTACAAAAAAATATGAAGACCAAAAGTTTGTAAATAAGATTTTTTTATACAGCAATCTTATAACCCATATCGAGATATAAAAAAAAGCTAAGTTGAAAAAAATCGGAATATTATAAAATGCAGCAATAGGTAACAAGGCGGAACAAATTATTGATAAGAATTTAAAATTCTTATTTTTTTCTAAAATAATATCAGTTAATTCAAAGCTAGCAATTATGCAAATCAGAATTATAAAGAGTAATAATGGCAGTTCCCCTTCGTAAATTAAATACAAGGTTATCGGAGCAAGAATCAAACATGTTATAAGCCTTTTTACAAAATTATTCATTTGTTGTAACCGTTCATATAAAATTAAATATAAACTTAAGATATTGAATTGACTAATTATTTTAAATAGTTTTAAATAAGAAAAGTTTTTATAAATGGGGTGTAATATGGTTCCAAAGTTTTCTTTTTTAACAAAAGGCAAAGGAGTTAGTAAAGAAAAACTAACAAGTTTTGAGATGGCACTAAGAGATGCTGGTATTGCTGAATTTAACTTAGTGAAAGTCTCAAGCATAATGCCTCCCTTCTGCAAGATAATTTCTAAACAAGAGGGTTTAAAGAAATTATCTCCAGGACAAATTGTATATGTTGTATTAAGTGAAGCAGCTACGAATGAACATGGAAGAAAAGTTGCATCATCTGTTGGTATAGCGATGCCAGCAGACAGATCACAACATGGCTATTTATCCGAGCACCACAGTTTTGGACAATCTAAGAAAGAGTCCGGTGAATATGCAGAAAATTTAGCTGCTTATATGCTTGCAACAACTCTTGGGGCACCTTTTGATGCTGACAAAAATTATAATGAACAAAAGGATATTTGGAAGATAAGTGGGCACACGGTTAAAACGAAGGAACTTACTAGTTTTGGTGAGGGTCCTAAAGATGGTAATTGGATTACGGTTGTTACTGCAATGGTTTTGATTATTTAATCATCTTTTTTGCTAACGAATATGCTTCTTCCTCAAGAACTTCGCCACTTAACATCCTGGCAATCTCGTCAATTCTACCACTTCTTGATAATGAATTAATACTTATAGATTGTTCTTTGTTTAAAGTTTTTTCAACAAGCAAATGATTTTTTGCGAAAGAAGCAACTTGTGGAAGATGGCTGATACATATAACTTGAACATTAGAAGATAAATTAAAAATTTTCTGACCTAATTTCTCAGCTATTGCCCCACCCAAACCAACATCTGGTTCATCAAAAATTACGACTTTTGAATTAAAACTCTTTGAGAGCTCTAAAGATAAAGCCAATAAGATTCGAGAAGCTTCACCACCAGAGGCGACTTTATTTAATGAATCGGGTGGAAGTTCAATTGTTGAAGAAAATAGGAACTCTAAATCATCTATACCATCAGATGAAATATCCTTTTCCCTAAAGGAAACAACCCAAGAACAATTCTTAATACCCATATCTTTTAAATGTTTTTGTATTTTTAAAGAAAAAGAACCCGAAAATTTTTTTCTTTTTTCAGATAAATTTAAACTTTCTGCATATAGTTGATCATAAGCAAGCTTAAGTTTCTTCTCAAGTGAAATAATTTCATCTTCAAGATTAGATGAATTGTCCAATGCTGATTGTATTAGGGTTCTTTCTTCTATCAATTTATCTAAAGTTAAGCCATATTTTCTTCTTAATTCTTTTGATATATAAATCTTATCTTCTAAAGCATCAAAATCTTCATCAAAATTTTCAAATGTATTTAGTAATTTGGATAACTCATAAGAAACTTCTTCTAAGTAAGTTGATGCATCACTTATTTTCTCGTCTAAAAAAGATATAGCATCAATCTTTCCAATTTTCCTAGATAATTGATAAATTTCTTTTAAAAGTAGATTATCGATCTTGCTAACAACCTCACTTATATCTTCATTGTTTTTTTTCATGGAGTTATTTTTCTTTAATTTAGCTAGGATTTCTAACTCTTGCTCGTCACTTTCAATTTCAAGTTTGCTCAATTCTTTTAACTTAAAACGATAAAACTCTTCTTTTTCTTCTAGCTCCTTAAGAAGTTTCTTTTGCTTATCTAAATCCTTTTTTACAGAATCATAAACAGTATATAAATTATTTAAGCTAATCAAACTATCACTTATCATGATATATTGATCAAAATAATTTATATGATTTTTTTGAAGTAAAAGCTTTGATGCTGATTTTTGTCCAAAGAATAAGAAGAATTCATCAAAAATTTCAGAAATTTTTTCAAACTTAACCTTTAATTCATCTATATAGAATATGGATTGATATTTTTTGTCCACTACTCTTTTGAGCAAAATATTTTTTTTACCATCTTGGATATTTATCTCTATTTCTAAATCTTCACTGTCAATTTTTTTAAGTTCTTTAGGGAATCTTTTTTGAGTAAAAACCTCTATAGCTCCAAGTACAAGTGATTTACCAGTACCAGTTTCACCCGTTAATATATTCAATCCTTCTTCAAAGCTGACCTCAAGATTCTTAATTGTTAAATAATTTTTTAAGGATATTCTTTTTAACATTATAATTTTATTTTATTTGACCACTGCCGGTCACAACAAACTTTTCGGAAGTAAGTTCATTCAATCCCATCGGACCAAAAGCATGCAACTTAGTGGTGCTAATTCCAATCTCAGCACCGAGACCTAATTCATTCCCATCATTAAATCTTGTAGATATATTATGAAATATTGCAGATGAATTTAGGCTATTTATGAACTTTTCTTTTATGTTTTCATCTTCAGTAATTATCGATTCTGTGTGTAAAGATCCATATCTCTCGATGTGAGTAATAGCTGAATCTACTGAATCTACCAATTTTATGTTTAGCTCTAAATCAAGATATTCATTTTGGAAATCTATCTCTTCAAGTTCTACAAAGCTATCTGAATCAATAAAAGAGGACAAATTCTTTTCTCCTCTTAATTTAACTTTATTTTCTTTTAAATCCTTCAATAAATTTTCAATAAATTCTTTGGGAAGATTCTGATTAATAATTAGTGTTTCCATTGCATTGCAAACTCCGGGTCTCTGAATTTTGGAGTTTATCGCAACAGAATGTGCAATATCAAGATTAGCCTTTAAATCAATATAAACATGACAAACACCTTTATAATGTTTTATAACAGGTATTGATG
>Ga0114933_10000984_pt1 | contig 33155 bp, 30 predicted proteins | sample 4SBtaG_FD_89691 | JGI IMG/M metagenome (GOLD analysis project Ga0114933, IMG submission 89691) | Deep subsurface microbial communities from Kolumbo volcano to uncover new lineages of life (NeLLi) - 4SBTROV12_W25 metaG | ecosystem: Environmental > Aquatic > Marine > Volcanic | place: Kolumbo... | reverse complement strand
TCTGCCACATCAACCAGTGAATCATTGGATGACATATCTAGCGCAAGTGTGGCTAGCTCCCAACCCGACTATCAGAAATATCTTGTCGTAGCGGGAGATTCTCTTTATGCGATTGCGGAACAGTTTCTCCCTACTGGTCTGACGCTAGATGAATATACTCAGTTGATAAGGGAAGTCAATTCTATTGGAAACAGTGATGATTTATCGATTGGTATGGAATTACTAATTCCACAGATCAAAGATGTGAGCGAGTAGCCTATTATGTTCAGATACGAGAATGATACTAGTGATAAAAAAGTTGAGGTGGCGACTCCAACTTCTGATTCTCCGAACCAACGCTCACTATTTTATTGGAGTTTTGCGTGTTTGGTGTTCACGCTGTATTTAGCTGCCAGCTTAATAATACGAGAACCATTTACGAATTTTGTAGATAAGCGTGGGATAAACTCAGATCTTTTGTTGTTGGTGTCGTTTACGGGGGCCTTTGTCACTTTTGTTAAATCCACGAATATATGGCTCACGAGTCGACCAAATGAGATTTCACCACTTGATGATCTATACCTTCAATTTACTGATGAAAAATCCAGCAGACGATCTGTCTGGATGAGAGTTTCTCTATTTGTTCCGTTGTCGTTGTGCTGCTGTTTACTATTAGCTTGGTTAATATTTTCTCTGCCCCAGACTACGGTGGGCTTGATTATTGTGGGTATATTTTCGGTAGCTATATTCATTGAGGGATTTGCAGTAGTTAGAGATATCGTCAGTCAGCCTATTATTACTGAGGCTCTGGTTTCGCGTCTGTGGCAAAAGGGTCGTCTTCTGGTGTTTGGTCAAGTTTATTATCTTTTAATTGACAAAAGATTATTCGAAATTTCTGCTTTCGCTTATCATGAGCTCCAGTCGCAGACCAAACCTTATGTTCGTATTCGCCACTGGCCGCATAGTAATATTGTGATTTCTGTCCAGAGCATTCAAGAGCCCGAGAATGCAGAAGTAAATTAGGTGAATCGTAAATGAACTGGTTCGACGCATGTATTGTGATAGTCGTCGGACTTGTAACATTGAACTCATTTCGTTCGGGAATCCTTATGCAACTTGCCGTTCTATCAAGCGCGGTAGTGGGTATATTCGTTGCGGGAAAGCTGTATTCAGATTTGTCAGATAGTTTGCTGCTAGTTATTGATGATGAAGTATCTACGAAGCTGGTCGCATTTTTGTCTATCACATTTGGGATTTTGCTGCTTGGCTACACATTTGGATTTGTTCTGAGAAGTTTCACTAGAGTTTTAATGCTTGGTTGGCTTGATCGATTTGGGGGTGGAATTCTTGGTTTTGTGTCTTCTACCTTACTTATCATTGCAGTTTTAACCTCCGCGTCAAGTTTGCCTGCGTATCCGCCGCTAATTCAAGGTATAGATCAGTCATATTTTGCAAGAGAGTTACTTGGAGTATACCGTTTCATTGAGATCGGATTTCCAACTGAGTTTGAGGATCCATTATCAAAGTTGCTCGACTGGCGAGCCGATTATGATAATTTCAACATCAAATAATTGCTACACTATAGCGAATTATTTGAAGGAGAAAGATCTGACAACGATAAATAACTTGTCCACTTTAGTGCTCAATCAAAACTATGAACCGCTTCATGTTTGTGCGGTCCGCAGAGCTATTGTACTTACGATAACTGGGCGGGCAGATTTACTCGAACAGGGTGATGAAGGTATTCGGAGCGCAGGTGGTAAATTATTCAGTACGCCGTCCGTGATTAGGTTGCAGAGCTATATTAAACGCCCGCTACCTCGACCAAGACTTACTCGCAAGGAAATATTTTCAAGAGATGGTTACAGATGTCAGTACTGTGCTATTAAATTAGATTCGCAGCATTTAACTCTTGATCATGTAATACCTCGTCGCCTAGGTGGTCAGCACGAATGGGAGAATATAACGACTGCATGTTCAAAGTGTAATCATAAAAAAGGTGGTAGGACTCCCTTGCAGGCTGGAATGCGACTGAATGCGGACCCTGTACGACCTCGGATAGATATAGGTAGGACCTTTATCTCTTACGTAGCTCAGTATAGTGAATGGGAGCAATATCTCCTTCCTTGGTATAGGAAATCAGCAGCTTAAGCGAAGCTAGACTAGCTCAGACTTCAATCTATCTTCTATAGCTACATAAGCGGCAAGATTTAGTTCTTCGCGCGTCAGACGGAGCGATTCGAATGCGGCGACTGGTGTCGCCCACCCATTTTTACCAACGATCTCAGCAATACTTTCACCATTTTCGGCAGCAGCAGGCAGCTCATCAGTGAATTGTTTTTTTAACTGTTTCCACATACTTTCAGGATGGTCAAAACAGTATCGAGCGTAGAGGAGGGAGGCGAAGGCATTCCCGGGCTCACCGATATGGTGAAATTCTTCAGGTGCATCTTTAATAAGTTGCTTCAGACCTTGATGTCGCTGTTCATCTTCCCATTCGGTGTCTAAGTTGAGGTGTGCAAGTTGTTCGTTAGCCTCAGGCGCAAGAACTAGTTCACGTAGTGCGTCTCTAACTAGAGATCCACCAACAACGTCACTGTCAGTTTTTTGTACGGTGGGAAATTTATCTAGTCTTTGTCGCACGTGTTGAAGGGCTACTCCTAAAACTCTGGGCATAGCATGGGTGGGAACTCCCATATGAAGTCGAATTTTAACCTTTTGAGTTTCCCAGATAACGGAAGAAAATGTACCACCTTCAAAGCTCTCTAGAGAAATTTCGTGGTAACCATTGGCAGAAGCTTGAGCACTGATATCCTCGTACATCTGGTCAAGTGAATTGCCTATATTTTTTCCGATTACATCCATTGATCGCTCTTTTCACTAGGTGAGTACTTGAGTATATCTAGATTTTTCATGTCCATCTTGGGTATGAACCTAACACGTTAACCCAAGAAGTATGTTTGCTAATTTCTGCCAAAGCTTGACTCACGTCTTCGTCTTTTTCGTGACCGTGTATATCAATAGAAAAAACATAAGTACCAAGTTGTTGACGTGTGGGCCTCGACTCAATACGTGAAAGGTTGATTTTTCTCTCGGCAAAGAGCTGCAAAACCTTAACGAGTGAACCTGATTCTTCTGCATCAGAAGTTGTGAACACTAGAGTGGTTTTATCGTCTCCGGTAGGTAATATAGTTCGTTTTGATAAGACTAAAAATCGAGTTGCATTTTGTTGTTCGTCTCCTATATCGTGCAGCAGGATTGAGGCGTCGTATTGTTCTGCTGCAGTCGATCCTCCGATTGCAGCACCCACATCGTCTGTCATTGCAGCTTCGACTGCAGCAGTAGTTGATGATAATGCTACTTGAGCTGCGTTGGGGAGTATTCTCTCTAGCGTAGTTCGGCATTGAGCCAAGGCCGACGGATGACTATAAACCGTTTGAATTGACTCAATTGCCGTGCCAGCTTTAGCAATTAGACCATGTTGAATTTTAAGAACAATTTCACCATAAATTTTTAGAGGGAAGTCAGGTTTGAGCAGTAGATCTATCGTTTCTATCGACACCGTTCCAGCTATAGAATTCTCAAAAGCGCAGACAGCAAGATCTGTGTCATCAGTTATCACGCTTTGTATCACTTCTGGAACAGTTGGATATGTAATTAGTTCAGCTGTATCAGAGTACAGCCGCGCAGCCGCTTCCGTGTACGTACCTGTCGGGCCAAGGTGAGATATCTTCATGTTGATGACCTCTACGCTGCGTGAATCAAGACAGATTTGCAGGCTTCTCTATGTTCAGCAGTTTATTTGATTAAATTCTCAGCAGTTCAGAAATAGCTTAATTTATTTATTCGAATTGATCGATTCGATCACCTTAAGACATGTCAATAGCATAAAGAGGAAAGACAATAAAGAAAGCGGAAGGACCGACTCACTGTAGGCATCAAACAGTAATACACTAACAAATATTCCTAATACGGGAAGGGCGATTCTCTTAGTTATTAATTTATACATTTGATTTTATTCAGCTTTATTTCTAGATTTTGACTTATCAGTTGTACTTCCGCGCCATCTCTACGAACAATCCATGCATTCTGTGATCATTCGTTAATTCTGGATGGAATGAGGTGGCAAGTAAGTTATTTTCTCTCACTGCGACGATCGATCCGTCGGAGAGCTTGCCTAAAATACTCACTCCGGGTCCAGCATCTGAAATGATTGGCGCTCTAATGAGAATTGCTTTTATTGGTGGCCCACTTATGCCGTCAACATGGATATCTTCTTCGAACGAATTTATTTGAGGTCCGAAAGCATTTCTTTCCACAGTTATGTCCATTACAGCAATAGTCGGACGATCTAGATCAGGTGCATTTTTTGCTAATAGAATTGCTCCAGCACAGGTGCCCCAAGTAGGGAGTCCTTGTTTAATGTATCCACGTATTGGGGCCGTTAAGTTATAAGCGATAAGTAATCTTGCGATGGCTGTACTTTCACCACCAGGAATGATTAATCCTTGAATATTTTTTAGGCTCTCAGCATGTCGAATCTCGGCAACTTCGGCGCCCGCCTCTAGCAGGGAGGCTGCATGTTCATGAAAATCTCCCTGTAGGGCAAGCACCCCTACAAGAGGTCTTGTGGACATTTAATTGCCACGCCCAGCCATAAGTTCTTCCGTTGGGAGTTGTGCTACTGAAAGTCCACGCATCGCATTGTCAGGGATTGCTTCAGAAACTTCAGCAAGTATTTGTGGATCTTCGAAATAAGTGACAGCTTTTACAATTGCTGTCGCCATCGCCTTTTGCTGATTCAAGCGGTCACTTTCATTAGTAATATCGGCAGCAGATTTAAATATTCCAGATCCAACGAACACGCCTTCAGCACCGAGTTGCATCATCAATGCGGCATCAGCTGGACTCGCCACTCCACCGGCTGAAAAATTAACAACTGGCAACTTACCTGTAGCAGCTACAGTACTCAATAGTTCTATTGGCACTTGAAGATTTTTTGCAGCTGTAAATAGCTCATCTTTTACCATCGAGGAAAGTTTTCGAATTTCGCCATTAATTGTTCTTAAATGACGAACCGCTTCCACTATATCCCCGGTTCCTGCCTCCCCCTTTGTTCGGATCATCGCTGCTCCTTCGGAAATTCTCCTCAAGGCTTCGCCAAGGTTTCTCGCACCGCATACAAACGGCACCGAAAAATCAGACTTATCAATGTGATTATCTTCATCAGCCACTGTAAGGACTTCCGATTCATCAATATAATCGACACCTAGTGATTCCAGTATTTGAGCTTCAACAAAGTGTCCTATTCGGGCCTTAGCCATGACCGGGATCGAGACTGATGCTTGAATTTCCTTGATGAGCTTCACATGACTCATTCGAGCAACACCACCATCCTTGCGAATATCGGACGGAACTCTTTCCAGTGCCATAACAGCGACTGCCCCAGATTCCTGAGCTACTTCAGCCTGCTGAGCAGTCACAACATCCATTATGACCCCACCTTTTAGCATTTGTGCGAGACCGGACTTGACCGTCCAAGTACCGGTAGACGCATTATTTTCACTAGACGAATTAGCTGACATGGCATGCTCCTCTATTGCTTTAACTCAATTGTAACCTTTAGTGACGAAATGTCCTTATAGTTTTATTATGACTTCAATTCAACCTCAGCGCTCATGGCTTGATCATCATGATTTTACGGATGAATTCCCTAATGGGATGTTAATCGGATTAGTCTCTGACACTCATATTCCTGAGGCAAGATTTGATGTTTTTGATGAAGCATATGAAGCCCTTAGAGGAGTGGACCTTATTTTACATGCTGGAGATATGCACGATATAGCAGTCTTAGATTATTTTGAGAGCAGATCTGCTACGAGAGTTCTTGGAGTATGCGGTAATGGTGATGACGGGTCGAGTGGACGTGAGGTTGCTCCGGTTGATGCACGATTACCCTATAACCAATCAATTGTGGTTGGCAATAAACGTATAGGAATGACTCATGATTTTCCTGATAGACCCTATGCTCATTTGTCGTCTATCGAGGAAAGGATGGACAGACACTTTGAGGGACCAGTTGATATAGTTGTGGCGGGTGACACACATGTCCCAGTTGTAGTTCAGTGGGACGAGGTACTGATAATAAACTCGGGGTCACCTACTTTCCCAAGAAATTTGCAGACTCAGTTAGGTACGATTGGATTTCTTGATTTACGAAACGGTAATGTCGACGCTTGGCTTGAGCAATTGCATTGATATGAGGCAGAGTAGAGGAATGCGGACTTGTCCTTAGGCGAACGAGAACAAATTGCAGAGATTGAATTATTAGTAAAGATAATACCGGAAAGAATAGCCGCATTTGTTCGGCTAAAAAACTTAGCTAATTTAGTTGAAATTGTTCTTGATCTTGGTAGGTCCCCAATAGTCCGTTTTGTCGATCATGAAGAACTGATTGAACACGGCCCGGTCACAGAACAGGAAATCGCTGGAATAGTAGCGCAGTTATCAGAATTCGGTTCAGATAACAGAGCAGGAATCCCCAGAACGCTTCATCGGATTTCAGCTTTGAGAAATCGAGGTGGAGTCATTGTCGGTCTCACATGTAGAGTTGGAAGATCTATAGGCGGCTCCGGAAAGGCACTGAGTGACTTGATTGAGCTAGGGAGTAGTGTTTTGCTACTTGGTCCGCCTGGTGTAGGAAAAACAACCATGCTGCGCGACATAGCGCGAACGTATGCTGATGAATTATCTAAACGTGTGGTAATAGTGGATACATCTAACGAGATTGGTGGTGATGGTGATATCCCTCATTCGGGGATAGGATCAGCTCGTCGCATGCAGGTTCCCAAACCTCAATCACAACATCAAGTGATGATTGAAGCCGTAGAAAATCACACGCCAGAAGTTATAGTCATCGACGAGATTGGTAGTTCTGCTGAGGCCGAGGCTGCAAGAACTATTGCGGAACGTGGAGTCACGCTAATAGCTACGGCACATGGTACACAGCTCATAAATTTAATGAAAAATCCAACATTATCCGATCTTATAGGTGGAATTGAGTCGGTTACCTTGTCGGATGAGGAAGCTCGGCGTCGTAACACCCAGAAAACAGTGCTAGAGCGGCGAAATTCACCGACATTTGAATCATTGGTTGAGATCAATTCTTTCTATGAATACGCAATCCATGGTGATGTCGCTCAGACTGTTGATAAACTCTTGCGTGGAGAAGATGTACGGGCCGAATTACGGCGAGTGGATCAGACGGGGGTCATAGAATCAGCTCAAGAATTAGTTTTAGATTCTGTTCTTGATCCGATAACTCTTGAGGATCCCCAATCCCCTATAGAAAGGGATATACCCAGGTTAAAAGATGAACCAACGCAGAGGTTACTGCCTTTTGGAGTTTCGCGAGCGAGACTTGAGAAAGCTATCCAAGTTACAAAGTCAAATGCAATCGTTGTGGATTCCTTGAATGAAGCCAGTGCGATCGTGACCTTGCGACCGTATTATCGAAGACGATCAGGTCCCCTGAAAGCTGCTGAGAACATTGGAATTCCAATATACGTTTTGAGAAACAATACTCAGCACCAGATGGAGCGCCAATTGTTGCAAATAACAGATACTTATCCGCGGACGGATGATCTAACCAACCAAGCTTTAGAGGAGACTGAAGAGGCGTCTACTTCCATCCGTATGTATGGTGGTGGGCAGGTGGAGCTATCGCCACAGAATTCCTACGTTCGTAGATTGCAACACGAATTAGTGGAGCGGCACGGTCTAAGGTCTGCGTCAAAGGGTCGAGAGCCTTACAAACGTGTGGTTGTATGGTCATGAGTGACACGTTTATTAAAGCTAAAGGCCTGTTTTTGAGTCTCGAAGGTGGGGAAGGTACTGGCAAGAGTTCCCTGAGCCGTACCCTCGGTAAAAAGTTAATGGGAATGGGTTTGGAAGTGACAATATGTCGAGAACCTGGTGGAACGGTTTTAGGCGAACGTCTGAGAGATGCATTATTTGATAATGCCGACCAAGACAAGCCCGACGGCACTTTTAATAATCCTGACGCAAGGACAGAATTACTTGTCTTTTCGGCAGCCCGTTCTCAACTCATTACAGAGGTTATACAGCCGGCATTGGATGTCGGAAAGATAGTTATCTGTGACCGATATGTCGATTCCACTTTTGCGTATCAGCACTATGGTCGTGGTTTGAGCTATGACCTAATAGACAGAGCTGTCAATTTGACGACAAATGGATTGATGCCCTCGATAACCTATCTTTTGGATTTAGACCCTCGAGAAGGTTTACGTCGTCATGGAATAGAGGATCAGATGAATTTGTTTGGTGATTCTGAGCGCATAGGCGGTAACAACTATCTTGATTTTGAGTCGCTGGATTTTCATGATCGGGTTCGCTCTGGCTACCTTGAAATGGCAGCTAAAGATGAGAGTCGATGGATGGTATTGGATGCTAACATGACGCCAGATGAATTGACACGCTTAGCTTTTGATCGAGTGACTTTCTACTTGAGATCCAATTAATGGTGGTCGCTTCAAAATTTAGTTTTCGATATATAATGGGTTTTTAGGCGGAACTTAGGTAATAAATTCAATTTGTTTGTCGGGGGGAATGATGGACGACATAGTAATAATTAGTGGGTGCCGAACGGCAATAGGAACGTTTGGGGGTGCATTAAGTGAAACTCCTGCGTCTGATCTAGCGGCTCATGTAATAAAAGAGAGTGTGGTGCGAGCACAGTTAATGCCTGATCAAATTGATCAGGTCGTATTGGGCTGTGTTGGTCAAGTTGCCGAAGATGGATACATTGCGAGACATGCTTCAATTAAGGCAGGACTTCCTGTCGAGACCCCCGCTTACACGGTCAACAGGATATGTGGTTCAGGGTTGGAGGCAATCAATACAGCAGCGCGTTGGATCGAAACGGGTGACGCGGAAATAGTAGTGGCAGGTGGAGCTGAGAACATGTCATTAATGCCATACTACGTCCGGAAGGCTCGCTATGGTTACAGGTATGGCGATGGTGCTCTTGAAGATGGCACTCAGGATTTAGTAACAGACCCGTTTGAAAATTATCCGATGGGTATCACCGCCGAAAATTTGGCGGAGCAATTTGAGGTTTCAAGATCGTTGCAGGATGAATATGCTTTACGCTCACAAGCACGTGCGGCCACGGCTATCGCAGATGGAAGATTTTCAGATCAAATTCATCCCATTGAGGTAAAGCAAGGTCGAAAAGTGTCTGTTTTTGACACAGATGAACATCCGCGTGAAACCACCATAGATACACTTGGGGGGTTACGACCTGCTTTCAAGCCTGACGGATCTGTTACAGCTGGTAATTCTTCGGGAATAAACGACGGTGCTGCAGCGGTGGTGGTTACAACAGCTAAGAAGGCTGCTGAACTTGGATTAACTCCGAGGCTTAGAATGGTAGCTCGAGCTGAATCTGGTGTTGACTGGAAAATAATGGGTTCCGGACCAATTCCAGCTATCAGAAAAGTACTTGGTAAGGCGGAGCTTTCGGTTGACGATATGGATGTTATCGAACTTAACGAAGCATTTGCTTCAGTGGCTGCGGCTTGCTCAACGGCGCTAGACCTTCCAGTAGAGAAAACAAATCCTAATGGTGGTGCAATTGCTCTCGGGCATCCGGTCGGCGCGACTGGAACTATCTTAGTTGTGAAGGCGATGCACGAACTTGAACGTACAGAGGGGAAGTATGGTCTAGTTTCACTTTGTATTGGTGGAGGTCAAGGAATAGCTAGTATATTTGAGAGACTCCCAGCGTCATAGGTAAGCTGCTAGGGCTAGTGATAGGGATGCTTTCTTAAAGAGTCTGAAGGATTCTAGTAAGCTAATCGGAGGCTAGTGATTAACTCTAAGATAGTGGTAAAAGCACCGGCAAGCTCGGGAAATATGGGCTCGGGGTTTGACTGTCTTGGTATGGCTTTGGATTGGTTTGCTGAGTTTGAATTCACATTTGGGTCAGGGATTGAAACTAGTGATCCAAGCAATCACTCATCTTCAGCCCAGGTAATAAGCTCGATGGCATCTGAGGCCGCCCGATATGGATTATCGGTGATGGGTGAGTCGGATACATTGTTATCAGTCGTTTATACAGGGGACATGCCAGTTGGCAGTGGGCTAGGGACTTCAGCGATGGCGCGTTCTGCTGGTGTGATCGCATCAGCAGAGGCCCTAGGACACAAAGCGGAAGACGATGAGCTATTTGCCATCGCGCTTGATTTGGAAGGTCATGCTGATAACTTATACCCAGCTTTTTATGGTGGTATTCAGCTGGCGATTCCTGACTCCAAGAGCGAGGAATTGACGCATCTCTCTCTGCAATATGCCGATGATCTAGACGTCGTTATGCTGATACCTGAGTTTTCTATGCCTACTGACGAGTCGCGGGAAATTATTCCCGAATTAGTGAGTATCACGGATACAGTTCATAACATGAGTAGAGTCGGGCTTCTTGTTGCCGCGTTCTATGAAAAACGATATGAATTATTACAAGAAGCTTTCCAAGATGTGTTGCATCAACCGGTTAGAAGTAAGTTATTTCCAGAGATGTATTTGCTGTTGGATGCTGCTACGAGCGCGGGTGCCTATGGATCTTTCTTATCAGGAGGAGGCTCGACCGTGGCAGCTTTGTCGGCCCCGAGTGAAAGCCAGTCTGTTTTAGCTGCCTTGCGATCGTGCGCTACAAAAAACGGGCTTCGATTCCAAGATAGGATAAGTAAAATTGGAAGACGAGGTGCATATGTCGTTGACACCAAATTGGAGAATGCCTAATTATGAGCCAAAAATCTGCGGTTCGGGTGAGAAAATATGGTGGCTCGTCTCTCGCGACGACAGGTCATATTGAACGGGTCGCTGAACAAATAGCAAAAGTCTGTGCCGATGGGCTATCAGCTGTTGTGGTCGTGTCCGCAATGGGTGATACCACGGATGAGCTAGTAGCAATGGTGTCAGAAATAACAGACAGACCTTCCGGACGAGAGTATGATGCGTTACTTTCGACGGGTGAAATAGTGTCCAGTGCGTTGCTATCTATGGCCTTACATAAAAGAGGAGTAGAGGCTTTGTCGTTGAGCGGCGCACAAGCAGGAATAAAGACGACAGCCATGTTCAGGGATGCTCGCATAGAAAATATAGATGTTCATAAGTTGCGAGAGCGTTTGCCAAATAAAGGTTGTTTAATAATTGCGGGATTTCAAGGAGTGGACGAGAATCAGGACACTACGACTTTGGGGAGAGGTGGATCGGACACGACCGCAGTTGCTCTCGCTGCTGCATTAAATGCTGATACCTGTGAAATTTTTACGGATGTTGCAGGTGTGTACACATCTGATCCACGCATATGTCCTTTGGCGCGGCCATTACACGACATATCGTATGACGAGATGCTGGAGATGGCCACAACTGGCGCTGGTGTCATGCATCCAAGAGCAGTAGAAGTAGGGCAAGATTATGACGTTACAATTCATGTTCGGTCCACTATTGATCCTGAGTCAGCAGGTACCTTCATTCGGAAAGAGGCATTGATGGAAAAAGAAAAAAAAGCACGGGCCGTCACTCACCAGCTCAAGGTTGCGAAAATAACTTTAAGGGGACTAGAGGATCAGCCAGGCATCGCAGCAAAATTGTTTGAGCCACTATCTGAGGCAGGTGTCTCAGTTGATACGATCGTCCAGAACGCTTCAGTCGAGGGAAAAACTGATTTAACGTTTACCGTGACGCCAGATTTATTGGGCGAGGCAGTAAAAGCCGTGGAGATAGCCCAAAGCACTTTAGGTGTTGCTGAGGTGATCACGAACCCGGACCTAGGCACGGTTTCTGTGGTCGGATCGGGAATGACTAATTCACCTGGTTATGCAGCTCGAATGTTTAGAACTCTCACCGATTCAGATGTAAATATAGATATGATATCGACTTCAGACATCCGTATTACCTGTGTAGTTAGATCTGATGATGTAGAAAAATCTGTCGTAGCCTTAAATGCAGCATTTGATCTTGGAATTGAATAGATTGAACGTCCTAAAATCTTGCAAGGTCGGGTTCAAAAGTGGTACTATTTTCTCCCCACACTAGTTCACGTGTATAGGCATCTATACAATTCAAAAGGAAAAAGACGGTAATGTTCACTCATTTACATACCCATACTGAATACTCTCTCCTAGACGGAATGTCGAAAATGGAAACGCTTACACAGAGGGCCCGTGAACTAGGTCAGTCTTCCTTGGCTATAACTGATCACGGTAACATGCATGGTGCGTTGGCCTTTTATAAGGCTGCAAAGAAAAATGGGATAAAGCCGATACTTGGGATGGAAGCATATGTCGCTCATGGAACGATGTCGGACAGAAATCCACGAGAGAGACAACCCAACCACCTGACGGTTATCGCCCAAAATGACACCGGATATCTGAATTTACTTCGGCTGACATCTTTGGCCCACACGCAAGGGTTCTATCAAAAACCACGTGTTGATAAAGAGCTATTGGCTAAGCATTCAGACGGTCTGATAATACTCTCAGGCTGTCCATCTGGCGAATTAATGTCGGCAATCAGAGATGATGATATTGAAGAAGCCAGACGCGTAGCTAATTGGTATTCCGAGGTATTTCCTGATCGTTATTACATAGAGATTATGGGTCATGGTATTGAAAAATTTGTTGAGCCAACTAATCAAGTCATAGCTCTCGCCAAGAGTCTGAATTTACCGTTAGTTTTAACTAATGATTCTCATTATACGTTTGAGGAGGACGACAAGGCGCATGAGGCACTTTTGTGTATTGGCACCAACTCAACGATCAATGATCCGAAAAGAATGAAGTTTGACAGCAATAAATTCTATCTCAGAAGTGAAGAAGAGATGCGTGAGATTTATCCACATCTGCCTGAGGCTGCAGACAACACAAACATTATTGCCGAGTCCGTTGACTTGGAGTTGAGTTTTGAGCAACTAACTCTACCGAATCCGGGCATACCAGATGGATTGTCATCACGCGATCATTTGCAGAACTTAGCTCTGGCTGGTCTTAAGGATCATTATTCTGATGTCACAAGTGAGCATGAGGAACGGTTGAGGTATGAACTCAACGTAATTGGAGAAACGGGCTTTGACGAATATATGCTCATAGTCAAGGATATTGCGGAGTTCGCGCGTCGAGAGGGCATCCGTATGGGTGTTAGGGGGTCTGCAGCGTCTTCAATAGTTCTATATTGTTTGGGTGTTACTGATGTAGACCCTATCGGCTGGGGCTTGGTTTTCGAGCGATTCTTGAATCCTGAGCGTATTGGTATGCCAGATGTTGACTTTGATTTTGCTGATGACAGACGTGGCGAGGTGATAAATTACACAGTTAATAAGTATGGGCACGATAAAGTAGCTCAAATAGGTACATTTGGCACGATGGGAGCGCGAGGATCTATTCGTGATACTGCTAGAGTTCTCGGATATCCGCCAAATGTGGGTGATCGATTGGCTCGTATGGTCCCCAGCGTGGTCAATACGACCCTGAAAGGTGCTCTAGAAACATCTGATTTAGGTCCCGAGTATAAGCAAACAAAGGAATCGAAAGAGATTATTGATCTGGCTATGAGGCTAGAAGGAGTATCTCGTCATTCGAGCACGCATGCGGCCGGAATTGTGATTTCTAAGGATCCGCTTCTTGATCTCGTGCCGTTGCAGAGACCAGATCCAGACACAGGGTTTTCTATAGCCCAGTGGGGTATGGATGATATAGCAGATGTTGGTCTTTTGAAGATTGACTATTTGGGTTTAACGAATCTAACCATCTTAGGTAAGGCTTTGGAGATTATTGAATCAACTGCAGGAGAGACTGTCGATTTGTTGAAGATACCTGACAGGGATCCGGTTACTACTGAGATGATGTCGTCAGGGCATACTTTTGGAGTTTTCCAAATGGAAGGCTCTGGAATGACTGAAGCTTCAAGATTGTTGGAGCCATCTGGTATTTCAGATATGGCAGCATTGGTTGCTTTGTATCGTCCCGGCCCCATGGAGCATATACCGCGATTTGCCGAGGTAAAAAAAGGACTTAAGGATCCTCATTACTTGGATCCGGCGCTCGAGCCCATATTGGCTGAGACATATGGTGTTATTACCTATCAGGAGCAGGTTTTACAAATCGCTCAAAAATTCGCTGGCTATTCATTGGGCCAGGCCGATGTTATGAGAAAGGCTATGGGCAAGAAGATAGCTGAGGTAATGGTTGAAGAACGGGATCGGTTTGTCTCAGGTATTGAGTCGCAAGGGCATAAGAGGCGTCTGGGCGAAAAGCTATTTGATTTAATCGAGCCATTTGCTGGTTATGCCTTCAATAAAGCTCACGCTGTGTGTTATGGACTTATTGCTTATCAAACGGCGTATCTGAAGGCCCATTACCCCATCGAGTACATGGCTGCGGTTCTTTGTTCATCGAGTGGTGACAGGACCGCCCTTGCCGCCGCTGAATGCCAAAGACTAGGGATATCAATTTCCTTACCTGACATTAATAAAAGCGAGGTTAATTTTAATGTAGAAGCGCCTGAGTCAAGTGATAGGTCACGTTCGATTAGATATGGACTGGGTCAAGTTAAGGATGTAGGGGCAGGAAGCGCTGAATTAATCGTGGCTGAAAGGTTAGAGAATGGGGAGTATTCCTCTATGGAGGATTTCGCGGCTCGATTGCCTAGCAAGTCAGCAAATAAAAGAATTATCGAGGCTCTTGCAAGAGCAGGCTCTTTTGATGCCTTGTGTGACCGAGGGGTTGCACTTCAGAATATTGATAGAATTATCGATATTTCGAAGGAGCAAAAACATTTAAAGGATACTGGTCAGACTACTATGTTTGATTTACTAGGCTCTGATGGATTAGGTGGCCTCGATATGTCTGATCCGATGCGACTTCCAAGCCGGCAGATTCAGCTGTGGGAGCGTGAATACTTAGGTACCTATATAAGTGATCATCCTCTGACCGAGGCTTCTGAAATACTCAATAAGTATGTAACCCATTCACCGGCTGAGCTGACTTCCTTCTTGAACGGCGAGGAGGCTGTGGTGGCTGGGATTATCACTGATGTTCGAGAACTAACGGCACGTGTTAGTAATCGACCATTCTGTGCTATCAAAGTTGAAGGATTTACTGGTTCGTCTGAAATAATGATTTGGAACAAGGAGTATGAGCACTACTTCAAGACGGGGATTTTGACTGAGGGGAATATTGTTTTGGCTCGGGTGTCGATTAGAACTAATAAAAACTCTCGAACCACGATTGCGGCGAAATTTGTTGTTGCCTATGACCCGCACTTGAAAACTCTGGGGCCAAATTTCAATGAGCGGCAGTTTCAAACTCAGAGACGAGGCGGCGGACATGACAGCAGTTTGTCAGCTATAAAACATCTGCCTAGGCCTGAGGGAGACTTGCTTGAACCTTTGAACTTGGAGTCTTTACCGACTGATTCTCTAGCCTCATCAGAGGTACTGGTTAATAAACCACAGAGTGATACCTCTGAGACATCTATAGCGATGGATAGTGGTTTATTGATAAGGATTGATGAGACACGAGATGCGGGCGCTGATAGGCGTCGCATTCATCATCTGTTTCAAATCTTGTACGAGTCACCTGGGTCACTCACAGTTACTCTCGAGATTGAGGATAGGAATCATTTACGAAGTCATGTTAGTTGTGCGGGAATCGATGAACGGATGATTTCAGATATTGCGAATCGTTTGCGTAAAACTTTAGGTGTCCTTGGGTCGGTTCAATATGATGAGCGTTTTGGTGCTGGCGATGCAGCAGAAGTTATTAGTGCCGAACCGCTTAAAGTTGTTGGTGGAAACTGAGTGACAAAGCATCGAGAGATTACTTTAGCTCTCACCCCATTAATTTGTATAATGTTGTAACGTAAACTGTATGGCTATTTCAACTGATAGTGTGGCACAAAGTTATCGTAAACTTATTGACATCCGGACGGCTATCAGCTCGGTCGTATTGGGCCAGGATGAGCTGATATCTGGACTTTTGATCGCTGCTATGACCAATAATCATGCTTTGATTGAGGGACTGCCTGGTCTCGCGAAATCTCTTGCTGTTTCAACTTTTGCAGACACCATTGAGAGTAGTTTTACGCGTATTCAATTCACCCCTGATTTACTTCCAGCTGATCTAACTGGGACTCAGATTTTTGATCCTAGGGATACTCAATTTCATACCAGAAAAGGACCGATATTTTCAAATGTAATCTTGGCAGATGAAATAAACCGCGCACCTGCTAAAGTGCATTCTGCTTTGCTGGAGGCAATGGAAGAAACCTCGGTTACGATAGGTGGCAACACGCTAGAGTTGCCTAATCCATTTTTAGTTCTAGCTACTCAAAATCCTATCGAACATGAGGCCACCTATAGACTACCTGAGGCGCAACTGGATCGTTTTATGCTTAAAATCGTGGTCAAATACCCGGAGGTGAAGGATGAAAGAAGTATGCTGGATCAGAAATTGTCTCGAGCAAGAGTGTCACCAAAATCAGTTATTAGCGCGGCTGAGTTGCAAGCTATTCAAGAAGTCGTACGTCAGATAAACATCGATCCAAAAATACGTGATTATATTCTGAGGCTGGTGCGAGCTAGTCGGATTGCGGATGAGGAGGAAGAAGGCGATATATCTCGCTGGATCGAGTATGGAGCATCACCTCGGGCATCAATATGTTTTGTCGAAGGGACTCAAGCATTGGCTTTACTTAACTCGAGAGAATATGTTCTTCCAGAGGATGTGAAGCAAATTGCTAAAACTATTCTGCGGCATCGTCTAGTCCTTACCTATCAGGCCGAGGCCGAAGGTATAACTACTGATGATGTCATAGATCAGTTGTTGGAAAATGTGCCAATCCCTTGATTCAAGTAATTCTATGTTCGGTAAAATAAATTATTTCTCACGTTGGTTGAACAAGTCACACCAACATGTCGGTTTCCAACTAGAAGAAATATCAAATTGGAATTTATCAAATCCAATCGTAGATCGATATATTAGAGAGTTGGAATTTCGAATCACGCGGTCTGAATCGGTGGATCTTTATGGGCAATATCTTTCTGTTTTTAAAGGTACAGGCATAGACTATGAAGGTACTAGAGAGTACACACAGGGCGACGATACTCGCTTTATCGATTGGAATCGTACTGCCAAATCTAGCGAAATCTGGAGCAAAGAGTTTCGAGAGGAACGTGGTCGTACAGTTTTATTTTTAGTGGATAATTCTATGTCGATGGTTACTCCACCGCCATATGGAGAGAAAATACAAGTTGTGTTGCAAGTACTTTCACTACTCGGGTATTCAGCTGTCGGCGCAGGTGATTTAGTTGGATTAATAACGTTTTCATCTGATGTACATAGTGTAATGAGACCGCGCATGGGCAAAGGGAATTTATTAGAGATAATACGAAAAATTGTTTGGGACTCATCGAACATTAGCGTCAAATCTAGACAAAGCACCGACTTGGGAAGAGTGATTCAATTTTCGAATCGGCTTCTCAAGCAGGGTTCCGTGGTGTTTATTATGTCAGATTTTGTAGATACTACATCGTTAGAAATGATTAGACTTTTGGCACGTAAACATGAGGTAACGGCCGTTCGTATTAATGGTCCAGACTTTAATTTAGGTAGCGAGACTGGGCTGATTGATTTACTCGATGTAGAGACTGGTCGTTCTAGGGTTGTTGATTTGACCGACTTTGAAGGCTCAGATGAATTCGTCCTTGATGGTGTCAAGAAGGAGAGTGGGGATTCTATTTTTAAAGAGTTGGGCGCTTCCGAATTAACACTCAATACTGATTCGGATATCACGACTGAGCTATTAACTTATTTACGTATGCGTTCGCGCCGCATCTCTCGGTAATCATGATGCTAACTCGGTTATCGCTGTATATATCAATAATCGGGCTGATGGTTATCCCTCTTCAGCATGTGGAAGCTCAAGCAGGACCCGACATAGAGATAATCTCCACAGTATCTCCATTAGATATAAACATTGGCGATACTTTTTACTTGGAAGTGTTAATACGGCATAGTAATGCAGTTGCAATTAATACCAATCTAGCGATGATTCCTGAGATTGAGTTAGTGGGTAATCCAGTCGAAGGATTTAATAGTTTGTCTGACAACTCTGGGATAACGTCTGTTATTTATGAGCTTCAGGTATTTAATGTTGATCTTCCTCAACAATTAGAAGTTGAAGTACTGTGGGTGACCGAAGACGGTCAAACCGGTGCTGTTAGCGATTTTGTTGATTTACCTACAGTCATTCGATTGGTCACAGACGCTTCTATTACTGTGCGAGATCTGAAACCACAACACATCACTACAGGGGACTACGATAGTGTTTTTTCCTATCGAGCATTTTTAGCTACTGTGCTGATTTTGTTATTTTTGTTAGCTTTAACTTTTTATTTTCGTCGAAACAAGTCCGCTGAAATTTTAGAAAACACCTCCGAAGATATAGCTCGATCTCAGCTGACTGAACTCCATAGTCTTGAGCTCGACGAAGTTGCTGACTTACAGAAGTTTTACAGCGGTTTATCCAGAATTATTCGTCTATATCTTTTGAACAGGTTTAGTCTTGATGCTTTGATATATACCTCTTCAGAGTTGGACAAGTTGATGATCGAGAATGGTATCGAGCGCTGGCAAGCGCGACTGGTTGGAGAGCTTCTGAAGCGTTGTGACCTGGCGATCTACGCACATATCTATCCTGACCCGAACTCCGCTAATTCCGACTTAACTCTCGCTTATGAGATAGTTGAATTCGCGAGAGATGACCAAAGATGAATCCCGCTGATAGTTATTTTTCTACCATTGCGTGGCTTAGTCTGATTCCTGTGCTTGGTTTGCTTGGGCTTGCTAGATGGCGATGGGCACGGTCGATTGCGATACCAATTTCTTCGATATCAGTTGTTGATAAACCTGAAACTCAGACTAGACGAGTACGGTATCGTTGGCTTCCGGAGCTGATTCTTTGGCTGAGTGCTGTTGTGGGAATTGTTGCTCTTGCTGGTCCACAGTACGGGATAACATCGGATTCAGCGGATTTGGTGGGCTTAGATATAGTCCTAGTCATAGATTTATCTTCGTCAATGAATTTGAGCGATATGAACGACGAGACCAAATTAGCCTCGGCGCAAGGCGTTATCAGCGAATTTCTTGACGGACAGGAAGGTAATCGCATCGGTGTTGTAGTTTTTCAATCTACTGCATTGATATTATCGCCGCTTACATACGATACTGATGCCATTGAAAGTCAAATTGATCGACTCGAGACAGGCTGGTTGAAGGACGGTACAGCGATTGGACTTGGAATATCAGAGGCTCTATTGATTTTAAGAAATTCCGCTGCGACTTCAAAAGTAATTGTTCTTTTGACTGATGGCGAGAACAATGCCGGCATCATTTCACCCTTGGAGGCAGCAGAATTATCGCGAGCACTCGATACAAGAATTTATACAATAGCTTTCACTCCTGAGGATCAATTTTTTGACTCGGGGGAGCTGCAACGTATCTCTGAGCTGACGGGTGGCAGAGGATTTGATGCCTATACAAGCGATGATTTGCTTGCAGCATATTCAACGATTGCTGATTTGGAAAGATCAACTATTGGCGGTCGTGATTATGTTGTGATTAATCACTACCAGACGGCATTTATACTAGTGACCATGGTCCTGCTATTTGTAAGTTTTATGCTATCGGCAACTTATTTCAAGAGATTTCCATGATGATTAGCAGTCGGGTGTATTTGTAATTATGAATTTTGATTCGCCTCAATGGTTGCTGCTCTCAGCTTTTCTGCCGCTACTTATTTACATCATTTACCACGATCACAAGAGAAATCAAAATACTCTATTTATGAAATTTAGTAAAAGTTATGGTTCGAAATTACCATTTAGCCGTTATTTTTGCTTTGTCCTGTCGTTTTTGTTACTGGTAATTGCTGCTGCGAGGCCAGCGTGGGGTACAGAATTTGTTAAGTCACCAGCCGCGACATCTGAGTTAGTTATTGTTGTCGATGTTTCGTACTCCATGCTTGCAAATGACCTCAAACCGACTCGGTCAAAGATGGCTTCCGATTCGATCACAAAATTACTGCCGCATTTGAGGGGATATCGTGTAGGGCTAGTGATGTTCGCGGGAGATGTGTTTGAACGTGCTCCTCTGACGGATGACTTCAAGGCATTTTCACTGCTGATTGAACGCGCGCAGGATGAAAGTTTTCTTTTGATGCCCGGATCGAATGTTGTCAATGGTTTAGAGAAGGCCAAAGAGATATTAAATCGTAATAGGGTGCCACACGGTAAGTCGATTTTGTTAGTGTCTGATGGTGAGTTCGATGATGTGAATGAGATATCAAGTTTTGTTTCCGATATAGATATCAAAGTGCATACAGCATTCGCAGCAGGCGGATCCGAAGGTCAACTTCCGAACGGGTCTATCGCAAGCAGTCAGTCTATTCAGTTGGAACGTATAGCACAGGAGAGTGACGGCTCATTTTGGCAAATTCAGGATTTGCCTGGTTTGGCAGTTTCATTGCAACGAGTGCAAGGGGTCTATTATGAGGACGACATAGAAGAAATCTCAAAAAGTAGGTCTAGTATTTTCATCGTTGCTGCGTTACTAATTATGTGTTTTTTATTAGTTAGTCCTTCCGTTTATGCCAGGTATAAATACCACAATATGTTCAACTCAATATTTCTGGTCGGATTAACTGGTACATTATTGGGATTTGTGTCATGCGCCTCGCCTTCATTCGATAAACAAATAGATGCGGCTAATTCTTACTATGCAGAAGGTCAATATAGTGTTTCACTGATCGAGTATCAGCGAATAAGTAACGAAGCAGCTGAGGTAACTGATTGGAAAACAGGTTCAGTTCTGTATAATTTGGGAAATAATCTCCATCGATTGGCTAGGTATGATGAAGCATTTGCTGTATCAAGTTCTGCGCTACAGTTTTCCCAAGATGATCGAGTATTAGCCGGAAAGATACGATATTCACTGGGGCTACATTCGTATCGAAAAGGTGATTTTGCTGGGGCTTACAAGTGGTTTAGTGAAGTCTTAACTCAAGATCCCACAGATATCGACGCAAAAATTAACTTGGAAATTACGTTGCGAAAACTACGTTCGACGTCTGAGTCCAACATGAGTAGTCCGCCCGAACCAAACGGGCAGAAGGCGAATTCCGGATTGGATTCTTCGGGTGATTCACCGGGCACTAAGGACGTCAAAATAGCAGGTCAACCCGGAACTAAATCGGATGAATCAGCTATTAAGGATGCTGGTGCGACCAATGGTTCTGAAGACGATGGTTTACAGTCTGGTGATCCTCTGGATAGGAATGCAACGAGAGAAATACTTGATGACGTATTTCAAGAAACTGTGGTTTCCCTATCGGAGTTTGAAGCACTAGAGATTTTAGATCTGCTTGCAGAAGAAAATAGAGCGTTTAATTATTCTTACATTTCTCAGGAAGGGCTAATCATCAAACAGTGATCCGGCTAGTTTTTGGCGTTAGTTAATAAAAGTTTGATTGGACCATCACTAACGATATCTCTAGTTGTTAAGCTGATTCCGTTGGTAGATTCTGAGATTGTGGTACCAAGTAGATTGGCCAAAGTCATAAGATTTTCGTCCTCGAGCCCTTTATATCCGTATGGAATGACAACCGCCGGGTTGATATCTCGAATAATTCGCGACATCGTTCCTGAAGGTAATGTCCTCTTAGGATCTGTGGGACACAGGATTATTTGTGAACCCCCAAATAAATCCTTTCCAGGACCGTTCAATACATTTGTTAGCCCACTTAGGATTCCGATCGCTAATCCGTCAACTTGAATAAACCAACTAGTTTTCTCTGCTGGATTCGGCTCGCTAGACAGGCTTAATTGATCACCCTCGTCGGGTTCGATTTCGTTACTGATAGCATCTGACGCATATCCTTCAATTTGTACCCCTGAAACCTCGAATTCACCAGGTCGGTTAAAAATTATGGGTTCTCCATCTCCTGCTGAAGCAACTTGCTCGTTGCCAGTGCAAAGCGGATCACTGCGATGGGAATTTAGAATAATATGGGCTTTTGGTCGACCCATTGTTCCATGTAATTTTTTGGTCCACGGATCAATTACTATTGAGGCATCTTTTCCTCGAAGCCTGAGTGACGAGTTGCCCAACCAGTTTAATTCCAAATCAGTCGCCTCATTTCATCGCTATTTTATTTTATTGTAGGGCAGCCCTATATATCGAGTTCAGGTATCGGAAGGTTGTCTGGAATATTGAAGTCAGACGGAATTTCCCTCATGGCTGTCGGGTCACAGATTGTCACAGTTGAGTTATTACTATTACTGACTGAATTAATCATGGCCACCCGTAACGCGTCAGATCTGAATCCTTTTGTGTTTGCGTCTAAATCTATATCTGTCGCCTCATTTTCAATGTTTCGAGTAGAAGGAATTTGTTGTCGACTCATCGCTTCAAGTGTAAATGCAAGTGCGAACGGTGCTGCAGCTGCCCCCATGTCACCAATGTGAGACTTCAGTGCGGGTGTGTACATGTGGTGCCGGACTGATGCACCGAATACTCGATGAACGGCTCTGGCTTCTGCAAGGTCACCTTCTTGTGATCCACAGGCGTCCAGCATTAAAACATCAATCTCAGACTGTATTCGTCCAGAAGAAAGGAGTGCTCCTTGAATGGATCGACCAATATAAACAGGATCAACAGCTGGCCTTCCATTAGAACCGGCAGAGAATGTCAGAGATTTACCCTCGATTTCGCCGAGAATTTTTGCCCCCCGTGTTACCGCCACTTCTAAAGCTTCGAGTACAAAGACAACGCTTCCTTCCGAGAGCACTTTACCATTTCTATTTTTGTCTAATGGACGAGATGCTAACGCGGGATCGGTATTGTTTTGAGTGGTTAATTCTTTGCGACTTTCGTTTGCAGTGAACGTAGTCGGATCGATTCGCGCATCGGTTCCACCGGCAATTGCAACGTAAGTGTCCTTTCGTCGGATCATTTCTGACGCTTCAATTATTGCTTCAAGGCCGCTCACATATCGTCCATCAAGAGGTATAACCGGACCCGTGATTCCCAGAAAAGCAGCAACATTTTGGCCTGGATGAGGGACATCTGTAATTTCAATTTGTTTTTCGTCTGTAGTGATGGCGATATCTTGGCCCTCAGCTGACGCAATTATGCACCCAATCTGACCGGAGTTTTCTGGTGTCAAACTTAATCCAGCCGTTTGAACTGCTGACAAAGCGGCCGACACGGTATATCGAGAGCTAACACGCAGGCTTTGGAAATAATCAGGGCGGAATCTACTATCTAGCTGATCAGATTCTTGGATCTCCCCGGCGATTTTTGATTCGAATTTTGATGTGTCAAATCGAGTTATATTTCGGACGCCGCTCTCATTATTTTCAAGAGCTGACCAGATAGCTCCTAGAGATCGTCCCAGCGGAGTCACAACCCCTATGCCTGTAATAACTACCCGCGGTGGGAGGCTCGCGGTGTCTGAATATGAATTAGTCATATCAATAGTCTATTCGTGAGTCAGCTAAAAAACTTACTATCCCCAATTCGCAATCATTGCTCCCCAATTTAGCCCTCCGCCAAACGCGACAAATAGCACAGTGTCGCCGGATTTCAGTCGTTTTTCTTCCAGAGCTTCCGAAAGAGCAATTGGGATTGAGGCAGAAGATGTATTTCCATACTTTTGTACGTTGACAAAGGCCCGTTCAATCGGCAGCCCAAGTCTCTCCATTAAGGCTTTTATAATGCGTTTATTTGCTTGATGAGGGATACAGATGTCGATATCATCAGCTTTTAAATTAGCCTTTTTTAAGGCATTTTCGACAGCCTCGGCCATTGCCGTAACCGCATATTTAAATACGGATCGACCATCCATTATTATTTTCGCATCCTGATCTAGCAAGTCTGAGGGTGCCGTGCACGGGCCAGATGCGAATAGCAGTTCTGCCGCACCGCCATCTGATCCAAGTGCTGGTGGAAATATCTGGCCAATCTCATTTTCGCGATTACGCTCAAGTATTACTGCTCCGGCGCCATCGCCAAACAGAACGCATGTGCCTCTATCGGACCAGTCAGTGATACGGCTCAGAACCTCCGAGCCAATTACGAGAATTTTTTCAGCAGAGCGCGCATGAATGAGTTGCGATGCGGTAGATAAAGCCGTTACAAATCCGTTACATGCCGCATTAATATCAAATGCTCCGCAGCTAGCACCTATCGAGTGTTGTATTCGGCTCGCAGTGGATGGAAACATTCCACTTGGCGTACACGTCGCCGTGATGATTAAATCTAAATCAAGGGCGTTTACACCAGCTTTCTCGAGAGCTCTTGTCGCGGCTTGGGCGCCGAGTGTGGCTGATGAATCCTCATCGTTCGCAATATGTCTTTGCTTTATTCCTGTTCTTTCGATTATCCATTCATCACTGGTGTCAATCATTTCTGAGAGCTCTTGATTTGTAAGTATTCTTTCGGGGACCGCATGGCCGAAGCCCGAAATATGGCAGGAAAATGACATATTACCTCTTAGCTGGCACAGTATTTTTGCTATTCATACGACCCTAGTATAGCTTCCAGATCGATCAATGTGCGTCGATGCATTTGCTTGATGGCACCTTCACTTTTGCCGAGTTTTTCGCCAATTTTTTTATTCGTGAGTCCGTCTACATATTTGAATGTTATTAGCTTTTGTCGATCAGGGCTCAGCGCTGCGACAGCAAGCCAAAGATTTTGAATTTGCTCATTACGTTCCACCAGGTGTTCTGGACTTGGAATATTATTGATAGTTTCTGCGTAATTCTCCAAGGGCTCGAGTGTTTTTGACCGACCCGTATCTCGGTACCAATTCACTAGGCTATTGTGGGCAATCGTCATTATCCACCCACCAAAAGCATCAGATCCTCGACCACGAAAATTAGCAAGTGCTGTGAATGCCCGTAAGAACACAGTTGATGTTAATTCTTCGGCATCCAGAACGGTCGGAGTTCTTCGAACGAGATACCCGAAAACGCGTGGCGCAAATTCTTCGTATAATCTTGAAAAAGCGTCGACGGTTACGTTTTTATCAACTTTTTTATTGGTTTTCATTAGGTGAAGTATAGGTGACCTTGCAGCGTGTGAAGTTAAATATCGCTAACCGTTGACCAGAGCTAGCCTGCTCATTTACACTTAATTAGCACTCTCCGATAGAGAGTGCTAATTAAGTGTAAATCTCCCTATATATATGGGAATCTGGTATTAAAATTCACTCATGGGAAATACTTATGAATACTTTAACTGAGCGCAGGGCTGCAATACTCTCGCTGGTTGTCGACGAATATATACGGACCGCTGTACCGGTTTCATCAAAATTTTTGGCCGATATGTCGGGGCTTAGCGTCTCACCAGCCACAGTGCGTAACGAATTTGCGCTTTTAGAGGCAAATGGACTTTTGACTCATCCTCATACTTCTGGCGGAAGGATTCCCACAGAAAACGGGTACCGTACGTATGTTGAACAACTGATGTTTGAAGAGCCGATTGTGGAAGAAGAGCGCATCACAGTAGAGCATCAGTTGCATCAGGCGGCTGGCAGCGTTGATGAGCTACTGCCTCTTGTTTCAACCATCCTCGCTAGTTGGGTGGGAAACGTGGCCATCATTACGCGGAGAACTGAGCAGCAGCGCGAATTGCTTCAAGTACAACTCGTGGATATAAGCGGTGACACAACTCTCCTTGTCTGTGTTTTGGACGATGGCACGGTTAAAAAGAAGTTTTTAACTATCTATCCATATTTGAATCAAACACTTCTAAACCAGCATGCAAATGCTCTTAATGAATTACTGGCCGGGCTCACTTCGTTAGAAATAAAGAATTTAGTTAAATCTTCGACTGATTTCGAGCTGTTGGATTTAATATCTGTCATAGCGGATCTTATAGTCGAAGAAAATATGTCTGAGAACACCTACCTCGATGGAATTGAGGTAGCACTTCAGCAACCTGAATTCAGTGATCAAGAAAGTATGCTCGAGGCTATGGGGTATTTAAGTATCTACAGACTCGAGAGATTGATCAATTCTGTGATGACGGATGGTCGCGATCCAAGTACTCGAATAGTTATTGGCCGAGATGATGACGAAAACATTTCAACTGGTTGGAGTATTGTCGCCTCGAAATACGGTCCAGATACGAATACGGGTGTAATCGCAGTTGTCGGTCCAACCAGGATGGCTTATGGCTACGTACTGCCGAGAGTTCGCTATTTGGCTGGTTTGATAACGCAATTGAATAGGGATTTGAGCCGCAAAAATATTTTGGATGGCTCAAATGACTAGTACAGATGAGAATGTTCAGAGCGAAGAATTGGACGCGACAATTGTCAATGAAGTAGATGAGCTGGTTGATTCGCCTCCATCTCTGGAAACAGAGCTGGAGGATGTGAAAGCACAATTGTTGCGATCGTTGGCTGATTATCAAAATCTCCAGCGAAGAAGTAGTGAAGACTTGGTAAATGCGAGACTTGATGCGTTAAAACCATTTTTAAGTGTTTTGGATGATCTGCAGAGAGCTGTTCATGCAATTGAGGCTGATGCAAATCAATCACCGTGGGTTGAAGGAGTAAGTCTTGCTGTCCAGAAATTCGAGAACACCCTGTCGAATCGAGGTGTTCGGTCATATGGAGAAGTTGGTGAGATGTTTGACCCTAAATTGCATGAGGCAGTTGGCCTTACCGCAGGTCCGGATGGTCAAATTTTAGAGGTTATAGCTGGTGGGTATGAAGTTGGAGAAAGAGTTATCCGACCAGCTTTAGTAATAGTAGGTGAGGGTCAAACAAAAGAGACTGAGGATGATGATTCGAGTGGGAAATCGTCAACTTCAATATGGAATGAACTGTAAACAAAGATTTAATAATTAGGACAATTGGATAGGAGTCAAGATGAGTAGGGTTATCGGTATTGATTTGGGAACCACTAATTCTTGTATAGCAGTGATGGAGGCGGGTGAGGCTCGCGTTATTGAAAATTCTGAGGGTGGTCGAACGACGCCGTCAGTCGTCGCTGAGACGAAGGATGGGGAGCGACTGGTCGGCACGGTCGCGAAGCGACAGGCTGTGACTAATTCTGATAATACTCTCTATTCGGTTAAGCGACTGATGGGTAGGCAGCATGATGATGAAGAAACCACACGGTTAGAGACGATGGCTTCATTTAAGTTGGTGAAGCGTGATAATGGTGATGCCGCTGTGGCAATGGGAGGTAGTGATTACAGCCCTCCTGAGATAAGTGCGATGATTCTAGGCAAATTAAAAGCTGATGCGGAGGCTTATTTGGGGGAAGATGTCTCGGAAGCCGTTATCACAGTTCCGGCCTACTTTAACGATGCTCAACGTCAGGCAACTCGAGATGCAGGACGGATTGCTGGTCTCGAGGTTCTCAGAATAATTAATGAACCTACCGCAGCATCGCTTGCCTATGGTCTCGGTGAGGATGCAACAGATCAGACTATTGCGGTTTACGATCTTGGGGGCGGGACATTTGATATTTCCGTGCTCGAGATTGGTGATGGGGCTTTTGAGGTCAAGGCTACCAACGGGGATACGTTTCTTGGTGGGGATGATTTTGACAACGCTGTCATAGCTGACTTAGTTGCTGAATTCAAGAAAGATCAGGGTATTGATCTGTCGGAGGATAAGGCCGCCCTCCAACGTTTAAAGGAGGCGGCGGAGAAAGCAAAGATTGAGTTGTCCTCAGCTCAACAGACTGAAGTCAACCTGCCATTCATCACGGCTGATTCGTCAGGCCCAAAACACTTGGTTCGGTCTATTTCGAGAAGTTATTTCGAGCAGTTGGTTGATGAGCTTGTTGAACGTTCGCTTGGTCCAGTGAAGCAGGCCCTTAAAGACTCAAGTATGGATCCCTCTGATATTGATGAGGTCGTACTCGTGGGCGGACAGACACGAATGCCGCTCGTGCAAAAAAAGATAGAAGCGTTTTTTGGGAAAGAGCCACATCGTGGTGTGAACCCTGATGAGGTTGTTGCAATGGGAGCTGCTATTCAGGCTGGAGTCCTAAAGGGTGACGTGAAGGACATGCTGTTGCTTGATGTCACGCCATTGACTTTAGGGATTGAAACGTTAGGTGGAGTAATGACCCCTCTGATAGAGAGAAATACCACCATACCTACTAGTAAGAGTGAAACTTTTTCTACTGCTGCTGATAATCAGCCTCAGGTGGATGTACACGTCCTCCAAGGTGAGCGACCGATGGCATCCGATAACAAGACAATGGGACGATTTGCATTGGATGGTATTTTGCCAGCCCCAAGAGGAATTCCTCAAGTCGAAGTAACTTTTGATATTGATGCGAATGGGATAGTAAAGGTGTCGGCGAAAGATAAAGCTACCAACAAAGAGCAACACATAACTATTCAATCGTCTTCTGGTCTTACGGATGATGAAGTGGAAAGATTGAAACAGGAGGCTGAGGAGCACGCTGAAGAGGATGCTAAGAAGAAATCAGCTATAGAGTCACGGAATGCTGCCGATACTCTTTGTTATTCAGCGGAAAAACTTATAGAGGATAATAAGGAACTTGTGACAGACGATCAGAAATCAAAGATTGAAGAATCGGTAGCAGATGTACGTCAGAGTCTCGAAAGTGGTGACGATGCGATTTTGTCAACTAAAACAAGTGAACTCGAGGCTATGCTGCAAGAGATAGGTCAGGCTATTTATACAGCTCAAGCTGCACAAAACGCGCCAGGTTCCGACGAGGGTACAGCCTCTGCGAGCGATCAGACTGAAGCTAGTGACGACACGATTGAGGGCGAGTTCCGAGAGGTTTAGGTTTCTAGATTAAATTGAAGTTCGAATGAATATGATTTTTAAAGGATTGACAACATATGGCAGCTGCTCCTGATCTTTACGAGACACTTGGGGTCAGTCGTGAAGCATCCTCTAGCGACATCAAGAAAGCCTATCGACTTCTAGCGAAGGAATTTCATCCAGATGTAAATAAATCGGAGGGCGCGGAAGAGAGATTTAAGGAAGTCTCAACCGCCTACGAAGTGTTGTCGGATCCTGAAAAGCGGGGTCGATACGATCAGTTCGGACATGCGGGTATAGGCAACGCTGGTGCACAAGGCTTTGATGGCGGTGGGTTTGGTGGGTTTGGAGACATATTCGACTCATTTTTCCGGTCTACTGGAGCTCGTCGGGCAGGACCCCAACAGGGTTCAGATTTAAGAACTACTATCGAAATAAATCTTGAAGATGTTTTGTTGGGCATTGAATACCCGCTCAATTTTTCTAGAGTTGTTCGATGTCAACCCTGCAGGGGCACAGGAGAAGCTGATGCAGCTGAGAGACCCAAATGTGACGAGTGCTCAGGAACTGGAGAGTTAAGGCAGGTTCAAAGATCACTATTCGGGCAGTTTGTGAATGTGACAGTATGTAATGTTTGTCAAGGTGAAGGCACAAAGGTACGCAACGCTTGTAAATCATGTAGAGGCAGAGGATTAACCGAGTCAGACGTTGACAGATCAATATCGATACCTGCTGGCATCGATAACGGTGAGACACTTCGCATAAGAGGTGAGGGTGATCAAGGTGCGCGTGGGGCAGAGGCTGGGAGTTTATATGCTGAGATTCGAATCAAAGAGCATTCAAAATTTTTGCGTTATGGCCGAGATTTAGTAACTGAGTGTGAATTGAATATTGTGGAGGCGATGCTCGGTACGGAACTTGAGGTTAATACTTTGGATGGGTCGATAAAGAAATTAGCGATAGAACCTGGGACCCAGTCAGGAGATCGTCGAGTCTTAAGAGGAGAAGGTGTTCCCGATGTCCGAGGCAGAGGCCGAGGAGATTTATATTTGCAAATTAGAGTAATGACTCCCACCCGACTATCAGCTGAACAGGAAAGTATTATTCGTGAATTTGGAAAGTCTTTGACAGAAGACCATAAGCCACAAAGTGAGGAATCTATGTTTGATCGAATTAAATCGGCTTTCGGAGGCTAATGCTTCACAGGTATGTGGGTCGAAGCAGAGGTTAAGAGCCATTCAGATGATGTCGAACTAATAATCGATTGTGCATACGGACTTGGGGCGATCGGGGTAATTGTCAAGACGCCTTTTCTGACGGACGGATGGGATCTTGGCACTTATATAGAGTCACAGACCGACTTACATCTTGTTGTAGCTACTTTTGAAGCTCCATTTCAGCGGAGCGATCGAACCTTGTTGAGAAGACGCTTGAATCGTCTAGCCCTTCGCAAGTCGCCACCGCGCATTCGATATGAATATATACAGGATAGAGATTTTTCAAATGAGTGGAGAAAATTTTTCTCAGTTCAACAATTCGGGAGGTTAAGACTGCGGCCAAGCTGGATAAGTGAGGAAGCAGTGCCTGATCAGATTGAAATGATTTTGGACCCAGGATTTGCTTTCGGAAGTGGTCTGCATGCCACCACACAACTGTGTCTGGAGTTATTGGAGCGTAATCTATCTAATCAGACGAGGGCCTTGACCGTGATTGATGTTGGGACCGGTTCAGGAATTCTTTCAATCGCTGCAGCACTGTTGGGTGCGAGTCAGGTTCGAGCGTACGATATCGACTGTGAATCAATTGAAATAGCCAAAGCAAACGCACGCTTGAATTGTGTTTCAGATTTGCTTGCCTACGAGACGTTTGATTTTTCTAAGAAATTGACAAAGGATTTTTTTAATACGTCTAATCAGGCCGATCTTATAGTTGCTAATATTTCTCATATCGCTCTCGTAAGTATGATGCATAATTTCAGTTCTTCCATAAAATTGGGAGGGCAATTAATCATCAGCGGTTTTGGACCTGCCGCAGTGGATGAACTTGTCGCTGTTGGTACTGAAGCAGGCTTCGAACTTTACACAAATGTCAACAGAGATCAATGGTGTGCTTTGATAATGACTAGGAAGTTTTGATGACAACTCAGCGAATCTTCCTGGCTTTTAGTCTGTTTTTGCTCACTATCAGTTGCAGTTCCTCAGATGGGTCGGAGGGTTCAAAATTTGTTGCAGTAATGGAAAACAATTCTCAAGTTGAGCTTGTTGAAGCTGTTGTACAACAGCCTAATATGGAGATTATAGAGATTCCTAAGCAAGTATATGCTGGAGATAGTTTCGAAGCAGTAGTTTCCAGTGATGGTGGTTTATTAGGCTCTATAAAAATATTTGGTAGGTCGACCCCCCTTTTATTGATTGGTAATGACCTTCTATCTTCGCAAGTAGCTGTACCAATTGAACAACAAAGTGGTGCGGTCATGATTGAACTCTCGATTACTGGAATTAATTGGCGGGTGACTGAAGTTATACCTGTAGAAATTCTAGAGAGGCCGGTTAAGGTCGATCGGATTTACCGCACCCAGGAAATGATTCGAATTGCGACTGATGGCACAAGTTACGCTGAAGAGGCTGATTTACGGCGACAACAAACAGAAACTTATTCGGCTCATCGTTATACGTCTGAATTCATGCAGATTCCTGTGGTCGGCGAGGTAAGCACTTTTTTCGGAGATATGCGGGCCTATGAAAATGATCCCCCAAGTAACTCTCACTTCGGGCTTGATTTTGCTGCTCCCAAAGGCACCATAGTGAGTGCATCCGCCGGTGGCTATGTTATTTACTCGGCCACAATGCCGGTACGAGGGATGAGTGTAGTAATCGATCATGGTAGCGGTGTCTTCAGTGGATATCATCATTTGTCAAAGGTGTATTCGCCCGTTGGGGCATGGATAAATGCAGGCGAATATCTTGGCGAGGTCGGATCCACTGGATTCTCCACTGGTCCTCATCTTCACTGGGAAGTTTTGGTTTATGGAACTCCAACAGATCCGGTAAAGTGGTTAGAGTCGGGACTAAGTCTCACTGACCCGCACTGAGTAATTTTATAAGTCGCATAACTAGAGAGAGATCTGATAATGACATCACCTATCGATATCGCTGAGAAGATTCTAGATAATATGAATAAAGTTATTATTGGGAAGAATCAACAGATACAACTTGCTCTTATTGCTCTTATGTCTGGCGGACATCTTCTAGTGGAGGATGTGCCCGGTGTAGGGAAAACAATGCTGGCAAGGTCACTTGCAAGTTCATTGGGATGTGAGTTTTCTAGAATTCAATTTACGCCTGACCTACTGCCAACTGATGTCACAGGCGTATCTGTTTTCCTGCAAGAAACGGGCGAGTTTCGTTTTAGACCCGGACCTATATTGTCACAGATCGTATTGGCTGATGAGGTGAATAGGGCGACTCCAAAGACTCAATCTGCCCTGTTGGAGGCTATGGAAGAAGGGCAGGTTACGGTAGATGGTGTCAGTCATCACCTTGCAGATCCACATATGGTTATTGCCACTCAAAATCCAATTGAGTATGAGGGTACTTTTCCACTTCCAGAAGCTCAGCTAGATCGTTTTTTGATGCGAATTCAGCTTGGATATCCCAACTCAACGGATGAGGTATTGATTATGGATGGGCAACAACGAGTACATCCGATAGATGAGCTGGGTGCAGTTGCTGATACAAACGATTTGTCTGTATTGAAAGCAGGAGTTAATAACGTTTATGTAGATTCATTGGTAAAACAATATATTGTGTCTATTGTTAATGCGACACGAATGCACGCGGCCGTGTATTTAGGTTCATCGCCTCGTGGTTCACTTGGACTTCTCAGGTGTGCACAATCTTATGCCTTACTGAGTGGGCGGGATTTTGTTGAGCCGGATGATGTCAAAAAATTGGCTCATTCGGTGCTTGCTCACCGCTTGATAATTAACCCAGCGAGCGAATTGGGTAATATGACGGCTAATGAGGTCATATCTCAGATCATTGAAGCCACAGCTGTACCGGGTGTTCAATCAAGACAGGGTGCGTAGGCTATAAATATTTAATGAACAAAGTTATTTTGCAGATTATCAAAAGTCACAGTGATCCATTTTTGGCATTAATCATTGGACTTCTGTGTTTATTGATTGCCTATGCCACCGGATTTTGGACATTATTTCGACTTACATATCTCATTTTTATAGCTTTACCTGTTTTATGGTTTTGGACGCGGTC
>Ga0114933_10000982_pt1 | contig 33174 bp, 27 predicted proteins | sample 4SBtaG_FD_89691 | JGI IMG/M metagenome (GOLD analysis project Ga0114933, IMG submission 89691) | Deep subsurface microbial communities from Kolumbo volcano to uncover new lineages of life (NeLLi) - 4SBTROV12_W25 metaG | ecosystem: Environmental > Aquatic > Marine > Volcanic | place: Kolumbo... | reverse complement strand
TTTTGAGTTACCAATGGATGGTCCTCTCGTTTCCGTATACTAAAGACGTTTATTTTCGGGGAAACAATCATTTCTAAGCCGCGATTTTTGGGTAATCAAGTCCTGCAATGTGTACGTTCAACCTATTTTAGAGACGTTTTTTCTGTTGAACCTCTTTGTAGGACGAATCTACACAAAACTGAACGTGATCAGAGCTGACAACCGGTATCCAACGTGGAATTGATTTTGTATAACACCGTATACAAACATGTTTGCATGTTCGAAAATGTCAATATCAGGCTTGGTACTTGCTCAGCCACAGACATCTCTTCTCCCGTCGAACAAGAATTGGTGAACGGCACCATTTGGAGATCAATCTTCCATGGAAGTAGCTGTACTAAAAGAAACGTATCCGGGTGAACAGCGAGTTGCACTGATTCCAGCTAGTATCCCCAAGTTGGAAAAAACGGGTTTCCGCATTTTGGTCGAAACCGGTGCTGGAGAGTCAGCTGGATTTGCCGATCAACTCTACTTGGATGCAGGCGCTCAAGTTGTTGAAAGAAGTGAGTTAGCTAGTGCGGATGTATTTCTGCAGGTGCGATCATTAGGTGCAAATCCTATTGAAGGCAGATCCGATTTGGATTTATTGAGCGAAGGTAAAATCGTAATTGGGATGTGTGACCCTCTGGGGCAGCCTGAGTCCGTTGCTGAAATGGCATCGCACGGTATTACGCAGTTTGCGTTGGAAATGGTGCCGAGGATATCGCGTGCTCAGAGTATGGATGTGTTGTCGTCAATGGCAACGATTGCCGGATATCGCGCTGTATTACTTTCTGCAGTGGAATTACCACAGATGTTCCCAATGAATATGACTGCGGCTGGTACCTTGACTCCGGCACAGGTGTTTGTCATTGGCGCAGGTGTCGCAGGCCTTCAAGCAATTGCAACTGCTCGCCGGTTAGGCGCAGTTGTACGGGCTTATGATGTTCGGCCGGCAGTGAAGGAACAGGTTGAAAGTCTTGGTGCAAAGTTTGTTGAACTGGATCTTGATACAGGCGAAGCGGAAGACGCGGGTGGTTATGCCAAAGAAATGGGAGATGACTTCATTTCTCTGCAACAACAGAAGATGGCAGAAGTAGTTGCTGGGTCAGATGTGGTCATTTCGACAGCTGCGATTCCAGGACGAGATGCACCGCTATTGATTACGACGGAAGCCGTACGCGGAATGAAGCCAGGCTCGGTTATTGTTGATTTGGCCGCGGAGCGCGGAGGAAATAGTGAACCAAGCCGCCCGGATGAACGTGTCATTGAATCAGGCGTAGTGGTGCTCGGCCCAACTAACTTGCCCTCGGAGATTCCTAATCACGCAAGTCAAATGTATTCGAACAACGTAGCGCGTTTATTACTGGAAATGGTGGATGAGGATCAGCATCTCTTTCTGGATTTGGATGATGAAATTATTAATGGCACGCTCGTAGCTCATGAAGGTGTTGTGGTTAATCACCGTGTGATTGATTTATTGGATGCAACGTGTGAAGAGGTTGTTGGAGTTGCTGACACTGACTTACAAGACGCTGTGAGTCTTGACGACTCACCAATAGCTGTTGAGTCTAGTGATGATGCCGCAGATCATGCATCAGATAGTGTTGAAGTGGAAGACGGCTTCAGCCATGACATGTTACTGGATGATGATGTAGATGCTGCCGTGGTCGATGATTCTGTGAGGGAAGATCAGTCGAATGGGAATGCCACGGAGGAATCTAATGATGACATGGAGCTTGAAGAAAACGTGTCACCGTATGATCTTGGCAGCGTTGAAGACGAATATGATATAGCCGGCGAAGAAGATCTGGTGGCAGATGATGTTAGCGCTGATGCAGATGAAAATCGCGAAGTGGAGTTGATGAGCGACGGTCAGGATGATTCTGTACAGGAATCACTTGAGGATGATCAAAACCAGGACGAATTGTCACTGGAATAGATGCTTACGGAAGTAGCCGATTGAAAGTCAATACGATGAATGAAAGACATAGTCGATCAAATCTAAAGGGAGTATTCCTGCTTCTATTGTCGTTGGGAGCGTGGTGTGCGGCAGATGCATTTGCTGAGGAAGCGGGTTCTGACGAGACATCAGTCGTGGAGGAGGCGGCGGTCAGTGGGACTGCCGACACGGTTGAAGAATCGAAAGAGCCTAGTGAAGTCGACAATCGGATGCAGATGTTAATGGCATCGATCACGATTTTTATATTAGCGGTGTTTATTGGATTCGAGATTATTACCAAAGTGCCACCAACGTTACACACACCTCTAATGTCGGGATCCAATGCAATTAGTGGAATCACCGTGGTGGGGGCAATTCTCGTTACGTCTCGCGAGAGTGATTGGCAATTTGTAGCAATGCTTGCTGTTGTGTTTGCGATGGTAAATGTAGTGGGTGGCTTTCTTGTGACGCACAGGATGTTGGCAATGTTTAAGCCAAAGAGTAAGAAAACGCAAACTCAGGAATAAGAAAACAAGCGAGTAGTCTTCGCCAGGGAGTTTCAATCGTGCAAGACGTTTTACATGACGTGCTTTATTTAGTCGCATCGATCCTGTTCATTCTTGGGATTAAGTCGATGACGCATCCGCGGACGGCAGTGCGCGGTAATTTGTTGGGCGCATCTGGGATGCTAGTGGCGACAATCGTTATTTATATGGCGGTTATGAATCAGAGCGAGAGTTTGACTTCGGTAAATATCGGACTAATTGTAGGAGCAGTGGCGGGGTTGGTGCTGGCGGTGAAGATTGAAATGACCGCAATGCCGCAGTTGGTAGCTTTCTTCAATGGAATGGGTGGATTGGCATCCTTGTTGGTTGCAGGTGTGAACTTGTCATTTGTTACCGGTACACCAGACCGTGCAGAGATGATCGCGACAGGCGTATCGGGGTTGATTGGCTCCCTGACGTTTCTTGGCAGCATGATTGCCATGGGTAAGTTATGGGAATTAGGATTCGCCAAGTGGGAATTACCATTGCCAGCTTCAATTCGTCACCTGCTTAATTCTGTGTTGATACTTGTTTGTTTGTATTGTGGGTATCGATTAACCGGTGATGCTAGCATCGGATGGTATTTAGGCGTGTCGATTACGGGTTGTTTACTAGGGTTTACACTTACGAGCCCGATCGGTGGCGCGGACATGCCGGTGGTTATCGCCTTGCTCAATTCTTATTCCGGTTTGGCGGCATCGGCGACAGGCTTTGTGATTAGCAACAACGTTTTGATAGTATCTGGTTCGCTGGTTGGCGCATCAGGGATCATTCTGACCAGTATTATGTGTAAGGCGATGAATCGCTCTCTGGTCAATGTCTTGTTTGGTGCAGTAACCAAAGGTGAAATAGCAGATGCAGATGAGGTCTATGCAACTGTAAAGAGTACATCACCTGAGGAAGTGGCCATGATGTTAGAAACGGCACAACGGGTAGTGGTGGTACCTGGGTATGGAATGGCTGTTGCACAGGCACAACGGGCAATACGTGACTTGGCAACCATTCTTGAGGCAAATGATACGGAAGTTGAATATGCGATTCACCCGGTAGCTGGGAGGATGCCAGGTCATATGAACGTTCTATTGGCAGAAGCGGATGTGCCTTATGAGCAGTTGAAGGAACTGAGCACGATCAATCCGACATTTGACGAAGTGGATATATCGATCGTGTTGGGTGCTAATGACGTGGTAAACCCAGCAGCTAGAGAAGAAGGCAGCCCGATTTACGGAATGCCAATTTTGGATGTGGACAAATCGAGAGTCGTCATTGTGATCAAGCGTAGTTTGAGTCCAGGTTATGCCGGGATACCGAATCCTTTATTTGCACAGGACAACACGTTAATGCTGTTCGGGGATGGTAAAGACTGCATTACAAGTATCACATCTGCAATCAACTCTTGATTCCAATTCATAGACATCCATCTTTTACAATCTCTTACATTTACAATCTCGACACAAAATCATAGACATCCATCTTTTAGGCACCTGCCAAATAATGGATGTCTATCTTTTCAATTGGTTTTCAGTTGGTTCTGGTCAGTTTAGATCTGTGGATGTCCATGAATTTTATAAATTCTCATCGATCTCGGTGTGATCTAGCCTGATTACGGCGCAAAACGCCTGATTGAGTATCGGCGTACAGACAGTTTGTTTAGAAAGTTACTCGATTGCGCGCAAGAATTGCGCTCCGATACCCATCGGTAGATCGCCAGGTGAATAGTATCAACAAAAAGCCTAATCTTCGTAGGCTATTCTGCTAACTGCGATACCCTGATGCCACTTCTGATTATTCAGCTTAGCACGCTTCCCCATGTTATTTGGAGAACCAACAACTAACTTAAAGAGCTTATTGAATCGACTAACCGTCATTCGCAGCGAGTTTTTCTTTAAGCCAAGTCGATCGAGAATCGGTTCCAGATGGTCCGGCAATTCACATGTATCCTGAGTCCGATGCCGACGTGAAATGTAATCCACTAATTCAAGATATTGGTGCGTGTTTACCGGTAAAAATGCTTCATCAGCATTGTCTCCGGCAAGTGTTTTGAGTGGTGACAGCCAATCACATTGAGGCGGTAATGACCGAGACTCTCGCTTTATGTCGTGTATCCGCTTCCCCAGACTTGTGAATGGAGATTCTTCCGGTGCACTCACCTCACCTGCTCGATATGGGTTTAAGTCTATGTAGATCGAACACATAAGCTTGGCACCATTGTCCTCCAATCGCCGACACTTAAATCGACCCTCCCAAAACCTGCCAGTCTTGTCTTCTTCTTTGTTCGCACACCTAGCAACAGATTCCTGCCATACGGCCATAAATATGGAAATACTTGCCAAACGATGCTTCTTTTCATAAATCTCATTCGGATGATCTAGAAAATACTGAACTCTTTCCGGAGATGCTTGGGAAGGTAGATGACGATAACAACGAAAGCCAGGATAAAGTCGTGCAAGCCTCTCAGCGATCTCCTGATCTGAAAGCTCTTCCAGTAAGTCTGGGCGATTGGTTAATTCCAAATGCACGTGGTTTGACATTACTGCGAACGAACAAACATCAACTAGGAGTACATCAGCTAATGATGCTATCCATGTTTCAATCCATGCACGACGGTGCTTGAAATCCTTGCCTGTGTAATAATCGTTGCCGCAAAGAAACGACTGCCTGACACACCTGGAAATACAGTGATATGTGCCTACTTCTTGTGAATTAATCAACCTCGAACGTGGAATTGCCATTTTGAACCCCCCAACATTAAAAGTACTGAGGTGGGTCGGTCTGGTAGGAATTGGTGTCGCCGGTGAATTGTCACATTGAAGTCGATAAATGCAAACGGGGCGTGACAAGGTGTGACAGCGACGTCGCGATTGATTAAACCCTGTTTGGCCCAGAAGAGTTGATTCGTTCGCGGCGAATGAAATCTATTGAACGCTGTAACTGATCATCTGTAGCTTCATCAGTTTGTTCTTGTTGCTGGGTCATTTCATAGCCTTGCGGGCGGATGATAAATCGTTCTCGACGATTGTTGTAATACTCCTGATACTGTGCGTCAGTCATTGGAATTACGTACGACTCATTTGGATGAACTCCCCAATCATCTGACGTGGCTTCGGTCTTATGAATGTTCTTTCCAGAGGGTCTAAAAAAGTGGGCGATGGTGAGTTTTAGCGCGCCAAATTCCGCTTCATGCCCAAGCGACATGATGTTTTGGACTGAACCTTTGCCAAACGTACGCTCTCCGACAATCGTAGCTCGATTGTTGTCCTGCAAACATGCTGCAACGATTTCGCTAGCGCTGGCTGACTCATCGTTTACCACGATTGCTAATGGTGTCGACGAGTCGATCGTGGTCGTGTTGTCTGCTTCATATCGATCAAAAAGGCGTTTTTCAATCGTTGAATTAGGCTTTGAATTCTCAGCTAGATTTTGCCCTCGAACTTCGACAATTGTTCCGTCATGAATAAATAGATTGCAAACATCGACGGCCGAATCGAGAAAGCCGCCCCCGTTTCTCCGTAAATCCATGACTATCCCCGTATATACCCCCCTCTTTTTTTCTTGCCGCAGAATCGACGCAATTTCTTTTGCAGTCTCACTTCCGAATTCTTTTACTCGCATATAAACAATGTCGGGATTATGTTCCAACCGAAAATCCCATTGGCCATCCTGGCGCCGTCGATCTCCTTCTACATTTGGCACATTGACGACTGCTCTCACAATTTCAAACTTGAGACTCTCCGCAGTTTGAGGTCGACGTATGGTAATCGTCACAGCGTCACCTACCGGACCCTTTATCATGTCAATCAATTCGGCCATTGTCTTTTCACGTGTCGAGACACTATTGACCTCAATGATCTCATCATCAGCTTGTATTCCTGCGGTGTGCGCTGGCCCATCTAAAAACGGTGTTTCAACGATAAAGCCACTCTCAGGCGCTCTCGGTAGCATGCTTATTCCGATTCCAGCAAATTGCTGGTTTAGACCTTCTTGTAATCGTTGATGAGTTCGAGGTTCGAGATATACAGAGAACTCATCGAGAGACTGCATCATTCCATGCATGCTGTGCTCGAAAAGCGTGCGATCTTCCACGGAATCAACATAGTCTGTTTGAATTAGATTGACCGCATGCTGATACACACGGAAGTATTGATTGTGTGGAACCTGTACGTAGCAAAGTACAGAGGAGATAATTGCTATCCAGATAACCAGTAGATTTCTACCGGGCATGATTCGTGCCTTTCCAAAAGAACCCTCTAACTCGGTAATCGTACCAAAACAACGTTCAGTCATGCAGTTTCGACACGCAGGGAAATCAATGAATGTGAGTACCGGTACTTGAATTTATCCAGCCAACGTGGAATCCTGAGAAGGATACGACAAGCAATCAAGCTTAGGAATTGTATATATGAGAAATTCAGGCCTTTCAGCGATTTCCTTAATTCTTGTTTTCACAGTATTGGTGATTTCATCACCCGCACAACCGCCTTCATCTCAACCGAACGAAGGAATTGAACAGAATTCATTGCAATTCTATGCGCTCGTCAATGCTGTGATCATTGAAGGTGATCGACGGATTGAAGATGCAACGATCCTTATCGATGGCACTACTATTGCTGCAGTTGGTCGGGATATTGAAATTCCGAAAAAGGCTAAGAGAATCGATCTAACGGGTAAGGTCGTTTACCCGGGATTTGTCGATGCATTCAGTAGTTATGCCGTATCACTTTCCGCTCAGCCAGATTCTGCTCCACACTGGAATGAGCTCATCACGCCACAAATATCCGTGGCTAAAAACTATAAAACTAACTCAGCTACAAACGCGCAATTCAGATCGATTGGGTTCACGACCCGATTAGTGGCACCCGAGAACGGTATTCTCAAAGGCCAAAGTACCATTGTCACGAATGGCGACAGTAACGCGACTGATCAGATAATTCACACCCATTCGATGCAACATGCCAGGTTATCTGTAAGTCGCGGCAGGGATGATTACCCAGATTCGCCAATGGGAGCGGTAGCGCTTGCGCGTCAGACACTTCTTGACGCCACTTGGCACAGCCAACAATGGAAAGCATTCAATGATAAAGAATTGATAAAACGACCAGAACGCAATGATGCACTAAATGCACTTTCGGGTGTCGTCTCAGGACATCAAACCATTGTCTTCGAAGCTGCTAATGAGCAATACTTGCTGCGTGCTGATAGAGTGGCTAGAGAATTCGAGTTAGACGCCATCATCCTCGGATCCGGCAGAGAGTACAGACGGCTCGATGCGGTTAAAGCTACTGGCCGCCAACTAATTATCCCTGTTTCATTTCCCAGACCACCGAATGTAGGTACGTTTGAGTCTGCACGCGATGTTAGTTATACCGACTTGATGCATTGGGATCATGCCCCGAGCAATCCAGCCACACTTCAAGACGCTGGGATAGAATTCGCAATTACCAGTCACAAGTTGGAGAGTAAGTCCGACTTCTGGAAGGCCATGCGAAAATCAGTTGCACGTGGCTTGGACAAGCAATATGCCCTCAAATCTATCACCACAATTCCAGCAAAGATGCTGAAAGTGGATCACCGCGTAGGGAAAATAGCGAAGGGCTATTTAGCAAATCTAGTTGTTACATCCGGTGATCTCTTCGATGACGACACCAAAGTGTTAAGTACTTGGATAAATGGTGTTGAGTACTCCCCTGAGATCAAGAATTTGCAAATTGCAGGGAGCTGGAAAATCTCAACCAAGGACGAGAGTCCGATTAACGGCGGCATGTTCAGAGTTAAACAGACAGAGGAAAAAGTCACCGGTCAATTTAGTTTCGAAGAAGATGAATTGAAAGAAGTGCAATTCAGCAAAGTGACTTTGCGAGGGAATCGTCTAAGCGGCGTGCTGGATGGAGATAAGTTAGGCCAGAAAGGCGTTGTACAGATCTCGATCGTGTTCTCTAGAGTCTCAGGTGCTCTCATAGGAACAGGACAGATTACTTGGCCCGATGGTACTGTTGAAAAGCTATCTGCTTCTAAACAACTAATGTCGGCCGAAGTTGAAGAAGACAAAGAAGATGACGAAGTTGAAGAAGAAACGGCGGAAACTCTCGAATCGCCCACACCGCTCTTTGGTATTAACTACCCACTTGGCATGTTTGGTGTTGATAAAGTGCCTGATACTATTCCGTGCGTGGCATTTACAAATGTGACAATCTGGACATGCGGCCCCCAGCGGATAATAGAATCCGGCACAGTGGTGATTCGTGACGGAGTTATTGTTGCGGTTGGAACGGATATTAGGACTCCAAAAGATGCTGTTGTCGTTGATGGTCGCGGAATGCACCTGACGCCAGGAGTTATTGATTGTCATTCGCATATGGCGACCGACGGCGGTGTAAATGAAGGCACTCAAGCCATCACGGCTGAAGTACGAATAGGTGACTTTGTAGACGCAAATGATGTAAATATTTTTCGTCAATTAGCCGGTGGCGTGACCACATCTAATATTCTGCACGGATCAGCCAATCCGATTGGGGGCCAAAATCAGGTTATCAAACTGCGATGGGGTAGTTTGGGAGAAGAAATGAAGTTCTCTGAGGCTCCCGCTGGAATAAAGTTTGCCCTTGGTGAAAATGTAAAGCAAAGCAACTGGGGCGATGAATACACTACGCGTTACCCACAATCTCGTTTGGGCGTGGAACAAATCATGCGTGATACATTTCGTCGCGCAATTCAATATCAAGATAAATGGGAATCATGGGTCAAACGAAAAGATGGACCTGCTCCTCGTCGTGATCTGGAACTTGATGCAATCGTCCAGATCCTAAACGGTGACAGGTGGATTCACTGCCATAGTTACCGGCAGGATGAAATCCTCGCACTAATACGAACCTTGGATAAGCATGATGTAACGATCGGTACCTTTCAACATGTTTTGGAAGGTTATAAAGTTGCACCGGAAATGGCCAAACATGGCGCCATGGGTTCTGCATTTTCAGATTGGTGGGCATACAAATATGAGGTGTTTGACGCTATCCCATATAACGGCGCACTCATGTACCGGGCAGGGGTCGTAGTGTCTTTTAACTCGGATGATCGTGAGTTGGCGCGACATCTGAATCATGAAGCAGCCAAGGCAATTAAATATGGAGATGTGCCTGCTGACGAAGCACTTAAATTCGTGACGTTAAACCCAGCAAAACAGCTGCGTATTGATAAATATGTTGGTTCGATTGAAATTGGAAAACATGCAGACTTGGTACTGTGGAGCGACTCGCCGCTGTCGGTCTTTAGTCGGTGTGAACAAACTTGGATTGATGGCAAAAAGTACTTTGATCGTTCGGTGGAAAGCCAAAATCGAGCGATGATGTCAAAACGAAAAATAGAACTCATTCAAAAAGTACTTTTGTCAGGTGAAGCAATGCTTGGAATAGGGGAAAATTCCAAGCCAGAGGAAGAGTTATGGCCTCGCGAGGATATATTCTGCGCACATGGAGAACATTCGCATCACCAATCATTGAGATTTAGACAAAGTAATTAATACCTTGCAAGATGAGATATAGCTTGATGTTCAATAATCTAACACCTGTATTTGTATTCGTTCTGGTGCTTTCAAGTAGTGCAATAGCCCTAGCTAACCCTGAGGTTCCTGGCTCGGAGCAATCGGGCCCCATTGCAATCATTGGCGGCACTGTTCACAGCGTCAGTGGTGAAGCAATACCGAATGGAATCGTTTTGTTTGATAATGGTAAGGTTGTGAAGGTCGGAACGGATGTGAAACTCCCCGACGATGTGAAGGTGATCGATGCAAATGGCAAGCATGTTTACCCAGGGTTAATTGATGCGTTTTCAAATATCGGTCTAGTAGAGATAAATGCAGTTCGGGCTACAGACGACCGGGGTGAAGTTGGATTATTCAATCCAAATATAAAGGCTGAGATTGCTGTTAATCCTGACAGCGAGATTATCCCTGTGACACGAAGTAACGGCGTATTGATGTGTCTCACAGTGCCGTATCGCGGATTGATTACTGGACAGTCTGCATGTTTACAACTTGATGGTTGGACTACGGAAGATATTGCCCTCAAAACATCGGTTGGTATGCACATCAAATGGCCTACGATGGCACCGGTGAGCGACTGGTTTGTATCAAAGAGCGCGAAAGAGCAGATTGCAGAGCGTGATAAGCGACTAAGGCAATTAGAAGACTACTTTGAGAAAGCAAGGAGATATGACGAAGCCCGTGCAGCGGGTGAGATTTCTCAATTGGACTTACGGCTAGAGGCCATGAGACAAGTCCTTTCAAAAGAAGTTCCAATTATTGTCACTGCAAACGGCGTTCAGGAAATCCAATCTGCGGTTGCCTTTGCATCACTGCAAGATCTTAAATTGATCATCTTTGGCGGTCATGATGCCCCATACTGTATTGATTTATTGAGAAAACACCGTGTTCCTGTAATCGTTGGTGGAGTCTATCGACTTCCACTGCGTTCTGACGATGCATTTGATTCGTCATATACACTCTGTGAAACATTGCGCAAGGCAGGCGTACAATATTGCATTGCGTCGTTTGGTAGATTTGGTGGTTCGATGGCGAGAAATCTGCCATATCATGCAGCAACAGCCTCCGCTTATGGACTTCCACTCTCAGAGGCTGTGAAAGCGGTGACTCTATATCCAGCACAGATTCTCGGTATTGATGACCGCGTCGGTAGCATTGCACCGGGAATGGATGCCACGTTGGTGATAACGGACGGACATATTCTAGACACGTTATCTAATGTGGAAGTCGCATTCATTCAGGGAAGGCAAGTTTCCTTGAATGATCGCCATAAGAGGCTTTTTAGAAAGTATGAGGAGCGAATAAATCGCCTTAAGTAAGAATTGTGAAAGCCGTTCACTGATCAAATAACAGATTTGAGTGGATTTAGTGGCGATTGCTTTAAGTCTCTTCTAAACTTCATTCGAGAGTTAGTTACAAGCTTAGAAATAACTCAAAACTATTTACCCCGGCTTAACGCCAAAACAGAATGATGGGTGTCTATGACTCAAATAACAGACGTACGTGCAATTGATATTCGGTTTCCGACTTCGGACCATCTAGATGGCAGCGATGCTATGAATCCTGATCCGGACTATTCGGCTGCTTATATCACACTGGAAACAAATGACGGTCTATCAGGAAACGGTATTGGATTTACGCTAGGCCGAGGCACTGAACTAATCGTTAATACAATTGACTCACTTAAACCACTGTTAGTCGGAAAGAGTCTTGATGAAATTGCCTCCAACATGGGCGCATTTTGGAGGCATGTCACCGGTGACAGTCAGTTGAGGTGGCTTGGTCCAGATAAAGGTGTTGTTCATTTGGCGACAGGTGCCGTTGTAAATGCCGTTTGGGATCTATATGCAAAAGCTGAAAAGAAGCCATTGTGGCGTCTGTTAAGTGATATGACACCGGATGAGTTGGTCCGCTGTATAGACTTTCGTTACATTTCGGATGCGTTATCCCCGGAACGAGCTCGCGAAATCCTGGAAGAAAAAGTTTCTAGTAGGCCTGATCGGATAAATAACTTGTTAGAGGTTGGATATCCGGCATATACGACGTCCGCTGGCTGGTTAGGTTACTCGGATGAGAAACTACGCCAACTGTGTCGAGATGCGATTTCAGCAGGATGGTCTCACTTCAAAATCAAAGTTGGTCGAGACATCAATGATGACATCTACAGAGCACGAATCATTCGAGAAGAAATCGGCTACGATCGATTCTTAATGATGGATGCCAATCAAGTTTGGGATGTAGACGTTGCTATCGAAAACATGCACAAGTTGGCGGAATTTAAGCCATTGTGGATTGAAGAGCCTACGAGTCCAGATGATGTACTAGGTCATGCTCGAATTGCTAGAGAGATTGCGCCGATCGGTGTTGCAACCGGTGAAATGTGCCAAAACCGAGTACTTTTTAAGCAACTGATGCAAGCTGAGGCCATTGAGTTTTGCCAAATCGATAGCTGTCGGATTGGTGGTGTAAACGAAGTAATCGCCGTGATTTTGATGGCTGAACAGTTTGGGATAAAAGTCTGTCCTCACGCTGGTGGTGTTGGATTGTGTGAACATGTCCAACATTTGGCCATGTTTGATTATGTGTGCGTGTCCGGCACAACGGAGGGTCGGTTAGTGGAATACGTTGATCACTTACATGAGCACTTTGTTGATCCGGTGCGAATGAAAGACGGCCACTACATGGCACCTCAGTTGCCCGGCTATAGCATTACGATGAAGCAAGAAACGCTTGAAGAATTCGCATTTCCTCATGGTCCACTTTGGACAGCGAGACGGACTTCGGCGCAATAACCAAATGTCACTTAGTGACATGTTCAGAACGGAATTTGGCATCGGAAGACATGGGTGGAGTGCCGATGGTACTTCCAACACAGTGTCTATCGTATGCCAGAGGCTGATTTAAGAATCTGAAGCTAACTTTGCATAACCGCCTGAGTAGTATAGCAGCGGGTCACCTTCGCCAAGCTCTCCACCGATGATCTTACCGATAAAGATATCATGATCGCCGCCGGGTAGAATCTCGTGAATTTCACAGTCTACGTAACCCAGTGTGTTTTTGAGAATTGGTGCACCAGTGGCATCTGAGGTCGTATCTAAACCAGAAAAATCCTTTGGGCCGGTGAAAGCGAATCGATCTGAAAGATCTTGTTGGTCGGCTGAGAGGATGTTTATTGCAAAGTGCCCTGCTTTTTGCAGGTTTTCATGAGTTTGGCCTTTTTTTACAGCTACAAGTACCAATGGTGGGTCCAACGATAAGCTTGTGAAAGCATTTGCGGTCATTCCCCAGGTTTCGTCATCTGAAATACGCATGCTGACAACAGTAATTCCGGTCGCGAACATCCCCATGATTTTTCTTTGTATGTCACTATCAATGGTCATAGGTGTCCTCAAGTTTTGGTGAATTAGCTGTAATTCGACTGCCTGTGGCCGATTCGTTTTCTGCATGGCGACCTAGTGAGTATCTTACCCGCATTACATCAGCACGCAAATCATAGAAATCTATAGTTTCCAACGCCGCTGCCCTCCCGTAATTCTCATGTGATTCATAGACACCCATCGTTTTGGTGCTGCAAATCTATACAGAAAACCTCTAAAACTGTGGGTGTCTATGATTGGTGATTGATTCACAGTAAAAATTGGTCTGAGAAATGGTGGGTGTCTATGTTTAAAGTGTTAAGCAGATATAAAGATGATGGGTGTCTATGAATCATCTCCGATTCAAATGGACTTGAATCTTAAGAAAACATGGGTGTCTATGAATAGCTATGATTAAACCTGTTTGGACGTGGAATAAAACATGGGTGTCGATGAATAGCTTGATGAATAGCTCGTGGATGTCTAAAAGTAGCTCGACGTGGGAGTGTAGGAATTATGGCGATTAAGGAATTGATCGAAAAAATCGACTCGCTTGGGATTATGTCGGAAGCGGGCGTGCGTGATTGGTGTCAGTCGCTGCCAATTGTCGAGCAGCCTACCGATGAAAAGTCGCTAATTATCGCAATGATCAATGCCAACCTGCTTTCCAAGTATCAAGGCAAACGACTACGCAATAACATCGGTGACTCACTGATCGTTGGAAACTATCTCATCAAGGACATCATCGGTCGCGGTGGAATGGGGGATGTCTACCTCGCCGAACATCGTCATATGAAACACCAAGTGGCGATTAAAATGCTATCCCGACGGCTGACAAAAAAAGAAGGGACAATTAAACGCTTCCTGCGCGAAGTCGAAGCTGCTGCCAAACTATCACACGACAATATCGTACGAGCACTCGATGCAGATCAACATGAAGATGGCTACTACCTCGTAATGGAATACGTCGATGGCCGTGATATGGCAGCTATCCTCAAAAACGATGGCCTATTCGATGTCGATGACACTATCAATTACATTAGCCAGGCAGCCACCGGACTGCACTATGCCCATTCACAAGGCATTATCCATCGAGACATCAAACCTCATAACATGCTTGTGGACAACTTCGGAGTTGTAAAAGTTCTCGATATGGGACTCGCTTCTTTGCAAAACCTTGATGCCCCAGAAAAGAAAGGATCTGAAGAGAGCCTCACACAGAACAATCAGATAATGGGTACGGCTGATTACATGGCTCCGGAACAAGCGGAAGATGTACGCAATGTTGATCCGCGTGCAGATATCTATAGCCTCGGATGCAGCATGTACAGAGTCCTTGTCGGTAAACCTCCCTATGAAGGGGTATCGACAGTCCAGAAGATCATCGCACATCGCGAACATCCCATCCCAAGCCTTCGCGTCTACCGGCCTGAAGTTCCAGAAATCCTTGACCAGGTCCTGCATCGTATGCTCGCCAAGTTGCCGGCAGATCGATTTCAGTCAATGGAAGAGATAATCGATGCCCTGAGGACTTGCGGATTTGCCAGCGCAACTATGGCGGAACAATCCGTTAGTACAATCACAACGTCGCAAATCAGAGCTGAGTTTATGACACAAGGTGATGGTCAAAGTGCAACGGTGGACGCAGACGAGCAAATCGAACCAATCCCCGTGCTGGTCGAACAACAGGTAGCACAACCTTTGCCGACTGCACCAGTGCTCGAAAACGTTAGGCCAACGCTCAATGAAGCCCGCCCAAAAAGTCGGGGATTTCTTCGTCGCAATTGGTACTTTATCTCCCTTCCAATCCTTGCAGTCATTGTATTAACCGTCATTGGATCAGGATGGCTTGGCCATAACAGGGGTTATGTCATCATTGACTGGCCAACTGAGCTGCGAGGCAATAAGAATGGATGGGCCGTAAAAGTAGATAGTCACGAAATCGCAGTCGGTACAGACAATCCGATTAATCTCCCGGTGGATGTAGGTAAAAGACGAATATCCTTGGTTCGTAGAGGTTATCAACCACAATCACGTGCCTTTACCGTTGAAGCCGGGACAACTTATACACTTGATGCTGAACCGTTTGAAGAAGCGATTGGTGTCTTAGACCCGACACAATTGATCGAATCCGAAAGCACTTCGGATCAATAGGCTGGCACTACTTGTCATACCTTCTCAATTAAACACAACACGACAGCTCTAATGTCTTCCATTTATCACCCTGATAAATGGACTCTGATTGTGCCAAGGATGCCAAAATCGATTACCGATCTTTGCGGAATACTCTTGTCGGAAGATAAATACCACGTAATCGATGATCCGATCAAAATATGGCCGGAATTACCAATGCAACTCGTTGGAAATCGGATCCTCACGAATTGTGCTCCGCCCACTGGCCATCTGACCTCGATTGTCTCATCAAGACTAACACACCCCCTGTTCGATCAAACAGATTGGCTAATACGACTTCGATCAACAATTCAGCAGTTGCAAAACACGACCGTGCAAGTCGTAAGAGAAACGGCAGGAAATGATCTCATACGTGCAGCGTGTGAGGTCTACGAACAACCCTGGCTTGATGTTTCTATTATTGAAACTAGATCTTGTCTATCCGCTGCTTTTAGAGTGCTTATAGAAGATAACGCTTTAGCAGACGACCGTTTCTGCATTGGCAAAATTCTGCTCGCCGCAGACACCCCGCCACTAACGGATAGACATTCCGGAGTACCGATTAGAGATCAATGGAGTTTTTACACGAGTGATAACGTATTCGTGCTAAACAATTCAGGACAAGGTAACATCCAGTCTCTCGTTCAATACTGGCTACATAAGACACAACCTGTTCTAAGCAGTGACGTGAAGGTGGCTGACTTACCATGTTGGTATAAGAATGGCGAATACCTCAGCCATTTTACTCGGGCAATCGATGGACCCTGCAGCGGTGAGTCTCAGACAGAGTGGTACAAAAAACTTGTCGCCCTGGATCCTCATTCCTTCCACACCGTCGAGAGAGTCCTATTCAAAATCGTGTATGAAAAGAAACTAAAGGCCAGCTCAGCAATGATTCGCGGTGGCTATACGATGATCGCGTTTACTGCTGTCCCACTGAATCAGTGGCCTGAATTGAGAAAGTTCCGTAGCCACAAACGGCGATGGGACTTTTCACCGTATGGGATCTGTATCAACAAAAACTGGCTGTCAAAGAAAGTCACAAAGGTTCAGTATGGAAATGCAGACACATGGCAGGTGCTAACCGAAGCACAAAAACCATACTTTCAGTCAAAGGGTGAAAGGATCGATTGGACCGTGGAGCAAGAATTCCGACACAAGGGAGATTTGGATTTATCAGCTATACCTAGAGAGGATGCGATTGTCTTTGTTGAAACAGATTCGGACCGAGAGTTCATCCAACCCTTTTCGCCATGGCCTGTACATACCTTTGAAAACTTAATTAATATTCCAGAGGTCCATCCAGTTCTGTAAAACCAATAACGACCACAATCGCTGACTGTTATCCCGACGACCACTTTCATGATTCGAGACCATTCTCTGAATTGCTTCTCGCTTAATGTACCGGCATACCGCAGGTGATCCAGACAAGAGTGTATCGTGCAACAACTCGTTTAGATCCGACTTCAACCAGTGATCCATCGGCACACCAAACCCCATTTTCGGCCGGTCCCATATCTCATCAGGCAATAACTCTCCAAAGACGTTCCTTAGGATTTGTTTCCCGCGGCCGTTTGAGAATTTCAATGAAATCGGGATCTGTGCAGCTAGCTCAGCTACACGATAATCAAGAAACGGTTGCCTCACCTCTAGGCTGTTACCCATGCTGGCAATATCCACTTTGGACATTAAGTCACCTGGCAGATATGTATGAAGGTCAGCTAGTGAAATGGTGGTTATGGGATCTCGATGATTGAAGCGTTGATAATGCTGCGCAAACGAGCCCGTGACATCTTGTGCCTCGATTTCGCGTGTAAATTCAGATGTAAAGAACGGATTGTTCTTTTCGACCGGAAAGACGCTAATCCAGCTTAGGTACCGCTGCATGGCCGGTTTGCGTAATGGAGTGATGAACCTCTTAAGGCGTCGCAGACGTGATTTGTAGCGTGAAGAACTGGGCAGGATATTCCAACACGGACTGCCGAGCAACCATTTGAGTCCCGGCCACCGCTCAATTTTTCTTACCAAATCCACTGCCTGATATCGTGGGTAGCCAGCAAATAACTCATCGCCACCGTCTCCTGATAAAGCAACAGTCACTTCCTGTCGTGTCATTTGTGATACATACCAGGTTGGTATCGCTGAGCTGTCGGCAAGCGGCTCGTCATAATGCCAAACCAGCTTTGGCAAGATGTCCGTGGCACTCGGTGTAACCTGAAACTCATGATGATCTGTATCTAAATGCTTAGCGACAGCCCGTGCATGTGACGTTTCATCATATTCTTTGACAGGGAAGCCAATCGAGTACGTCTTGATACGTTCGCTACTATTTCGTTGCATTAGTGCAACGATCAATGATGAATCCACACCTCCAGAGAGAAAAGCTCCCAATGGCACATCACTTTGCATTCGGAGCTTAACCGACTCTTCCAACGTATACCAAAGTTGTTCATGGATATCTTGTTCGGAAGCGGTAGATTCAGTTGTTGGCAATTCCCAATAAGGTGATGTCGAGATTCCGTTTTCATCGAAGACTAAGAAGTGTGCAGGGGGTAATTTACTTAATCCATCCACGATGCAGCGAGGGTACGGTACATATTGATATGTCAGATACTCATGTAATGCATGCTGGTTTATTTCACGAGGGCAATCAGGGATTTCGAAGAGAGACTTTAGCTCGCTCGCAAATGACAGTCGTTGATTCTCTGCCCAGAAAAAGAGCGGTTTTTGACCAAGTCGGTCTCGCGCCAGAACGAGCTGTTTCTTTCGATCATCCCAAATCGAGATGGCGAACATGCCATTGAGTTTGCTAAAGCATTCAGTGCCATATTCACTATACATATGCACTATGACTTCAGAATCACCGGCGGTGCGAAAGCGATAGCCTTTAGATTCAAGAAGCTGTCTCAATTCCAGATAATTGTAGATCTCGCCATTTAACATGACGACAACGGATTCGTCTTCGTTTGCTACGGGCTGTTGTCCCGTATGGAGATCGATTATTGCCAGGCGTCTGAATCCGAATGCTACGCCAGCAATATCCGACGAGCTGAAGTATTCTTGCGCATCATCCGGACCACGGTGCTGTAGGACACCGGCCATTTGGCTGAGTGTCTCTTTTGAGATCCGCTTATCAGGATCTCTCCAAACGCTTCCAGTAATACCGCACATGTTTAGGAGTTACTTCTTGAGTGAGTTTGCAACGTATTAAAGGATAGATTGCGTCTTAATCCTACGTTGTGAATTCATCTTTAGGTCAGTTATGCCATGACGTAGAGCGTCTAATTGCAACGATTGAAGCGATCATTCGTTAGCTACGGCGTTGAATATACCGCAATATGCTTCGACAAATTGACTCGGCGACGTATCCGATTGTTGGAGTAGCCGGGCATTCATTGTGAGTTGATCCGGAAGTGACCTATCCTTCGCCAGGTTATTAATGCAACGAGCCAAGCTTCCCGAATCGCCGGGGCCGAATAACAGCGAATTCTTGCCGTTTACGAACAATTCTAAAATGCCTTTACCCCCTGCCGACACGAGTGGAATTCCTACCGATGATGCTGTAACTGCACATGAAGGCATGCCATGTGCATCACTGCACGAGACAAGACAAAGGCAGTCGCGTACATGTAATTGAAAGTCGGTTTCCCAACCAACGAAGTGGACATGACTCAGCAGATTTAGTTCTCGAGCGTACTCCTGAAGCACCTTAAGCTGAGGGCCATCTCCCCATATCACTAAGTGCATGTCATCACGAAGGGTCTTAAGTATTTCCATGCTCCAGATGAGATCTTTTAGACGCTTACCGGGAATCAGTCGACCGACAGCTCCGATGATGTAACTCTCCGGTGGAATACCTAATGCCTGTCGGATATCAGCTCTATGATCCGACTTGGTTAAGGGCTCAGATGGATACACTACGGAGCTATCCCCGAATTTCAAGAACTGTCTGGCAAATTCCTGCTGCGCCGTAGAAGTAAAGACGACATGATCACTTCGCTGGACATAAAACTTGAATGCATGTGTTGGATATCTAATCCAACGATCTGCCGGGTTTCCGATGCTACATACGATCTTAGCGCCCACGCGATGCAGCATTCCGAGGTGTTCCCAATTAAGCAAATATGGGTGCCATATATGAAGGACGTCAGTATTGGATTGATTGATATGGCGACGAAGTTGCTTCAGTCCGCCAAGGACTCCGCGATTACGAATTATGTTTATCGGCGCGTTTAGTCTGGCCCGAATGCCATCGTGTATATTCTTGTCACGCGACCAGAACAACAGTTTGTGATCAAGCTGAGATGTTCTGGATTCACTCAGCATTAAATCTAGCTGGCAAATATGGCCACCGGGTGAACTAGTCGGAATGAGGTGAGTAATTCGCACTCCTTATGCTCCATCCCCTGAAAGGAGCGAAAGGTGCGATTGAGCCATTCTTCGAATCGAGTATTTGTTCTTTACTTCACTAAACGCTGTTGTTGTCATTTCGACAGAATTGTCATCTTGCAACGCCTCAATAATGGCGTTCCCTAATTCGGTAACGTTTGCTGCAGGAACAAGACGACCGGTGTGTCCGTGTGTAACAAGTTGTCGATTGCCAGGAATGTCACTTGCTATAACGGGGATCTGATGAGCCATCGCTTCCAATAATGAAAGTGACAACCCTTCGGTGTACGAGGGAAGTACGAACAGATTGGCTGCGGTTAACAGGTCAGTTACATCATCAAAAGCACCGGGCATAAATACGGACGATCTAACTTCGAAGTCTTTAATCTCCTGATACAGGAGATCTCGATCAGGCCCTTCTCCAATAAGCCATAACTGACTATCACTCCATTTCTCAAGAACTCGCGGCCAGCATCGAATTAGTTCCACCAATCCTTTTTTCTTATCGAGTCTTCCGGTAAAGATAACGATTCGTGAAGACTCAGCAGTTTTAAGGTCGTAATTGGCTTCAGCAATAATCTGTCGTGCTTCTGATCGTGTTTGTGAGGTACCTTTTTCAGGAATTCCGACACCATTTGGAATATGAGTCGTCCTGGACGAGTCAAATCCAGCTTCTGCAAGTTCATCCATGGTTGCTTCAGATGGCCCAACAACATGGTCAGACAGCATGCACCTCCTTCGGATTTTCATTCCAAACCGGGCGTTTGCATGCCAATTACAATCTCCTGTTTCCCCTGCCCCTTCTACTCTCAATACAACTCTCTTACCAAGTTGTTGTCCAATACGCACAGCGACATATGCGTCATGTTTAAGCATGGAAACGAGGATAGCATCATATGAGTCCTTATTTGTCTTGAGCCATTTAGCCAAGGCATGCATATATTTGTAGGTACCCCACGCGCGTTGTCGTGGATTTGATAATCGTGAAACGGGGATATCCCGATGAATAATTTCATTTGGCCACTGCGACTCCCACTTTGCAGTGAGTAGTTGTGTTTCACATCCCAAATCTCGGAATTCCACAGCAAGATTCGCCATCACCATTTCCGCACCACCGACCAGTGGCCAAAAGCGACGTGTAATGAGAACTATTCTTGGCTGTGGCATTTAATTCAATTCTGCTTATTCGAAAGCAGCAAGATCATGTGGTTCCATCGCAGCGACATACGGGAGGTTACGAAACAGGTTTTTGTAGTCAAGTCCGTACCCTACGACAAATTCATCAGGGATTTCAAATCCGATAAAATCCGGATTCATGTCCACTTGTTGGCAACCGTTCTTTTGCAACAACACGGCACTATGAATTTCAGACGGGCCAAGCTGTCTTAGACGTTGCAGTACGTTTTCAAGCGTGTGCCCGGTGTCAAAGATATCATCAACCACCAGGACATTTTCATTTGCGAGATCTGGGAGCATTGCATGGTCGATCTCCAATTCACCTCTGGTCGTTTCTCCTCGATAACTACTAGCTAGCAAGGCGCCGAGTTGTACTGGCATCGACAGGTAACGAATCAGATCTGCAACCAACACCAGACTGCCCGTCATTACGGCGATAACCGTTAGCGTGTCATTTTTGAGTCGCGCATTGATTTCATCCGCCATTCGTTTGACGCCGTCACGTAATTCATCTTCTGAAAGAAGTACCTTCACGATTGATAGTCCTGACCGATTCTAGTTGTTGTTGCATCATTGTAGTGAACACTTGGATTCACACAAACTCCGTTGAGTTGACCGATAACGAATCTTCGACGCACCTTCATCACCATGGAAGAGTATGTTCCAATGTAGACTCAACAATTTCCTGAAATCCAACTTGGAAGAATTAATGGCAGGCTCGTGGTCAGAAATATCACTTGATGGACATTTATGTGACATATTTGAGCCATCAAGGCCAAGTGCCAACAACCAGGTTGTCATCTATCTTCACGGCGTGCATTTGGGCCGACTGAACGATAAAACAGAATTCACAGATCTTTTCGAACAATATGGGCTCCGTGTAATTTGTCCGATGACTCAACGGAGTTGGTGGACGGATAAGATTTGCCATGAGTTTTCAGAACAATACACTGCTGAGCAGTTTCTTCTCGAACATGTTTTACCGGAGATCGCACATCGGTGGTCTACCGAGCCACCGCAAATAGCGCTTCTCGGTACAAGTATGGGCGGGCAAGGTGCCCTGCGGTTTAGTTACAAGTACCCAGATTTGTTTCCGGTTGTTAGCGCAATTTCCCCTGCTATTGATTATCAGCTGCGTATGTATGACGGTGATGAAGCTCTAGCGGGGATGTATGAAGATCCTGAGGCTGCAAGACAGGATACTGCCCTGTTGCATATTCACCCACTTAATTGGCCAAGGCATCAGTTTTTTTGCTGTGACCCAACAGATGAAACGTGGTTTCCTAGTTCTGACCGATTACATATGAAGTTATATTCGTTAGGCGTACCGCACGATCGTGACTTAGAGACATCGGCTGGCGGACATTCATTTGAATACTATGCTTCGATGGCACCACGGGCGATTTCGTTTATCGTGGACGCATTGGAACAGGAACGCGTTCGCCTGCCGGTCGTGGATTCGGATTCATAGGCTGTGTGTTAGATTGTCTGCTCAGAGCCGAGAGATCCAGAAATCCAATACCAAAGGCCTCGATTGATCCACGCGTGACCGTGATCTTTCGTGCAGAGGCGCTCGGTGTTGCAGAGTTGTTTTGATTGAGCCACAACTTGGCATTCTCTCTACCGCCTTCTAATACGAGCATATCCTTGGGTTGTGAATAGGTGAGCCTGGCAGCTTGAGCGGTATACTGCATAGACTCTACATACGTATTTCCGGCTGCGGTTATGGCTAACTGGGGCTCGCGCGACTTACCGCGTGAGATGTCGGCAATCGTTAGACGTTCACAATTCAATTGAACTGTATTGGGCCCGGGCATCTTTGAATTTGCAAGCTCTAATTTTTCTTGCCAATTTGCGACTGGGCCATAAATGGCGGCGACTTTTGAATCAAAGTGTATGAATCGTTGGTATAGATTTCCAGCACCACCACGTTCAAACTTGACGTGCACATAACTCAAAGGCAAGTTGCTTGCGCCGGGTGTAATTACCCGGGTTGGCTGTGTGTTTGGTGTGGCGCTAGCAGTCTTTTCTTTATTTCGTTGCACACTGCGAAGCCATCCGGCACCAAGAATGGTTAGATCCCCAGTTTGTTGATTAATGGACACTTCCTGCATATTGAATTGCTGTGTGGAATGTTGAAGGCCGGACCTATCTACTGTTTGTGTTTGCATTGCCACGTTATCGCCGTATCGGATATCAAGTAATTCGACGTCTTTGGGTACGGCATTTTGCGAGAAGATGATCTTATTGGAGAGACTCGCCTCGGCGAATCCACCTGTTATTGCAACATTTAATTGATGTCCGTTGTCGAGTTGCTGACCACCACGTGTTCTTACATCGCCCGCCATCGTGATCGTCTTTCCGTCAAACCGCATTTGTTGTGTCCAGGACAATCGCTTGATATCGCCGACACCATTGTCAGGTTCGAGTTTTGGAGCATGAATTAGATATCCGGGGCCATCAATCCAAACCTGATTTAATTCCTGGTTCATTTTTAGAACGTGCCCAACTAACTCAACGGAGTCGATTGCAATTCGCGCGGGATGTTCCTTTTGCTGATTGCCCTGAATAAGGACATTTAATGGTCCCTGAGGAGATTGTTGTATCTGGAGGACATCACCGGTGAGAATGAGAGGTATGTTATTTGGTGCTGTACGATCTTGTTGTTTGAATTGCACATTCCCAAAAAACGATATGGCTTCAAGACCTGCTGACGACTCTTGCCGTGTCATCTGAATCTGGACACTATCGCCGCTGACATGGTATCGATTTCGGGGAATATCAGTATCGTTTGGTGTTGCAATGGCATTTGACAGTGGATCACTTAGAGGCTTTTGAGCATTGAGTTTTGGGTCGTTGATCCAAACATCTACACGTTTCGTCTGACCGTGTAATTCCGGAGTATCCAAAATCACGTTGCCAATTGCCGCCATTTTGGTTGGCACAATGGATTGTTGATCCTGAGTAGAATCCTCGCGTACCCAAATGTGCAGCTGATCGCTGGACATTTTGCCGCGTTTTGAAAACGTCAAATCAGCCTTGCCCACCAGTGACAGAACATGTTCACCATCCTGTTTTCGTAATAGGCAGTCGCGCTGCCACGATGCTCTAATTCGCTCATCGGCACCATCTTCCAGAAGGCCGATATATTCTCCAGATCCTTTAGCTTCAAAAGTGCCGAGCTGGCCTTTCTCCGGTGGGAGGTCGTATCTGAGGTACGGTACGTTGAATTGATGTGCACCGTATTTAAACACCGACTGTTCAGGGTCATCCACCGTGATCCGACCATCGACGAGATTGAAATCCAATTTCCCGGTTCTTATGGATAAATCTGATGATGGTGCGTCCAGAACGATTGGGTTTCCTCGTGCTGTTGCACTTAATACGCTTAAGGAAGTCATCCAATCAGAATTGGCTTCAGCATCACCACCAACATGTGTGGTGGGAAATTGCCCAAACTCCAAACTCAGTTGTTCACACCTTAATTGATCATTCAGATGCCCATCTTCATCACTTAACGAGACTTCAATATTTTCAGCAATCGACAATTTAGATTCGGCAAAATCTAAACGGAATTCACCATCACAAGTGATCTTTGCAGTTACCGGTTTGCCTGATGCATTCGTTGTGGATGCTTTGGAATGGCGATCGAACAAGTTACGTTGCAATTGCAGGCTGATTTCATCTACTTCAACCAACTCAAGTGAGTCCACTCTTGCCAGCGTACTTCCGGTGGCCTCATCTCCAGTAGTTGCTGTGCTATCGACAGATGTGAGGTTGATAAACAAGTCACGTCCGCGTCCACGATGGGGGCCAAATTCAAACCAAACGTCGTGTGTTGTCCAAATGCGATTGTCATCAATTTGGATATTGCGTGTGATAAATCTGACTTCGTCATTTTTGCCAGGCCCTGTTTCTGGAGAATAAATGGAGACGTCGCCAATTAGTCGGCCATTTGTAGATGTAGAAGAGCCATGTGGTGAGACTTCGAGAATATCGTTGGATTCAACAACGGCACCACCTGGTGATTGCATGATAAACACGCGCCCCGAAGACTCGCCTTGCGGGTCCTCCGAAAACAAGACAAGCGTGCACGGCGATATTACCAATTCACCTTCATGCTGTTGATAGTCTCGAAATAGCAAAATACCCTGACGATTTTCAATTGTCTTAGGGTTGTCCAATTCCCACGCGCCTTCAGGGAAAATCGTTTTCAATGCCTGGCGACGTGCTGAAGGTGGTGCCTGCCAGTATTCGTCGTCAACTTGCTGAGCTGCGGACCGTGCTGGCTCAATCATTGGAACTGCCAGCAATGCATAAAGCCAATAGGCGGCAATGGTTCCAACGAGACAATACATTGATCCGACAAGCTGCTTAAGCATTCTTAACGGTCTCCTTGTAATGTGTCTCTACAAGATGATCCCATTCACCAGATTGCCTCAACAAGACTTCGATGATCTCTCGAACTGCCCCACATCCGCCGTTTGTAATTGTCACGAAGTCAGCAGCATCCCGGACTTCTGAGACAGAATCTGCGACTGCCACACCAAATCCAACATGGGTGATTGTAGAGAGATCAGTCAGGTCATCACCTATGAAGCACGTTTGATCTGTAGAAATGCCCAGTTGGCTGGCAATATCAATGGCGGCTTGTAACTTCTTTGTGAATCCTTGTTTCACAATATCGATTCCCAGTTCACCACATCTGGTTTCAACGATTTGTGATTGCCGAGCGGTCAACACTGCAAAGTGTTTGCCAGCTCGCTGCCACATCTTAATTCCCAGACCATCTTTGATGTTAAACGTCTTGTACTCCATGCCAGAGTTATCAAAGGTAACACCGCCGTCGGTTAGCACACCGTCAACATCAGAGATTATTAGTTGGATATTAGGTGTTGGCATAATCTATCCGGATTTCCGCAGCGGGATCACTTTAGGATCATGTTTTTCAGAGTCGGTATCGGCAGATTCCGGTGGTGTCCATGCCACGGCATCAGTGATATCCAACATACCAATCGGTTCATTCAGCTCATTGCATACTGGAAGCTCACTTATTCGTTTATTGCTAAGAATCTCCAGGGCATCAGTCATCATGCTTCCAGCTGATGCAGTTACAGGGTTGACTGTCATACATTGAGAAACAGCGCAATCAAAGTGCGATTCGTTGTTATTTTCAAGCATGCGTGCCAAGTCACTATCAGTAAAAATGCCGGTTAGCTGACCGGAGTCGTCGACCAGCATCACAGCACCAGTGCGCCGTCCTGGCAGGCTGGCTTTTACAAACACTTCGCGTACCGTTCTTGAGTCGTTGGCGATGCGACAATGAGAAAGTGGTCTCATGACGTCATCGACTTTGGTTAGCTTTCGGCCCAAGCTTCCTGCTGGGTGGAAGTTTGCAAAGTCCTGACTTGTGAAATGACGTTGCTTACTGACGACTAGTGCAAGTGCATCACCAATGGCCAGCATAGCGGTAGTACTTGTTGACGGAGCAAGTCCTAGTGGATCGGCTTCTTGTAGCTGGCCAATTGGGATGACCAAGTCGCAATCTTTTGCGAGTGTGCTGTCTGAACGTGACGTAATCGCAATGGTCTTTATGGCGCGTGAGTGTAGCGCCGGAAGAAGTGATGTGACTTCTTCTGTCTCTCCGCTAAAACTAAGCAATAAGACGATGTCGGATTCTCGAATGCGTCCCAGATCACCATGCACGGCTTCAGCCGGATGTACAAAATGGCTGGGTGTTCCGGTGGAACCGAGTGTTGCAACAATCTTCTGACCGATAAGTCCGGCCTTTCCCATGCCGATGACAATGACAGATCCCTGTGTTTCTAATACCGCATCTGTGGCGTGTACGAATGATCGATCTAAATTCGTCGCCAATTGACTTAACGCATCGGCCTCGGTGCGCAAGACATCCTGAGCGAGCTCTAATTGCTCAGCTGGTGACATCTTTGGGAGATGTGCGTTGGTATCTGGTTGGTTGTCGTTTCGCATGGATGCCATCCTTGACCGCGAAATGATAGTGCGCGCAATCCTTGCGCGAGGGAATTCTACCCCAGTTTCGTGGATTCAATCAATGCGAACGTAGTACGCAGATTAGAGCGTTGCACGCAAGCTCTCGGCTTGTCCAGCCTGGCCAAATGCTGTCATGCGATCAACGCAAACCTGTTTCATCGCAGCGCGTGCTGGTTTCAGGTATGCGCGGGGATCAAATTCAGCACGGTTTTCTGCCAGTACACGACGAATGGCACCGGTGATCGCCAGGCGATTGTCTGTATCGACGTTGATTTTACGAACACCAGCACGAATGCCTCGCTGAATTTCTTCAACTGGAACACCCCAGGTTTGACGAATGTCGCCACCGAATTCATTGATGATGTCCTGAAGCTCTTGTGGTACAGAGCTGCTGCCATGCATCACGAGGTGGGTGTTTGGTAGTTTGGCGTGAATCGCTTCGATTCGATCCATAGCCAGAATATCGCCATCAGGTTGACGAGTAAACTTATACGCGCCATGACTTGTTCCGATAGCAACGGCCAAGGCATCTACGTTAGTTTCTTCGACAAATTGGGCGGCCTCTTCAGGGTCCGTTAGCAACTGGTCATGTGACAAGACACCTTCTGCACCGTGGCCATCTTCCTGATCACCCATTCCTGTTTCTAAGGAACCGAGACAACCAAGTTCACCTTCTACACTGACTCCCTTAGCATGTGCCAGTCCCACAACCTGACGTGTGATATCGACGTTGTATTCATAGCTGGCAGGTGTTTTTCCGTCTTCCTCAAGCGAGCCATCCATCATGACCGAGGTGAACCCGTTTTCAATTGCGCTGGCACAGGTGTCGGCGCTGTTTCCATGATCTTGATGCATGACAATGGGAATCTGTGGATATAGTTCCACAGCGGCAAGCATCAGGTGCCGAAGGTATGCATCTTGCGAATAGGCGCGGGCACCGCGGGATGCCTGAACAATCACTGGGGAATCTGTTTCCGTTGCAGCTTCCATGATCGACTGAATTTGTTCCATATTGTTTACGTTAAATGCGGCGACTCCATAGTCGTTTTCAGCAGCATGATCCAAAATCGTTCTCAACGGAACTAAAGCCATCGATAAACTCCTAGCAAAAGAGCAGGTCATAGTAATCTAAATGTCAGTGCTGACACTTCGCCTTTAGATCCGGCGAAGCATGATTGCGTCAGCACGATGCCTTGAAGAGTTCATTATTTGAACAGAATCGAATTTGCGATAGGGGGCATTTAAGGTGTTGCAAGCGATTCTGATGATGATTCAGACTCGAATAGATCGTCAGCCTGAGTTTGTGCAAGGCGGATCAGCAAAACGTAGTGTGTATCACTTCTGGACGGCCCTGTTGAAAAGAAATGACCACCAAGGCCTTTAGCGTCAGGTGTAGATGTAAGAACTAATGTCTCACCCGGTGACAGAGTATTTCTGGTGATTAAGTTCTCAAATGCAGTAACGTCACGCTCTGTTTGAACTAACCAACTACCATCATGACCAATGAAATTCGATTTAGGCGAACCATGATGAATCTCAGGAGTTAACTCAATCTCGACTCGACCGTCGCCTTTTGGATATGTCCTTACCGTAAACGTCGCCTGAGCCTGATTAAATGCATTTCCCGTCACGTAATCACCATCCACCTGTACGATTTTCATCTCGTCCTGCAGATGATTGCTCATCACAATTCTTCCCTCTCGGCCATGACGGAACTGCATTCGCATGTTACGAGCATGACCACTTTGTTTGACATGCTCGGGAATGTTCTCATGATCAACCTGGTTCTTTTCAGCCGAGATTAGCTGCAGAACGGACTCCGGAATCATTCCACCAATGAGGCCGCAGCGCATCCCGTTGTCATTAAGTTGGCTTCGAAGTTGTATTGGTACGTGGTTTTCATCGATGTCCACCCAAAGCGGCGCAGTTGCTGCGATGTCCTCTGGATTGACATGAACAAATGCAATTTCTAAGACCACTGCATCGGACGCCATGCGAGGAACGTTTAATTCCACCGGTGAATCCGCCGCTTCTTCTAACGTCCAGCTTGGTTTTTCAAATACGTGACAGCCAGTCATACTGCATATAAGTATGAATAAACCTGTGGTTATCAAGTTGCAACTGTGAAAGCGCATGTCCACCCGTGCTATCGTGCTAAATGAATCGAAGGTGGAAAATATGGTGTTTTACACTCTCACGTCAACCCCAAGAAAATGACGGTATGCTTTTAAACTAGGCGCTAAGAGGGATTAGCTTGGGTTGTGGGATCTTCACCCCAATGATCCGGTGATAGATGATCTCCAACTGCTGAAAGTCGTAGTTAAGAAAGTCATATACAGCAGCATCGGGATTGCCAGATAACCAAGCCTGGGCTAATCGAGCGGCGTGAGCATCATATTCAGCTTCCGATTGTGAATGGATGTAGCAGCGTCCTTCATGCCGTCTCAAGTCACCATCAAACTGTGGACTGATGTGCCAAAGTTCATGAAGTATCGTTGTCAACTTCTCTCCAAAGGGCTCATTTTGAAACCTAGGAAGGTAAAAGCGCAAGATATAGAGCATCTCCGTGCCGGCGGCATCATAAAGACGCTGAGCGCGATATTCAGCCCCGTTTCGTTCTCCTGTTTCAGCACCATCTTCAAAGCGCATGGGCGTAAGCGACGCATGTAATCCGTGCCTTACACTCTTGCGTGCCTGAGAGAATGAAATGGCCACTCTGCTCATATTTATATGATGCAATTCAGGTACATCAGTACAAATGTGTTCGCAGAGCCGACGCATATGCCAAGTGAAATCAAAACCAACTGGCACTGTCGTACCAGTTAGCTTGTCTTTTCGAGTGAGCGTGTTATCCATCCGTGGATCCATCCATGGAAGAGTCTGTGGCATCCATCGTGAACAGCCACTATGCGTATGGCTCACAGTATCCCAGAAACATGCTCTGAATTGCCATAGTTTTTCATAAATTTAGGTGCACAAAAAAAGACCTACCAAATTGGCAGGTCTCCTCGACGTGTGTAGTTTGTATTCGCGAATCGAATTGTCAGAAATGAGCTATATGATCCTAGTCATCGGATTCTTCAGTTTCGGACTCTTCCCCAGATTCATCATTATCAGCTTGCTCGTCTGATGCTTCAGCTTCGTCAGTGTCATCAGATGCCTCATCTTCGGCAACTGCTTCAGCTTCCGCATCTGAGTCATCACTAGCTTCTTCTTCGGTTTCTTCGCCGTCGTCATCTGCGTCTATAGCTTCTGCATCATCAGCCGCTTCTTCGCTTGCAGTATCGTCACTAGCTTCATCACTAGCTTCGTCATCCGCGATTTCTTCAGTGGCTTCTACATCCTCTACAGCTTCATCTTCATCTACTTCAAGTGCAGGAGCTTCAGTGGAACTGTACGATTCGCGAACCTTATCATCCTGAACGATTTCCAGAATTGCACGAGTCCCGGCATCGCCAAGTCGCGGTGTAGCCAAGCGAACGATTCTTGTATAGCCATGTGTTCTGTCGCCGATTTCATTAACAACAACATCGAACAGTAAAGCGACTGCTTCACGACTACCAAGCAATTGAAAACATCGACGTTGTGCGGTTACGTATGGGGCACGTGCATCGGACCATTGAGCCCAAAGTTCAGGTTCTTTTTTCTTGGTAAAACGATCGTTACCGCGAACTAATCTATCTTGAGGCACGATTGCTTCGGATGCTTCTCGATGTGGCGTAGCTTTGCGTGCAATGGTAATGCACTTTTCCACGAGCGACCGTACTTCTTTGGCCTTTTCAAGCGTGGTAACAATTCGGCCTGCCGGTTGCTTGCGTTCATAACCATAGACTTCGGCAACTTCCTCGTCACGGTATGTCAGAAACAGGCTGCTGGCCATATTCCGGTACATTGCTTTTCGATGACTTGAACTACGTCCTAGACGACGCCCACGTTTTCTGTGTCGCATGATCTTGTCACTTCCATCTGCAGGAAGTGTCTTTCTCTATAACAAAACCTATTGAATTAGCATTAGTCTCAGTGACAACTACTTCACTTAAAACGACTGTTGCGGTGGTGGTACTCGCATGCCCAAATGCAGGCCGAGTTCGCTCAACTTGGCATGTACTTCTACCAAAGTTGTTTCACCGAAGTTTTTGATTTGCATCAAACCATCTTCTGTTAGCTGGACTAAATCACGTACCGTATGAATCATTTCGGATTCAAGGCAGTTATTTGCTCTTACTGACAACTGAAGCGAGGCTAACGGTAGATTGAGTTTTGCTTCGAGCTCAATATCTTCCGGACTGCGTGCTGAGCGATCCGCAGCATGAACCTGACTGCCTAATTCTGAATATTGAACGAACGGGTTCAAGTGTTTTCGAAGGATCTTAGCAGCTTCAACAATTGCCATTTCTGGCTTAATTGAACCATTGGTCCAAATTTCCAGCGTTAGCTTGTCGTAGTTGGTTTTTTGGCCAACACGTGTTTCGTCAACTTGGTAACGCACACGAGTTACAGGACTGTACACGGCATCAATTGGGATAATACCAATTTCACGGTCACCGGTACCTTGTTCTGATGCAGGGATATATCCACGGCCATTATCAACAACCATTTCCATGTGGAACGGAGTCGATTCGGTCAACGTAGCAATCACATGATCGCCGTTAATGATTTCGACGCCCTGATCGGTTGTAATATCACTACCGAGGATGGGGCCAGCCTCACTCTTATCGATGGTGATAACTTTCAATCCATCGGAGTGATTTTTCACAACGAGTGATTTCACGTTCAGAATGATGTTCGTGACATCTTCCTGTACGCCGGGAAGCGTGGAAAATTCGTGGTGTGCATTTTCAATTTTGATCTGCGTGACCGCACTACCCATCAAACTGGACAGCAGGATTCGTCGCAGACTATTTCCAACCGTGACACCCAAACCGCGTTCGAACGGTTCTGCGGTAAACTTACCGTAGGTATCAGTAAGCGTAGCTTTATCACATTCCACCGTGCTGGGAAGTTCAAGTAAGCGCCAACGAATATGCATAGTCGCCTCCAAAAGTACCACGAATAACTTACGTGGTGGTTAATGATGTATTGAAATGGTTTAAACCAAACGTATGACTTGTTAGGGAATGAAACGGTACCAGGTGTAATTACACTCGGCGTTTCTTTGGTGGCCGGCAACCGTTGTGCGGAATGGGTGTAACGTCTTCGATCGACTTTACATTCAAACCCGCTTGTTGCAGCGCGGTTACAGCACTTTCGCGTCCGCTGCCAGGTCCTTTGACACGTGCGTCTATTTCCTTAATACCAAACTTGATCGCCTTTTCAGCTGCTTGTTGTGCAGCACATTGGCCAGCAAACGGCGTGCTTTTTCTGCTACCTTTAAATCCACTTGTACCGGCACTTGCCCAGCAAAGTGTATCACCCTTGGTATCAGTGATGGTTACTGTTGTGTTGTTAAACGTTGCCTTGATATGAGCAACGGCAACAGTAACATTGCGACGAACTTTTCTCTTTTTAGTTTTGGCCACGGCCAATTTACTCCAATAAGTTTGTTATGGTCTCGCGATGTAATCGGCAGAACTCCAGAAGGGGATTGCAATCCCTTAACGGAGATCCTTAACACCTTTTTTACCGGCAACGGTTTTCTTAGGACCCTTACGTGTACGAGCATTTGTTTGAGTGTTCTGACCACGAACAGGTAGTCCCATTCGATGTCGGATCCCCCGATATGCCTTGATTTCGCGCAAACGAGAGATGTCTTGTTGGACCTTACGACGAAGAGGACCTTCCACAACGTGATCGCGTTCGAGCAGTGCAGCCAGACGACCAAGTTCATCCTCAGCCAGATCACGAGCTTGAGTTTGAGGGTCGATGCCGGCATTGCGACACAGATCACGAGCAGTCTTCGGACCAACACCATATAAGTAACGCAGGGAAACTTGGGCTGGTTTATCGTTCGGAATGTCCACACCTAAAAGACGCGGCATAACTATTCACTCCTTTGCGTGCTGGATTGCACCAGAACTAATCAGGATT
>Ga0114933_10000981_pt1 | contig 33209 bp, 23 predicted proteins | sample 4SBtaG_FD_89691 | JGI IMG/M metagenome (GOLD analysis project Ga0114933, IMG submission 89691) | Deep subsurface microbial communities from Kolumbo volcano to uncover new lineages of life (NeLLi) - 4SBTROV12_W25 metaG | ecosystem: Environmental > Aquatic > Marine > Volcanic | place: Kolumbo... | reverse complement strand
TTCATGCTCTGATCGACGCTGAATCGGGTCGACCCACCGGCATGGAATACGGTGTAGAGCGCATCCGTCGTTGGATTGTCTGTGCGGCCGTACGACACATACACCGCATAATTGCCTCCTTCCGGAATGTCCGGCACCCAGGACGTGGTAGCCGAAGGATTCTCCTCGGTCACAGAAATTCTGTGTGACCCGTCGGCAAACGGATTCTCATGATTCAGGATGTCGATGGGGGCGAATCCCGCCGTGCTCGCGTCTTTCCAGGCAACGTGCTCCTCCCCAACTTCGAGATACCGATTCCTGCCGGGCGTGTCGTCATCAAAATCGACGATCACCTCATTCGCCTGGACATCGCGTTCGCGCGGCATATGGACATGAGCTCCCGCGTGTTCGAGCATAGGAGCCAGGTACGGCACGATGAACGACATCGGAAAGAGATCCTCGACCGTCTGAAAAAGCCGGGCGCGCTGCCATTCCCACCGATCGAGGCGCTGCTCGTAATACCATCCATGGCTGGGCCAGATGGCAATGTGTCTGCCAGAGAGAAGAGCGTCCTGGGTCCAGGGAGAATCGAGGTTGGTGGTCAGACGCCTCGCCTCTGTAACAACCGAGGGAAGCTTGGATTCGTCTTGCCCGTCGCGCCGGTACAGGTTTGGAACCAGACTGGCAAGAGGCGCATCGAGGGCTGAGATCTGAACAGCCCAGTCAACGAATGGCGAACCAAGACTCGAACGGACGAGCTCGTCAGTCTCTTCGAGGGCCAATTCCCTCAATGGAATTTGCGAGTACGCGTCATTCATGTGGATCTCCAGACTTTTTCCAGAGCGGTCCACGATAACTGTATCTACTGCCGAACCCGGATGAAATCTGGTTTCACACTCCTCGATACTGCAATTTTGTAAGGCATTCTTTACAGATGCTGACACAAACGATACCAATTCCGCGTCCGACACATCATCGGGAGCGAGGGACGAGCGAGACGAGGAACACCCGGCCAGCAGTACCACTGCGAGCAGGAGCGGAAAACAGGCGGAGCTTGAAGCACGGCAATATGGTGAGAAATCGGACGTCATCGCAGTATTAAAACCGTGGGTTCACTTTCGAGGCCAAGGCGATTTACGGCACGAACGACAAGGGCAGTTGCATCGTTTTCTTTCTGAAGAGGTATCACCCGATTCCAACCGGGCAGAATTCGTGTTTCCCATTCGCCGTCAGACTGGACGTTTATGATCCAGTTTCTCACTTCAGCTTCTCCCCTGGGCTTGAGGGAGGCGTACCGGTTGCTGCCAAGATGCTGAAGCTCCATCTCGGGAGCCTGGGGTGAGTCCATCCCGAGCCACGTGGTCCTCGGACGAATGGCGGGTTTTGAGTACACATTTTCCGTCAGAGATCTACCCATCCCATGGTCAGCTGGCATTATTGCGCGCATCGAGAAGTGCACATTGCCCGTCGCTTCCGGGACCAAGCGGGTATATCGAACCTGCGAAATCACCTCATCGGGCTCCCAGTGGCTGTTGCCCTCAAGAATGATGCGACTGGTGAAATTGCCCGGCCATAGATGGCGATTCCTCGTGTTTTGCTCAACCCACCAATCCAGAAGCGCCCCGTATGGCTGACCTGTGCTTTCCATCGCCCAGTAGAGCTGAGGTGTGAAATAGTCGACCCATCCCCGTGCCAGCCATTTTCGGGCATCGGCGTACAGGTTCGCGTAGGCATCAAAGCCCGTCACTCCTTCAGGATACCCGGGTCTCCAGATACCGAAAGGAGAGATTCCAAAAAGAACCCACGGCTTTCTTTCCTTGATGTTGAGATACAGTCCCTCTACCAGATCATCCACGTTCTTGCGTCTCCAGTCTCCGAGGTCGAGATGCCCGGCTTGCTTGACGAAGAAGGCGCTATCCGGAAATTCTACGCGGTTGCCTTCGGCATCGTTGACGGAATAAGGATAAAAATAGTCGTCCAGATGCACGCCGTCGATATCGTAACGCTCCACCACATCCATGATTACCGATATCGAGTGCTCGGTCGCCACTTTCGATCCCGGATCCATCCAGAGTTGTTCGCCATACCTGTGAACTGCTTCAGGGAAAAGATTTTTGACGTGATTGTAGGCCAGCGAATCGGGAGCAGTCGGGTGATAAGCTCGATAAGGATTGAACCATGCGTGGAGTTCGATCCCGCGTCTGTGTGCTTCCTCAATAGCAAATTCGAGCGGATCGTAGAAAGGATCCGGCGCGAGAGGGTTTTCACCTGTGAGATAGTAAGACCAGGGCTCGAGCTCTGAGGCAAACATGGCATCAGCCGTAGGCCTGATCTGAAAAATGACGGCATTCAGATTCATCATCGAAGCGCGATCCAGCAGCTCCAGCATCTCAGCCTTTTGGCGATGAACCGGCAATCCAGGCTCTGAGGGCCAGTCAATATTGTCTACGGTAGCAATCCATACTGCCCTGAATTCACGATTGACATCGGGCAGATTTCTCAGAATGTCTGCTGTCAGGATATCATCCGGGACCAGAGGTTCGTTTTCGACAATCGGCGTGTCATCGGCCATTGTCCCGACAATTTCAGAAGACGCACAACCGGCCAAAAGGAGGGCGAACAGCAAAAATGACAGCGGATATCGGTTCATCAAACAGTAATACTGTAATGGTGAAATTCGGTATCCAGTTTCCAACCGAGGTCATGGTAAACCGACTTTGCGCTGTCGTTATCGATGGCAGTTGCCAGTTCAAGACCCGCACCACCCTGACCGCGAACCCATTCCTGGGCGTGAAGCATCAACTCGTGCGCTACGCCGCGACGACGGGCGGCAGCCTCGACGAAAAGATCATTCAGCAGCCAGATGCGTCGCATTCTGACCGAAGAAAAAAGAGGATATAGCTGCGTAAAGCCGAGACCCCGTCCATTCTCGTCCACCGCAATAAAGATTGTCGAATCACCATTTTCGAGCCGCTCAGACATGAACGTGCCTGCAGATACCGGATCGCTTTTCTGTTCGTAGAAAACGCGATAGCCGTCAAACATATGTTTCAGAGATTCCGCATCAGATAGATCGGCCTGACGCACAATAAATGAGGATTCTGCCATTATATGATTCCCGTCCGGGTGCTTTGGATTCTTCTTTTTTGGAATTGAAACGAGGTGACTAGTTTCCGAGCGAAGATACACGTTATGCTCATGTCTCGTGCCGCCACGACTCAACTAATTTACTGCGCCCTGTTCATCCTTCTTTTGTGCGCTCCAAAACCTGGTCACGCGCAGAACGGAGCTGATGACCCGTTTAGATTTGTGCGTTGGATGGGCACTGACCTCAAAGCGGTTCCCAGAGCTCTCATCCATCCACGCCCGGTGCAGCTTGGAGTCGGAGCCGCTTCGATCTTTGCCGTAAGTCGCTTCGACCGCTCGCTGTCAGAGGAGCTCACATCTTGGCAAAATCGGGAGTTGATGAGGGTATTTGAGGAAGTGGGAGATGCCAATGCCGCACGCCCTGCTGCTGTTCTGATCTTTGCCGGATCACTGCTCCAGGATAATCATCGTGTACAGGACGCTGCCTTTGCGAGCCTTGAGGCCCTGATTTTTGCAAATATCCTGACCAATGCGCTCAAGGAGTTGTCCGGAAGGTCGCGGCCCTGGCAGGAAAAAGGCCCCGATCACTGGGAGCCTTTTTCGGGAGGTACTTCGTTCCCGAGCGGGCATGCAACGACCGCATTCGCGGCCGTTACCCCCTGGCTGATCTATTTCCCCCATCCCCTCTCCTACATCGCTGCCGGTGTGGCCGCTACCACGTCCATCTCCCGGACGGCGCTGCGCTTTCATTGGCCCAGCGATATTGTCGCCGGAGGCTTCATCGGATATTCGGTTTCGGCATGGCTGGTTCGCAGACATACTTCGGCTGAAGAAGAGCTGGCCGAAGATAGAGTGTCGCCCATCATTGGTCCGTCCACGCTGGGAGTGAGGCTGAGTATTCGTTAGATCGGAGTTTTGCAACGCCGGGGTCCGCATAGTCAGGATCCGCCGTGCCGGGATCGGCCGGGCCGGGATCAATCAGGCCGAAGCCCGATCCAATCGATCCATCAACGCTTTCCCGATCCCTGTTTCGGGCACTCGCTGGCAGTGGATAACATCGATACCCTGTTTCTCACAACGGCGAAAAAACGAAAACAGCTCTCGAGCATAATGTTCTGCGTTTTTCACCACCATGGTGAACGCATATATGTTCTCATTCGATGCTTCCATCCCGATGTACGCCATTATGTTATCGGATTTTTGAACGGACGGCCCGTCGACTGCGACAACCTCGGCAGCGGGTCGGTAGTGCCGATGTCGAATTCCCGGGCTTCTGGGGGCGCCACCCATGTTTCCAGAATGGAATTCTGTTTTTGGATGAACAAGACGCAGGTCTTCGATGGTGATACTCCCCGGACGAAGAACAAGGGGTCGGGGACCCGTCACATCCACTACCGTCGATTCAAGTCCAAGGCGTGTAGCTGCTCCCTTTAAAATGCAGTCGATTCGACCATCGAGATCATCACGAACGGCCTCCCAGGAGGTCGGACTCGGGCGACCGGACCGCTTCGCCGATGGTGCGGCCACTGGTTGTCCACACAATCGCAAAAACTGGAGCGCGCACTCGTCATCCGGCATTCTGACCCCGATCGTATCCAGACCAGCCGTGACCACCTTTGAAATGTCGGGGTGCTTCGGAAGAACGAGTGTTAGAGGACCCGGGAAGAAAGCATCAGCCAATCTGGAAGCCGTTTCGTTCATTTCGATGGCTATCGACCCGATTTCCCTCTTGTCCGATATATGGACAATCAGAGGATTGTCGGCTGGTCGACCCTTCGCCTTGAAAATCCGTTCGACCGCCGTCTCGTCATCGATTCTCGACCCGAGACCGTAAACAGTTTCTGTTGGAAATGCTACCAGACCGTCCTTCAACAGAATCCGGGCAGCTTCTTGTGGACTTGACGTGATGAGGGTATTCATATTCTATTTCCACGCGTCGATCACGCCTGAGAGAGAATCACAATGGGCCTCGAAGCGACGAGCTTCATCCAGACTGCTCAAAAAATGAGCCCCCCATCCAGGATAATCCCTTTCATCCCAGAGCGTACTGTGCCAAAGTCCCACGAACACTCCTCCAACAGAAGCACAGGTCTGAATCATGCGATTCGTCTCCCGTTCCGCTTCAACCCCTGTTAGATTCTGACGATTGAACAGGGCAGACTCCATCACGCAGAGCGGTACCTCCCAGACAGTGGATTCATCCATGGTCAGGGGATTGAGCAAAGGGAATGGTAGGCAGGTTCCGAATCTGAATCCGGCGCATTCGGCGAAGCCGAGGGTCGAATCGATGGAAAATCCAGCAGATTGAAGCGTGGCGATTGAACCGGGGTAATCGAAGCGCAGATAGTGCGCCCTGTGGGCCGGAACGACCCGGTGAATCGAGCGCTCAAGTCGGTTTTTTTCGTCCGAGAGTCTGAGGTCATGTGAGAACGCGTGATACGAAGGATGAAGTCCCACCTCATGACCGGCGCTCAGTTGCTCCGACAGCGCCGAAATAACGTAAGAATCATGCAGGTCATACTCGACATCCCGATGGCCATGAGCACCGGCCTTGTAGAAAAATGTCCCGCTGACCGAACGAGTGTCCAGTTCTTTCTGGATCCTCTCGATGGCATCCCGGAAGGGATCACTACTGTGAAGGAGTGACCAGCCCGCCTCGACCAATCTGGTCAAACGGTCCGAATGTGATTCTTTTTCTCTGTTCAGTAAAGCGCGATCCAGAATCTCACGCTTGTAGATCCCGGGCCTCCATTTTCGGACGTAATCGATGTCATGAGTCGAGCAGAACGCCCATGTTTTGTCTCCAAACTGCTTTCTTTCGACCTGTACCCCTTTTTTCGCCAGTGCGTCTCCGGCGATGTGACGGTACCATTCTACTACCGGGGTAAGGCGAATATCCAGTTTTTCCTGAATGGATCCCTCAAACCGAAACCGGCCATGTTCATCGCGCCGACGCTGGAGCGCTTCCTGCCATCCACTCAAGAAATAGAATGTTGCTGCGACGGGGTCGAATGTCAGGTCGCCCTTCGCTCCGAACAGAACAGGGATACGATCTTCGCCGATCCGAACGTGTCGGTGAGGGGGAAGATCTGTGGTTTGCCTCTCGAAGTATTCCCATGTTTCGGGTTCAATGAACAGCTTCCAGGTTGCGTCTGAAAGGTGGGATGTGTCTGTGTCTTCCGTACCGTAATAAACACCGTCGCCTTCGAAATCCGCATTATCAGTCAGGACGGGGTCCAACCTGAACGGCAGCAGCAACATGCGCAAACCGTACCAGGCTCGCTGCCTGTACGGTTCCGGGACATGGATGACACATTGAATTTGCTGCATTCTACGAATGATTTCTCGGCTAAAGACTGTACCGAACGTCATGAAAACGATCTGACATCCGATTTCAAGGTATGTTGAGTCTGAAAGTGAACGATTGGGTACTTTCACCGTGTGGGAATTGTTCGACGAGCGAACAATTCCCACCTTTCTGCCGCTGCAGTTTAAGAAGACATCTGTCAGGACACACAAAAGTGAACGGACGCTTCAAAATATTTTCCGACCCGGTTCACGGGTTCATCTCCGTCCCTCGCGGGCTGATACTGGATCTGGTCGGAACACCTGAGGTCCAGCGCCTGAGACGTATCCGTCAGTTGGGGATCGGTCACATGGTTTTCCCCGGAGCCGAACATTCCCGATTCGGTCACGCTCTCGGAGCTATGGCATTGATGCACGATGCGCTGACATCCCTGATGGAAAAAGGAACAGCAGTATCCGCAGAGGAGGCCGAAGCCGCGCTGGCCGTAGCGTTGCTGCATGATGTTGGCCATGGTCCGTTTTCGCACACTCTGGAAAACGAACTGCTTTCGGATTTCAGTCATGAACTGATGAGTCGCGCACTTCTGGAGCGCCTGAACAAGCGGTTTGACAACCGTCTTGATCTCGCTATCGCGATCTTTGACGATACCTACGAGCGACACTGGTTTCATCAGCTCATATCGAGTCAGCTGGACATGGATCGACTCGACTATCTACGGAGAGATTCCTACTACACCGGTGTCGTTGAGGGATCGGTCGGGGTTGGTCGCATCATCAAGACTCTTCGCATTTTCCCGAACGACGGATCCGAAGAAGATCGTATCGTCGTGGAGTCCAAAGGCGCCTACGCCATCGAAAACTACCTCATCGCCAGACGTCTGATGTATTGGCAGGTATATCTGCACAAAACCGTCCTCGCCGGAGATCACCTTCTGAAGTCGGCTCTTCGAAGGGTTCGCTGGCACCTGGACTCCGATCGCAAGGAGCCGGTCTCTGGCGGCTCCGAAGCATTCATGTTTTTTCTGCGGGAAGGATTTTCAGGTGCGGATGCGCATCGTGACGCCATTCAGGATGCATACATCTCCCTGGACGATACGGATATCATTTTCAGCCTGAAGGCCTGGTGCTCTTCCAGCGATGCGATTTTAAGTGATCTGAGTCGCAGAATTCTCGAACGAGATTTTTTCCGCGTGGAATTCCATGTCGAATCAGAACAGTTCGCTCCAGATCGACTGGTCCGCGCTGTTTCAGATATGCTCATCAATTCGGGCCTCAGCACCTCTGAGACCATTGAAAATGATCTGTCCTATTACATTCTCAGGTCCCAGTCGACGCACGAGGCGTACGATGCCAGCAAGGATGTCATAGGAGTGATGAACAGAGCAGGTAATATTGACGAGCTCTCGCTCGCCGAAGACGTGATCGCGATTGAGCCACTGGCAGAGAGACAGATTCGGCCTTACATCTGCTACCCGAAAGAAATCAACCTTTGACCGACCGGGCGCGTGTCAGTTCTGGGGAGCCATGGTCGGTTTCAAGACGTCCTCAACGTCGCCCGCCATCAGCCGGCGTTCCAGTGAAAACCGAGTTTACGCGCGATTTTGGATGGCATTTCAGGCAGATCCGAACGAGGGATGAAAAACGTAGATAAGTTTACCAGGTCTCCGAAGACCCGGTTGTTCTCTGCAGCTTTTCGCAGATACTCGTGACCCGAAGAACCGCCTGTTCCGATTTTGGTACCGATCATCCGCGTGGCCATCAGTGCGTGACGATACCTCCACGTCGTAAAATTCTCGTCAATGTCCACCAGCGTGTGAAGGAGCCGGAACGGAAGATGAAGGATTGGCTCGTCGCGATATAAATGAATCAAGAGAGCAGCTTGCAGCGCTTTGTGGGAAAGTCTGCGTTCGCCCTTGGAGATCAGCGCGTTGTAGGTATCGGCATCGAAGAGCGCCGCGAAATGAGTCTCGGTCTTTTCCAGGCTTTTCAGCTGGCTACCCTTTTCAGCGTCCGTCAGTACCGGATTGTCTTCGATCAGCTTACGATCCGAGGCCAGCATTTTTTCGACTGCACCGTGGTACGCATCCCAGAAGTCATAATCCCCGAATCGAATGAAAGGCGTCCGCTCCAACCATGATTCGACCAGATTGAAAATGGTCGGCTCTTTCTCAGATGCTTCAACCTCGTCGCGATCCGTTTCGTTGAATCGCGAAGTGTACGACGCGTGTGTAAACGCATGGCGATCCTGCTGGCGCATACCCATTTTATTTTCGACCAGACGCCATTGAGCACTCTGGAATCCTGAGGCAGGGACCAATGCATCGCGAAAATCCAGAAAATCGAGCGGAGTCATCGTTTCCAACACGTCGATTTGTCCCGTCAACACCCTCTGAATCGCTACGATTCGTTCAAGATGAGCTACGGTTGACCCCAGAGCTTTCTCCTGAATGACCTCCTGATCGAGCTTACCCAGCGCCCCGTCGATCTCCCAAAGAACCTGCTTGAACCACAGCTCGTAGGTTTGATGGACTATGATGAACAACATCTCATCATGAGCCGCCTCTCCCTGTTTGGCGGACTCAAGATGTTGCGCATCGAGAATCTTGTCGAGGTTCAGATAGTCGCCGTAATAAAGCGCTGCATCAGACATGGATGACATCAGAATTGGTTTCGTCTAAATGTGGGACCAGAATGCGGAAATGAGGTCGGCTATTCAACTCTCTCTGGTTCAGAGCCCGGACCCAGCTGGTCCTCCAGGATGTAGATGTCCGGCAGATTTCTTCCGACCTGACCATAATCCAGTCCATACCCTACCACGAACAGATTGCGAATCCTGAACCCGATGTAATCCAGATCCAAGTCAACCTTCGTGGCTTCGTATTTATGCAAGAGTGTTGCCGTTTTGAGCGACGCCGGATTCTGGGCCGAAAGTTGCTCGATCAGATATTCCATCGACGTGCCGGTGTCCACGATATCCTCGACCACAATTACGTGACGGCCTTCGATATCTGCATCGATTCGCTTGAGCTCCTTCACCTCACCCGACGATATCTTGGCCTCTCCATATGAGGAGAGCTTCAGAAAGTCGACCTCGCAATCAATATTGATGGCGCGCATCAGATCTGAGAGAAACATGAATGCTCCATTGAGCACGCCAATCAAAATCGGCTTCTTTCCGTCGTATTCGGATGATATTCTGGCTCCGATCTCTTCTGTTCTCGATCGGATGGTTGCGCTCGTAAGGTACTTCCGAAATCGCTCGCCGCGAATAATAACGGTCTGTTCGTCGTGAACGAGAAACGTGGCTTCCATGGATTAAGCTTCTAGAATTGGTTCCGGACTGATTTCCGGATCGGCGGGTGTGAGGTCATATATCCGTCGGTAACGCGAACATTCAGACCTCGCTGATTCGTTCAGCCAAAATACACCAATCCGTCAGTATTTCACTCCTCAATCCAGGCGCATCGCACCACTTTTTCAGTATCCGGTGAGATCTTGTAGCGCTCGTCGAGTCGTTGACCAACCACCCAAACGATTTCTCCACCAGAAACGAGAACAGGAATACCATCTCGGTTGGAAGAAGGAATCTTTTGATCTGTGAGAAAGGATTTGACTTTTTTACTCCCGTCGAGACCCAGAGGATAGAACCGATCTCCCGCTCTCCATGTCCGAAGTATCAGTTCTTCGCGGGCTCGAGCAGCATCGAAGTGAACGATGTTTTTGTCAGCGTTCAACTTCACTGCATCAGTAGTGTGGGTTTCGTTTTCCAGGATTATGCATTCAAGAACTCCGCCCGGACAGATCGTCGCACCCGGTAGAGATATCCTGAGACCGTCTGCTTCTGACGTGAACTCTCGTTCGGCACCGTCCTGCTCGGGATTCTTCCGAAACAGAAGCTGGTTGCGCTCTCTCCAGACAACGACAGAATTCAGCAGAACCTTTCGCCCCACCTGCGAATCGAGAAGCCGATACACCTTGTCGGCCGTGGTGCCTCTCCTCGGCGTGTCAGGCGCATACATCGTGATTGCTTCCAGAAGAATCCACTTCGCCAACCAAGGTCCAGCACTTCTCAGCTCGTCGATTGAAAAACACGCTTCAGCTTCGCGTACTTGGTCTTTGATCCGCTTTCGCAATTCCGCCATGGACGAGACCAATGATCTTCCAGCCTCCAGAAACTCATGGTATTCCTTTTCGGGCATCAGCTTCAGCTCATTTCTCAAAGCGCTGCGTTCGAACAACTCGGATGCATTGGAAGCATCTTCCCGCCAGATCAAGTTTGCTCTCTTTGCTTCTTCGGCCAGCTCGCGCCTCGTGGCGTCAAGAAGTGGCCGAACCAGCTGAATGTCGGTCCCGACAAACAGTGGCCTGGTGGGCGACATCCCACACACACCCGACGGTCCCGTTCCTCTGCCCAGGTTCAACAGCACGGTTTCGAGCTGATCATCCAGATGGTGAGCCGTCATCACACACCGCGACTCGATCTCCCGACACCTCTCCTCGAACCAACGATATCTGAGATTGCGCGCCCATTCCTGTCGCCCCGTATCAGGTACAGCGTGTTGCTCCACCCGCAAGACGTGCAGTTCAACATTCAATTCTGCGGTCACTCGTCGAACGAATTCCTCATCACCGTCCGATTCCTCACCCCGAAGGCCATAGTTGACATGTGCCGCATGGACGTCGTATTCGAGCTCCAACAGCATGCGCAACAGAAGGATCGAGTCCATTCCACCGCTCACCCCCAACAGGACGCGACCAGCAGGCGGTTCAATTCCCAGCCTGGAAAGTTGATTTTTGATGTGCGATGTCACGTGTAGACGCTCGATAATGAATGCAGAAAACACATCGCCGCTATTTGCGATCGAAGCGTTCCCGCAACTCTTCACCTGACAAGGTAATCAGAGTCGGTCTTCCATCGGGGCTCGCATACGGAGCCTCGCACTGAAACAGTTGATCGATCAGGGCGCGCATCTCCCTTGAGCTCAACTTCATTCCGGCTCGTACGGCTCCCCTGCTGGCTACGCTTCGGGCCAGATTTTCGCGCCCGGTCAGGCGGTCTACCTTTTCAAAAAGTCGGTACTGATCGACAATTTCGTCCAGCACACTTCGCTCGTCGCCCGTTGAAATGTCGGCCGGTACACCGCGCACAATAACGCTGTTGCCTCCAAATGCGTCCACATCGAAGCCAAGTTTTTTCAGATCGGGCATAAGGTCTTCGAGGAGGGAGAAGTCCGATGCAGAAAATTCGATGGTACGTGGAAACAGAAGCTGCTGGGATAAACCAAAGCCGTCTTTGAGACACGCAATGGCCTGCTCATACAGGATCCGTTCATGTGCCATCTGCTGATCAATAATGACCAGTCCGGAGCGAATCTGTGTCAGGATATACGTGTCGTGCAACTGCCAGAGAAGACCTTCTTCCCCGAGTCCTCCTCGGGTGGTCCCGGCGGATTCGTCCGTTGAGGACGCCGGAACAGACATGGCCAGTCGGGCACCTTCGTAGAGCGAGCGACTCGCCCGAGAAATGTGCTCGCCCCGTTCCCGGACCCGATCTGAGCCGGATCCAAAAAAACTTGAAGCATCTATTTTGCTGACGCCCTCGGTTGGAGGAGTGGCATCCTGGATATCCAGTTCGAGTCCCGAAAGTGGTCGGGCCTTGTTCATGTCAGGAGTCTGTAGTGCCGTTCCCAGCGCACGGCCGACGACAGCCCGAATCATTCCGTACACGCCACGCTCATCGTCAAATTTGACTTCCGCCTTTGTGGGGTGAACGTTCACATCCACATGTCGGGGGTCGATGTCAAGGAACAGGACAAAAAACGGATACGACCCTTCAGGAAGTAGATACTCGTAGGAAGCATGCACCGCGTGCTCGAGATAGCGGTGTTTCACGTATCGCCCGTTTACAAACATGAACTGCTGCCCCCTGGTGCGTCTGGATCCTTCAGGCGATCCCAAAAGCCCTCGAATTCCGAGGTAGCTCGTCGATTCTTCGACTTGAATGAGTTCTTGCGGGCGTGAAACCGGAATTAGTGAACACGCGCGCAGCCCGAGAGCATCCAACCCGGAATCGGACTCGGACTCCGCCGACAGCAGTTCGTTGCCATCATGGACAAGAGAAAATGCCACCCTGGGGTTGGACAAAGAAAGAACCTGAACAGCGTCCAGAATGTGCTTGAGCTCCGTCTGAGGACGCTTCAGAAAATTCCTTCTGGCCGGGACATTGAAATACAGATTGCGCACCGAAATCGAGGTACCGCGCATGGGAGCAGCGGGAGACGTCTCAATCTCTGCGCCACCCTCAATTTTGATTTTTACCGCAGCTCCATCCGGACTCGTGCCTGTGGTCATCTCCACTTGCGAGACGGACGCAATCGAGGCAAGTGCCTCTCCCCTGAATCCAAGCGTGTGAATCGACTCGAGATCTGAAACCGTCTTGATCTTGCTCGTGGCGTGGCGCTCAAAACACAGGCGCGCATCGTCCTCGTTCATTCCACAGCCATCATCGATAACCTGGATGAGTGTACTGCCGGCTCCCTGCAAATGGATCTGGATAGAGGAAGCCCCCGCGTCGAGGGCGTTTTCGACGAGTTCTTTGACGGCAGACGCTGGTCGTTGAACCACTTCTCCGGCCGCAATCTTGTTGGCCAGAGTCAGAGGCATCACCTGGATGATTCCGCCGGCCTCCTGGATCGCCTGAGAATCCTTTTTCATGGCGTCTATCTGCACTTCACTTCCGCTCACGATAACTGTTCTGTATTGATTCAGCCGAGTTGCTGGTAGACGTAGACGGCCATGGCGAACAGAAGAGCGAAATAGATGAGTCCCAGAGGGCTTCGACGACGTCTGTTGACCGCCTGAATCCTCATCCTGCGCTTGATCTGCTCGTCCTTCTTCGGATTGTAAAAACGAGGTTCGTAGGAAAAACGTTTATTCTTGGCCTTTCTGCCTGGCGTGAATAAACCCATGCTTCACCTCCTGTGGCATGTTCGAATATCTGGAAGATCCGAAGTATACCTGAACAGACCTAACAGCGTTCCTCCACGAGTTATCCACCGAGAAAGGGCGTGAAGTGCAATAGATACAGGTAATATGCCGGGACAGTGAAGATAATCGAGTCGAAACGATCCAGAATTCCACCATGGCCTGGCAGTATTGAGGCAGAGTCTTTGACGCCTGCTGCCCGTTTGAAGGCGCTTTCGAGCAGATCTCCCAGTTGACCCCAAACGCCTCCCAGAAGGGACAGAATGCCAACGTCCATCCACGTCAACTGCGGGAGCAGCTGGGTCTTGAAGATCGCGGCGGCAGCTATGGCGAAAAATACACCGCCCAGCGTGCCTTCCCAGGTTTTATTGGGTGAGACCGAGGGGGCGAGTTTGTGTTTGCCCATTGACCGCCCCGTGTAATATGCCCCCGTATCGGTTGCCCAGATGAGGCAAAACAGCATCAATACCAGCCAAAACGCGTCCTGAGATCCGAGAACTTCATTGGCCTTCCAGCGGATGTCAATCAGGAATCCTACCATAATGGCGGGATACACCAGCGCTGCAATCGTGCCTGAGAATCGTTCCAACGAACGGAAAACGCCCGTGTACAGTATAGACGCTCCGAACATCAACAAAACGACGATGAGAGCTGCCTGCCACCAATCAACCAGATATTGGGCAAACCACGCGAGCCCAACAAGAAGAGACCAGAATGCACTCGCGTGCCAGCCGGAACGGCGTAACAGGTAGACGAATTCAACCTGTCCCACGAGGGCGATCAAGACAACGAAGCCGAAGAAAAGCCAGGAGCCATAATAAATGGCTCCCAAAACCAATGGGATTCCGATGACCGCTGTCACTATCCGGGCAAGACCCTGATTCATTTTTCCTCTTCCTTTCCGGAAACGTCCACATTTTCCGGGTCAGATGCCAGCGCAATTCTCGTGAGATCATCCTCGCTCACGGCTTCGGCCTGAAGTAGTGCGGCGGCCTGTCCTTCGTATTGCGGCGGAACCATGACATAGATTCGCGACATCGATCCATGCGTCAGGCTGAACGACCGATCCTTTTTTTTCATGATGACGGCCGGAATTTCGGAATCATCCAATCGATCGCGAACGAGATCTGCTTCGAAATCCGCGCCTGTCTGATAAATGGCCACCCATCCGTCAATTTCTTTACGACTCATATCCCCCTCCTTCATCGTCTGGTGTTTGCTTTCCAATCTCGGTCGTACCTGCATCAGAAGCGTTTTCGCCGGGCGTGTCCCCGTGCGCACCATCGCCTGCATCAGTCGATTCTTCGTCCAGCCAATGTGCACTTCCCTTGTGCATCGTCCACATGGTCCCTGCGAGGACTATCGCAGACAACAACAGAATGGTGGTTGGAAATTCGAAGGTTTCAAGATCCACACTGGAAGTCTCCTTACTCGCGACCTTCCCTAAAATTGCCGCAAATGAGTTGTTTGCAAGATGAACCAGAATCGCTGGCCAGAGGCTTCTCGTCCGCCAGGTGAGATAAGCCATAAAAATCCCGAGGAGCGAAAGAGGTACAGCCTGAGTCACGCGCAAATGATAAAGACCAAATATGACTCCCGAAAAGATGATGCCGCCCCATATCCCGAGCCTGCGTTCTGCTTGTCGCTGAACATAACCGCGAAACAGTATCTCCTCACAAATTGCGGGCGTCAATGCCAACATGGAGATGGTAAACAAAAGACTGAAGTCCTGAGTGAGAACCTTTTCGATGAGCTCCATCTGGCCTTCTTCCAGATCCCTGATCCATTGTGGCCACGGAAGACTGTCAAACAGTGTCCCTGTCCATTGAACGACAGGAATCAAAGCCAGAAGACCCACGACGGAAAGAAGCAAAAACTGCCAGCGTACGGTGCGAAGACGCAGGAACGGCTTCCATGTGGATGAGTGAAGTCGGGCGAAAATCAGACCGGGTATCAGTAGCCCGAATATCTGACCGACAGTATTCGAGAGAATCACGATATCCGCATTCGCTTCGAGGAATTGCGGTAAGCCTTGTGGATCCAACAGGCTGGCAAGGTCTACTCCACGTCCCATGGCGAGCACGATGAGGACCACCGTAGATATACCCTGGAAAAGCAGAAACGCTGTTATCAGTCCAATGATGGCTGACAACAGCGGCGATAGACGTGCCCTTTCGAGGCGACCGTCAAGTAAAAATGTAGATGAATCTGGCACAGGCGAAGGATTCTTGGGTTTCGCGCCGTGTTACGCGCAAACTCAGGACTTGTCCCTTAACTCAGCTCGAAGAGATCGCGTCGCAGTCTGTTGATGATCGTTCTCAACCGCGTATATACGTATTTGTGATTTTCGAACTGCATGATTTTCGAGATCTGCTGCGCTCTCATTCCATGCTCGAATCGAAGTAGTACGAGAAGCTGATCTTCGGGGTCGAGGTCCTGAATGGCTGTGTTCAGCATCGCCACCCTGTCCGTTTCGCCCATCCCAAATTGATCCGGAGCCGGGTTTGATGTTGCCGGTGCGAGACCCATTTCCGTCAGGTCATCGAGAGAGAGCATCGGTCGGTTGGCGCGCAGGGCAGCCAATAGATGCCAGCGTTTGTTGACCGACAACATCTCATCAATTCGGCCAACAGCTGCCTTGACATCCGTCAGTGTGCAGTCCAGAGAGTGGCCGCCCGAAATCATGTCGGGAATTTCGGACTGGGGTGCGTGTTCCTGGTAATAGTACCTGAACACCAGCTTTTCAACTTTCGATAATTTTGAAATCACTGAATTGGGAACCGAGACCATTCTGTTTTTACGGAATCTGTCTCGACAGGCATTGGCCACCACCACGGAGAGCCACGGAGTCAATTCGCTGTTGATGCGGAATCGCCTCAACGCTTGGTAGTCGTTGTGTTGAAGACGCTCGCAGATGGACGTGTAGGTCTCCATGACCTCATCCGAGTCTGAGAGAAATCTCCTGATCATTCTGAGAATGATGGGCGTGTATTTGTCCAGCAGATCAGGATAACCCTGGCTGGGGTCGGCTTTAAACTGCTTTATAAGTGCGGTATCGGTCATGCCATTCAGTGGGCAGCAGAATCGGTGTAAGACCCGCTTGGGTTTAGGACCCTGGTAAGGGCATCTTTTGCAAAAACTTGTTCCTGGCCGGGAGTTCGCGAAGGAACACCACGCCGATTCATTGCTATATTGCTGCCCTCACGCGCTTGTAGCTCAGTTGGATAGAGCGTTGGATTCCGGTTCCAGAGGCCGGGGGTTCGAATCCTCCCAAGCGCGCATCGGGCCTGAATGGCCCTGCAAAACCCGTCTGTCATTTGACAGGCGGGTTTCTTTTTGCCGGGGAAAATCGATCCGGTCAGATCCAACCGACCTGAGGGAGGTCGGAAGGGATTGGATTACCAGACTCGAGTTTGAAGGGATGCCGAGGTACGTGAGGGACGTACCAAGGTGAGGGGGTAAATCTGAACGGGTTTTCGAGGGAAAATCCCACCAGATTCGAGCGGAGGTTCACCAAACTCGAGGGAGTAGGGGCAGAAATATTCAATGAACTGCCCAATGCCTTTCCAAGATGATGCCAAAAAAGGGCATACCGGCTCCTGGAGCCTGAAATAGCCGTATTTTTCCTGAAAGGGCTTGCCCAGTCTCATTTCTGGATACCCTGAAACGCCTTCAGGATCAATTCGAGACTGGTATTTAAACAAAAAAATCGCTTCCGCGAAGGAGTTTACGGGTGGATCACCCCCCGATTTCAGGCTTCAATTTTATGAAGTTCACCTTCCATCGAAGCTACCACAGTTGCGACTGTTGCGTCACCCGTTACGTTGGTAACCGTACGGCACATATCCAGAATTCTATCCACTCCCAGAATGAGTGCTATTCCAGCTGCGGGCACCCCGACAGCTTCAAGAATAATTACGAGCATGATGATTCCGGCACCCGGAACGGCTGCCGTTCCAATCGAAGCGAGGACGGCTGTAAATACGATCGTGAGCTGAGCGGACAGACCCAGATCCATCCCGATCGTCTGAGCGATAAACACAGCCGCTACTGCCTGATAGAGACCTGTACCATCCATATTGATGGTGGCGCCAAGCGGAAGAACGAATGACGAAACTTCCTCTGATACGCCAAGCTCCTTCTCACACCGCTCCATCGTTACAGGCAGAGTAGCTCCACTGGATGATGTGGAGAAGGCTACCAGCTGAGCCGGAGCCATTGCGCGCATAAACTCCTTGATCGTGCGCGGAGTCAACAGCTTGACCATGGTACCGTACGTCACCATCGTGTGCACCATCAAACCCAGGACAACTACAACGCTGTAGAAGCCCAGTGCGGTGATCAACTCAACAATCTGCCCGATGTCATCTCCCGCAATGCTGGTAATGGTATCGGCCATCAGCGCGAAAACACCCAGGGGCGCAAACAACATTATGATCTCCACCATCCGTATCACGACCTCGTTGAGGCTGTCGAACAGCTTCAGAATCGGCTTGGCTTTCTTCTTCGGAATCATAAGCAGCGCGATGCCCATGAATATCGAGAAGAACACGATCTGCAGCATATTGCGATTGCTCTGAGCAGCCATGAAGAAGTTGGACGGAACCATGTTCACGAGCGGTTGCAACGGACTCTGCTCCGCGGCCGCCGTGGCTGTCTCCATTCCTGCAGCTGCCTGATCAGCAAACGTAGCCTGCAGCTTGTCACGCATCTCTTCAGGCACACTTCCGCCCGGATTCAGCAGATTAACGAGCAACAGGCCGATGATGAGCGCGACAACCGTTGTTCCGATGTAGATACCAATCGTCTTCCCACCGATCCTGGAAAGCTTCTTCATATCGGACAGCGATGCCACTCCGGTGACCAGCGACGCCAGCACGAGGGGAATGGCAATCAGAAGCAACAAGCGAAGGAATATCTGCCCCCAGGGAGCAATCCAGTCACTTGTAAATCCACTCCAGCCCTGCATGGCGGCAATAACACCGAACACGAGTCCGAGCACGAGCCCGATGATAATTTGCCAGTGAAGTTTTTTGTACCAGGGCATGGATTGGGACCGGATTGGGGAAAGAATATTGGCGTTATTGGCCGGAATGGGTATTGGCCGGACGCAGAGCAAAGAACGCGCTACCGATCCTACAAATCAAGTGAAACTCGCACTCAAAAACTGAATGTCAGTCGGGTCACTGCCGCAGGACGCCCGGCAGGGTCATACGCCAGGCCAAGGCTCGTATCCAGCCTGTCATTATGCAGCTTCGCATTCACAGCCGCGTCGATTCCCGCTATGAGATGATTGAACACAAACAGCAGGGATATCTGAGAGGCCCGGCGCAGCATATCCTGAGCGTCAGCATGCTCTCGTGCATACCGGTAGAACGAGTCAGAAACGTTGGGTTTGGAGCCATCGATACCGGTGTGTTCGGGATCGATGGCGACAAGAAAATTACCTTCAGCATCTTTCCAGGCCGGATAGTCTTCCCAACCGGGAGCAAATTGAAAGTACTTACCGATGAGTTCGTAATACTGCTGTACTGAAAAATCGGGCAACTGGTGCGAAAACGCCGCGCCCGTCTCCGGATGGAAAAGTTGGCGTTCAACCGCGGTGATTTCATCGATCATCCGATGTACATCCTGGCTCTGGGAAGAGGACCAGTCAGATGGATTCTGAAAATTGATTCCCGATGCAATCGTAACCGGAGGTGCTGTAACGGTAGCTCCAAACTCATCCGTCAGATATTGCGTGTAATCATTGAGCCAGGTGGCGTAGCGGGCCGGGCTCCAGGAGTTGTGCGCCACATTCTGAAAGTCTTCCTCAGCGCTGTTTCCTCTGGATCTCATAACCGAATAGCCGGTGATGGCCGCTGCTTCCAGGGATATAGCGACGATGGCTTTCACTTTCTGCTTGTTGTAGTACTGACCGGCGCCGGGAAGAATGGCTGATGCACCAAATGCGAGCGCCACATTCCTTTCCTCGGCCCGTAGTCCCGTCACGTTGCCACTGTGATAGTCAGTGGGGCTGTGGATGATGGCGGCGCGAAGCGCCGCATGAGAGATGTTCGTCGACAGCGTGTCAGACGAAGCGGACGCCAGGACGCCCTGATCAACTGAAGTCATCAGGAAGAACAGAAGTAAAAATGTCCGCGTCACGATTGGTTTCAAAGTAGTGGCTCTACAGCTTTTTTAAAGAAGTCGTAGTTGCGAGCTCCCAGCAGGTAGCGACGAACAATTCCGTCTCGATCGATCACGAATGAAGCCGGCCGAATCGTGAAAGCACCTGTGAAAGGAAGCGGCAGTTCGGTACCGAACTCTACATATTTACTCTGCGTCTGTAAAGGCAATTGTCGTTCAAATGACTGCAAAAGAGCCGGTTCTTCGTCCGAAATGGACAGAATCACCAGTTCGTCCTCGTATTCCATCTGGAGGCGATTCAGATCGGGAATTTCGTCAAGACACGGACCACACCACGTTGCCCAGAAATTCAGGATCATGACCTGGCCTTCGTAATGCTCCACATCCGTCTCCACGTCATCATGAACGCCGCGAAAGGAGAAGTTTGGAGCCGGTACTTCAATGATAGCGTCCTGAAAGTAGGCTTCCGTAGCCACCCGCTGTCCTTCTTCTATGGCCTCTTCTGTCTGCCGGGCCAACACCATCAGCGCGATAGCAGACACGATGAGCAGGGCAGACAGAACTGTCCCGAACCATTCCATCGCATCGCTTGGCATCTTCGATTCTTTTCCGAAAAGAAGAATCTTCAAGAAGGAGACGCCAACGGCGATCATGATGAATCCGATTCCATAAACGAGAGGAGTTTCCATAATCGTCAACCGTTAAAACTGATCAAAGCCGAACAGCACACCAACGTGCCACTGCCACGACTTGCCATATTGGACAAATTGTTCACCATCAGGTGTGACAAATCCGTCGTCCAACTGGAATTCGAATTCGTCCAGACCATAGGTGCCACTGATGAAAAATGCGGTCGGCAGAATGTAGTACGAACCAAGTCCAAATCTGATTTCCGCACCGGCATCTTTTCTTGCTCCACCTACCCCGGGCCATTCATCTGACCACGCCCAGGCAGCGTCTGCGTACAGGCGCAGGTACATTTTGTCTATGTAGGTGAAAAGAAACTGTTTGTTGATCCGTGGCAGAACCGGAAAGAGGTACGATACCTGAAACCACAGTGTCTCGTTTCCGCCCATGGCGTAAAACGGATATCCTCTTGCGCCCGTAAGTCCGCCTACATAATCATTGTAGAAGTCGTCTTTTTCGCCACCCAGAATGGTACTCGCCCGCATTCTGAAACCAACACCGTGAACCCCTTCTCCGGGCCAGCCACCGAGCTTCATTCCCCCGCGTGCGGTGAGAGTGACCCTGTTTACGGTCGAGCGCTCATAAACTGGTGAAAGAATACCATCTTCGACTTCGAAATTATCCAGCAATCGGCCCCTTTCACTGTCAATCCCGAGTTCGGCGCGGAGTCCATGAGGCACTACATTCATGTCGCGATGCGGTGCAAATGACTCAAAAATCAGACGGGTATGATAGGCCCTCCCTATGTAATACCTGGATGAGCTCGAAGGAACGCTGAGCCCCAGTTCTCGGGAGAAAAAGCTTTTCGTCTTGACGCGGTACGGACTGTATCGATACCCTGACTCCAGAAGCATTACGCGATTCAGCTTGTTCTTGGCCAGAAAATCAACCTGCCACAGATTGTAGGACAGATCTGTCGTAGTCGTCTCCGGGAAGCAAGCAGTACACGGAAACTCCTCGATGGTGAGGCCACTTTCCACGTTCCGACGGATGTTGAAGAGCTGCACGGATAACTGCGGAGACCATCGTTTTTTCAGGAATGGAAGCCCGCGCGCATAATCCACCTGAAGGAACGCGTCCCTTTCCAGATCCAGTAAATTCGATGGGGCGAGAAAATCCCCCGGCGTGCTTGCGCTCCCTGAACCAGGACCGATGAGCAGTCCACCGAAAAAGCTCAAGCCGCCAAGTACTTCACGCGTACCGGCGTACAGGCCCACTTTCGTGTTGCGCCAGAGTGTTTCTCCTCTCGATCGGTCTTTCAGCCGGATATCTGCTCGACTTCGCCTCTTGGAGACGTACTGATCCAAGCGGAGAACGGGCAGAAAACTGAACGAGGTAAAAACCGGTTTGTAGGGCGCTGCTTCTTCGCTCCATTCCTGCGCCGAAAAGGCGCGGATGTCGGAATCGTCAGCGTCATTCAGAGCTTTTTGACGTCCTGTCTGAGCATCCGTGATATCAAATTGAATGAGATAATCCGGAGCTTCATATGGCAGAGGTGATGCGGAGTTCGGGGTCCGCTTTTCCGAAGCAATTTTGTACCCAGACGCCTCGTATCTGGAATACGCGAGTCGACCGCTCGTGGAAACGTTTGGCATGAATGCCCCACCCGACTCATCCGTCACGGCCACTGCATCTTCACCATCCCGGTACCGATACAGATTGAATATTCCGGTTTTGTCAGATGCGAACAGCAGATTCCCATCGACGTCAAATCCGGGAGTTCGTTCATCCCATTCATTGGCCAGGACGACTTCCAGATCCTCGCCGGAAGGGCGAATCCTGTAAACATCTCGGCCATGACCGTTGCCGGACGCATTGCTGAAGCCAAAGTAGATCCACTCGCCAGACGGCGAAAAAACAGGGTCACTCACCTGGGATCCGTCTGCAAACTTCGTTACCGCGCTCGCACTCAACGTCTCCGTTTCGCTTGATTCGTAGGGCGCAAGCCAGATGTTCGTCGTCCCATCCCCCTGCTGAATGAACGCTATGTGCTTGCCATCCGGGCTCATTGCCGGATGTGAGGCCCTCTGATTCTTCGTGAGCCTCTTCGACTTCTTTGCCGAGATATCGTAGCGATAAAGATCCAGATACAGATGGCCGGTCGGCGTGTCGCGTGTCTTCGAGTAGATCAGCGACTTGCCATCTCTTGTCCAGGCCACAGAACCACTAGCCGCGGAAACGACGCGATGTCCCAGCGAACAGGTGTAAGCCAGACGGGGGCCGAGGATGGCATCATCCAGGATCAGTTCGGCCGTAGATTCTTCGGTCAGATCTTTTATCCAAACCGAGGTTCTGGAATAATCCTGCCCCTTGTTCGATAAATAAACCAGCCTCGAGCCATCGGGCGAAAATCGCGGATAATAGTTGTGGAATCCTTCGCTCTCCAGAATCTCTGGACTCGAGTGTGAATCTCTCCTCGTAGCTGAATAGTGTTCCGAGAGCGTAGCCATCCAGTCCGCATACAGCTCTTCGCCTCGGATGCCAAACGCCTCTTTGGTGGCTTGTTCGAAATTCGAGTTGCCCCACTGCCCAAGTGACACACTCAATGTTCGGAGCCCGTCTTCGCCGAATCGATCGGCCAGATACCGCGTGAATGCGAATCCGTGGTTGTATACCGACTCTCTCATCAGGCTGTTGTGGGAGTAGAAGCCTCCCATTTCCTCCAGGGTCAGCTGTTCGCCGGCCAGAACCTGCGTCCGAAGGAGCATATCGCGCTGGGCGTCCCATCTGTCATAATCCAACCAGTCTCGCTGAAACTGCGCCGTACCCTCGGCCAGCCATGCCGGATTGTTGAGGACTGGAACGGCATATGAGGCGATGATATTTGGAAAACCGTAGAGGACGTCTGGACGAAGGACCTCTTCGTAATCCAGGTACTGCAGATAGAAAAACGGCAATCGGCGGGAAGCCTTCATCGTCTTCTGCACCTGCACCATATGCGTAAATTCGTGCGTGATCACATTGCGCAGCCAATTGTGATCGCCCCTGAACGTGGTCTGAAGTGCAGGAGACCATATTTCAATCATGTTGTCGAAGAAATAGGCTGCTCCGTTGGAATAATCCTCAAAGTCCTTGAGGATGAACGACACTTTCGTATCAGGACGATAATCGTAGAGAGAAGTGATGGGTTCAAAGACATCCTCAGCGATGCGCGAAACAACACGCGCAGTGCGACTTCCCTCTCCATTTTCACCAGCATGGTAGTGCACCAGAAAATGTTCGGTCTCGATCGTGTACCAATCGAGATCGCTTCTGACATAGTCGTAATAGGCAATCGGCTCCTGGGCACGGGCTTTCTGAACCAGCGCGAGCGACATCATGAACAGTATCAGCAGCGGGAAATATTTCAGGAGGTTTCTCATCGGATTATGGCCAGTTTGATGAGACGTGTATCCTTCCTGCCGCTCGCTGAGCTCGCTTCAATCCGCGCCAGATAAACGCCGCTTCCCGCCTCCGTCTTCCAGACGATTTCAGACGGAACTCCGGCTGCGACAGCGGGCAGTTCAAATTCGTCAATCGGCGTACCCGTCATGTCGACGATTACAACCGTCACATCCGACGTTTCTGTGACACCGACGCGAATTCTGGTTTCTCCATTTCTCACCGGATTGGGCCAATTGTACGTTTCCCCTTCCACCAACAGAGACGCGCCCCCGGCAGAAGGATTCGGAGGATTTCGGATGTCCATGACCAGATCTGAGGCGTGTACATTCGAGGCAAACACGGCGTCATCCGCCCACTTTCGGATGGTGCCTGTCGCAGAAGAAGCCGCAACAAATCCCTGACCCACAACCGGAATCATTCCGTTCGCTATTCCTACGGGTACGGGATAGCCGGACATCGACTCGATTCCTCGCCCGTTTGCCGTGTCAATCCTGTACGCTTCCAGGTAACCGTTTACCGACATGACATGAATCCTGTGGTTCCCGTTCGACTCGACCGATACGATCGGTCTTGATGAAGAGCTGGCATCCATACGAAGCGGAAAGCCCCGATAGATCGCACCGGAGGGATAGGCCGCGACGAGCCATTCGCCGCAGGAAAAGATGATTTCGCCTCGCCCGTCGCTTCCCATATCGGTCCACGTCGGGTCTGAGACGCTGCAACCCGTTACAGGCGGTTCGATCTGTGAAATCGATCCGGATTCGTCGATGATAGTGATTCTGCCAGCGTCGCGCGAGGGCCATGCAATAGACCAACCCGCATCACTTCTGAGGCCAGACATGAGAGCGCCTTCACGGATATCGGATCCATCGAAAGGAATCTGCAAATCCAGATCTTTACCGACAATACCATTGTCTGTCAGGATCAGCATATCAATGGAATTCCGATCGGGAACCACAATATCCCGGATTCGACTCGACGCTGAATGAATTTCCGAGCTGTACGTCCCGTCGTCTCTCAGCGTTGTCATCAACAGCACAGGGTTGTTTCCCTGAATTGCGCCAAGAAAAAATCTCCGCTCACCGGCGAGATCAACCCAGGCAATCCTGGGAGAAAAACCAGTGAGAGACTGGCCGCTGAAATCATCTGAAATCGATGTCGTCCTCAAAGCAGAACCTTCAACCGTATGCAGGAAAAATCCAGACGGCGAGGCCGTCACGACCCCTTCGTCGACGACGGCAGGAATGCTTGGAACGAGAGAGGCGACGAACGATGAACTCGTATTCCCGGGCCGAAATCCAAGCACTGCCTCAGTATCACTCTGCAGTTCGAACGTCCAGAACTCGTCTGCGGCCGGGCCCGGTATGAGAATACCGTTTCCAGCAAGACGCGCGTCTTCTCTGTCAGCCAGATTTTCTGACAGCAAAAGCGGACCGTCGGACTGAGAGGAGCCGACCGTGAAGCTCATCTGAACGCCTGGTGTCGAAAAATCCGAAATATTGACAGTCGAGGACGTCCCGCTGTTGGCGTCACTCGACGGAAGCGTGTCCGAGGCAAATCTGTTTTGATACAGCTGAATGTCCTGTCCCGTATTCGTGCGGACCGTGACTGGATTGCCTTGATACCAGAAATCAAATGGAGTCCCCAGATCGAACCGGGGACCAAAAAAGCCGGCATTCGATGAAAAACCAATATCCTGTGCGCCATCGGCCTCTTCAAGATCAACTGCCCGTTCGTCGGGGAATGCATTCACCGAGTTATCCGATAGTCGGGCGTTCAGCCGGTTCTCATCCACATGCCAGATCAACATTCCGCCCAGAAGCGGATTGTCGTTCTCGTCTACTCCGCCGGGGAGCGCGAAATCGTAATTGTCGACGTCGACAACAACCCCACCTTCAAACGCCGAGATCGTCTGCGTATTGAAATCGGGGTCGTCGTTGGTATAAGTAAGCGTTCGCTCTCCCTCTGGGGTCCAAACGGTGATATTGACCCCGTCTCCTTCGGGGTCGCGATGCCGATTCTCGACAAGGAAATACTCGGCGTCCGAGATGGAAATTCGAGCCGCTTCATTTCTGCCTGCGTCCCCGGTGTGCGTGAGAACCACGGACTGTCCTTCAAGAGGATCAACAATGGTATCCGACCACCCCAGATACTGTTTGGTCCATGCCGAAGGTTCGGGAGGAAACAGCCCACTGAACGCGAATATTCCCAGCGCATCCATCACACCAAAGGGGCCGATACCGCTCGATCCATCGGTGGTATTGAACAGATCCGGCACATTCAGATAGTTCATGAAGCTGGCAGTCAACATGCCATTGATCGACAGCTCCACCAGAAAGGCCTCGTCGGTTATGAAATTGAACCCGAGGCGGGATTCCGTCCTGGGAATGATGAGCGTATTGTCCACAGGCAGGTCAGAAAACGTGACTCCCGAAGCTCCCAGACGATCCAGGGCAGTCCCATCAAAAAAGATGGAAGGAAGGTCCTGAGGTGTCTTGTCGAGCGACGTACCCGTCAGCTCAATATCCCGCCCGACACCGGCATGGAAAAGCACAAATGCCACATTTGAATTGGGCCGGATGTTCACGAAAACCCCGGTCGCTGCCGCCAGGGACCACGCTTCTTTCGACAGCGCCGCCAGCTTGGCAAGCTCGGCGTCGGATCCTGCCTCCTCTCCCGTGGGGCTGTAATCCCCCATTGTGCCGCTTACCTGGACAACAGTGCTAAGCAGGTGCGATCGCACCTCGGTCCGGCCATCCGAGACTCGGCTGATGTAGTTCTCCAGGAATCGGATATGCGCGTCGAAGTAGTCCCAATCGTGGGGCAACGGATCAATGGAAGGATTATCAACTCCTTCGAACAGGATTCCGTCAAACGTTCCGTCGCCGGTCGTGAAACGTGTTGTGTCCGGCTGGAATTCAACCCTCAACGCCACCACGTCAACGAGCGCGGGTGCATGACTCGCTAGTGTAGAACTAGATTGAGCATGCACCCGTGAAAGAGGGAGAAATAAAACAGCCAGGAACAGCACGATTCGCGCGACAGATCGATCGTCAGCGAAGGCGGAATTTTCCGTCATGCTATGCCGAAGGGTACGGAGTTGAAAATTGAATCATTGACGAGGCAGGTCGCCTCAAATGAGGACTGAACCCGTCAATTACTTCGCGAAATCCACCAACATGGAGAACCGCATTGTGTTCGCCAGTGGAGAGTCCTGTTCGGCATAAATGTACGAAAAATCGACCCCGATGATATTCACCCGGACACCCGCACCCAGCGTCATGAATTTGCGATTTCCGTTGTTGGGATTTTCGTAGAAATACCCTGCACGGAGAGCAAACAAATTGTTGTACCAGTACTCGACTCCGGTCCCGATCGTGAGCTGATTCAGGACTGAGAGAGACTTGAATTGGGCGTCATCGTCGGCCAAAGCGTTGGTTCGGACGTCGATCGACTGCCACGAGGAAAAGATCGCTTTGTAGAAAGGATCGGATTCGTACGTCGTCGAGTCGTCACCTGAATAGTGGATCAGATCCTTATTGAAATCCGTGACCCAGGTCAGAGAGTTGAACTCATCAAAGTTCATCTTGAATGCATATCCAAATCGCAGGTTGGTCGGAATTGGATCGGCCTGGGCGTTGTCAGAATACTGAATCTTGGGGCCCATGTTGGCCAGATTGAATCCTGCGGAGATTTCTCCTTTCATCGTCTCTCCCATAGAGAAAGGACGCGTGCGATACAGACCGGCGAAATCAAATGCGGTTGAAACGCCAGCCTTGGTTTCCTGAGCTCCCACAACCTGTCCTGGAGCAAGATTCGAATAAATGAATCGAACGGAGGTACCGATACCGAAACGGTCACTCAGCTTGGTTCCGTATGAAAGGCCTGTGGCCAGGTCATAGGACCGGAACGTTCCCGTCGGATTATTTTGCGCATCTCGTCCCTCGTGTTCTCCCAGGAAGAGATAAGTAAGGGAAGCACCGAAGGTACCCCAACCGGGTACGTGGTGTTTTGCGATCAGATACTCGTAAAAGAGATCTGCGTTGAATTCAGGCAGCCATGCCGAATGCGTAATCGCTGCTTCCGTCCCTGTCTGGAAAGCCAGACCGGCAGGATTCCAGAACATGGCGCTCGCATTATCTGCAAGAGCAACGCCTGCATTCCCCATTCCCGAGGCCCGACTGTCCGGCTCAATCTTCAGGAATACGACGGCAGATCCACCCACCTGCGCACTGGCAAGGTGTGGGAGAACCATGAATACGGCCAATATCAACGTCACAAAAATTCCGCCCTTCAATGCGCGGCCGTTGCCACGATCGGTCGTGTTGGTCCTCGTTCTACCCGAGTTCAATTCGTACATCTTTACGTTTAGAGTTTTTTAAAGCCTTTAGTGCCGATTGCCAGGACTTCAAACCCAAATGTCTGAAGGCCCGCGTTCGGGGACCACTACATACCTGAAATCAGGCGTTCAAAATGTGTATCCAGTATCAGTGTATCTATATGTGTCCTATCGGATTATAGCCAGTTTTTCGACGTGCTCACTAACCTGGCGTTCGCCGTTCTGGTTTTCAACTGCGACCTTGATACGATAAAGGTAAACTCCAGTTGCCGGGCGGTCCAGATCATCGTCTTTTCCGTCCCAGTAGACCTGCAATGGTCCACTGCCCAAAACGCCTTCAGGAAGGGCTTCGTCCGAATGTATTGTTCGTATCGGTCGTCCGCTAAGCGTATAGATGCGTATTTGGACCTCTGCTTCGGTCCCTGGGGGCTGATTATGCTCGAATATGAATCGGGTTTCCCGATTCATGGGATTCGGGTAGTTATACACATTAGTAACGTTCAATACCTCATCGTTCGCGACGGAAAATGAAAGTTCAGCCGTATTCGAATTATTAAGAACGTCCCAAGCCCTCACACTCAAGCTATGCGATCCAGCCTCCAAATCACTCAAATTCCATCTGATTTCTCCTCGTTGGAACGAATTCTCCTCGGCAACGAAGGCACTTCCTATGTCAACTGCGCTCTGGTCCTCCTCGTCCAGCGACAGAAGCATTTCGTGTCCAACACCTGTTCCAACCGTATTGATACCCGATTCATCGAATAGTTTGACGATCAGTTCGGGATCGCCATCAACCGCACCGCCATCAACGAAAGTTGAATCATTCAAAAACAGTCGAATGTCAGGCCCGGCAGCATCATCAGGTGGATTGTCCGATGTCCCCCCCACCAGGAAATTCTCGGAAAACCCAGTTGCGTGGTATGTGTTGTTCTGAGCATAAACCGCGATTCGACCAGGCTCATCGGAATAACTGATATCCTTCGGCACCACGAATTCGGCTCTGAACTGGCCGGCTGTCGCTTTCACGTCTCCCCGCCACAACAGATCTTCCCGTTGCCGGAAATAGGGTTTGGGACTGAAGCGTTTCACGAGAAGCGGTACCTGTCGTTCAGCATCAAAGACCGCCACACTCACTGTCCCATTAAAATTTACGTCCGTCACACCCGTGCTCGTCTTGATCGACCCGTCGATGGTGACCCGGTCGAGGGCCTTCATCTGACCGGTATTGCTTGAAAGGGAGACATCTTTTAAAAGATCAACGGACGCTGGCCGCGGCGGAATACCGATTCGCATACTCGGATCTCCCAGCAGATTGAACTTTCTGCTGTTTCCCTGTAGGCCGACATTGGTATTTTTGGTTTCGCGCAGAACGTCCCCCAATCGTTTCGGGAGCCCACCAGCGTCAGGGGCGAACAGCTTCTCGTTCAGAGCCCTGTTCAATCCCGCATTCAAAGATGTGGGCGAACTCGAAGTGTAGGCCAATCTCACGGCCGTAAAAAGGGCAATCGCTCCCCCGTTAGGATTGAGCAGCATGACTTCAGCCCCGCTCTGTTCATCCTCCAGATCCCACCATCCAAAAGAACAGGTCGCTGTAATCACGATCGGCAGCATGTCTCCGTTTGTCAGCTGTCCCGCATCATCGCGTGTAAAGATGGCTTCCTGAGCCAGTCCATTTGGTCCTCCGTGGCCGCTGTAATTGAATATGAGGACTCCCCGATCGATACCGTCCAAAATGGCCTTTCGAGCGTCCGGCTGTCTGAACCCGTTCAGGAAGACTCGATCATATGTCTCCCCATAAATCTTCTGCATGTTGATCTGAGGGTAGACCTGGTCGGTTATCAGTTCGGTGACCTGGTCAATATTCGTCAGATGCAGATCGTCCTGCTGCTCAGTTCCGGCCAGTCCGGTCGGACCGTCATCCGCAATCGCCATGTAGTTCGTACGCCATGAGCCATAGGTGGACGGGTCGTCATATGCGATGACCTTGTCAACCATCAATTCGGCCTCTGAGGCACTCTGAACCGGAAAGCGGCCGATCCCGATGTCCAATCGTTCTTCCGATTCCGAGAAAATGGATATGAAGGGCCACATGCCTTCGTCATCATCCAAAAGGCCGAAATAGTCATCAGAAGTGTAGGAGGCCGGCGTTGTCGTCGTCGCTTCTGTTTCGAAGGGAAATATCCAGTTCCCCAGCGGATTCTGGAATCCGGACAACCTTCGATAGTCATAATGACCATCACCAAACAGAAGCAGATAGTCCGGACGTTGCGCGTTGGTGCCGCCCCTGTCATAAAGAAACTTCATGTAGTCGCGGATTGCTCTGACATCTGGAACACCCCCCGAAAACTCGTTGAACACCTGCTCCTGTGTTACCACGACTACATCCAGACCATCACTGGTTCTGTGTGCTGCAAGCCGGTTCGCGGCGTTCAGGAATTCTTCGTTCGTGACAATCACGAAGTCTGGAAAATTGGATAGCCCGTGCAGATTCTGATTCAGAACAGGACGGATCTGGCCCGATTCGAGTGACAGGATTGCGTCCTCAGCGAAAGCGATGATGTCGCGAGGCTGTGAGCCACCGTCTATGACCGGTACATGGATGATGTAATCCCCGGAAGAGGCCTGTGTCTGGTAGGCATGATGAGTCAAACCGCCCGTAACGTCCCAGACTCTCGGCTCGGAATTGAATCCGTCAAGCTGAAATCTCTGCTCTGAAGTCTGGTTTGGTCTCGTGGAGAACTGAAGCAGATCCTCGCTTGCAACCAGATTCTGCTCGTACGTTATTCGGACCCAATCCAGAGCAGCCTCAGGATCGTTGGACTGATTCAGCAATTGCATCGTCAGATTCAATGACTGTCCTCCAGTCACTGGCTGAAGGAACGAAAATGTTGTAACGGACGCAGAATTGAACTCGCTTCCCTTCTGGGTTGGATTTGGCGCTGTGCGCTGGCCCAGTACTACTCCATCCGAGATCATGGCCACAGTGGCCCGGGGATTGGAAGCGATCGCCACCCTGGCATCAAATTGAATAGTGCCTGCCATCATTCCTGGCAGCGTCAGGTCAGAATAAATACTCCGCTGCCCACCCGCCGGGATCGTGCGACTCATCCAGTCGTGTCCGCTTCCGTGCTCCCGACTCCAGAGAAACTCTTCCAAGTCTACAAAATGACGTCCCTCGGTGGAAGTGAATATGGGCGCCGATGATGCTCCGGGAGCGGGGCTTTCGTTTATGTCCCGTCCTGTGGATCCAATCTTCAGAAAAACAGCGTTGTCGTTCGAAAACGGGTGTACGAAATGCTCAAACGATCCATCTTCGTATCCCCACCCGGATGGTTTGCTCGCATAGAAAAGCACGAAGTCCGCAGAATCGAATCTGCCATCTCCAGCTCCGCTCCGTTCGACCGGGAGTTCAAACAGGTCGTCGATTCGGTTCGTCCCCGCAAGTGCCTCCAGAGGCCGTCCTCCGTTTCCATACACCTGCACGGATGAGGGATCGATCGTGTCCGGGGTAAGACCCAGCGACTGCAGCAACGCCCTGTCAATGCGATACACGCCGGCGCTTGTGATTGAAACCCTGAATATTTGGCCGCTCGAAAGGGCGCTTTCCACTACTCGGCTGTTGGCTTGCGCCTCTTTATTGGCCAGTAGCTCGCCCGCGAACGGTCCTTCGTCCCTTCCCAACGAAATGACTACGACCATGCGCCGAACTCGACGAAGAGTAGAAGTAGAACGATCCAGACGGTGCGAGAGAGCGACAATATTCACGTGTGGCTGTTTTCTCTGAAGACCGAGACCGGCGGCCCAAACTTCGGGTCTGCTTTCTATGTCTTCATCCAGCACGGCGGTAACGTCAACCTGCACCTCGTCAAAATCCTGGCTGACAATCCGCACTCCGGGAAGAGCGTAGGACGAGAGTTCAAGCGTGTGAGAGACGAAAAGCAATCCACCCGTCAGAGCATCGATCCGAGGATAGTCCCAGGATTGAACACTTGAACTGTCAACGAACTCCCGTAGAGAGGTGTCCCAATCAAATGAATATTCGAGGGTTATCTGGTCTCCATCCCGGGAGAGTTCTGCTATCTGAAGCTGGGCAGACGCCGTCGAAACGGTCAACAACACCAGGAAAAGGGCTCCTGTTGATGCTTTAATCGCCTTGCTGAAACGACCGGGTAGGGATCGCATATTCAGAATACACTGGTTTACAGAGGTTCGACACGACTACAAAATAGCTTCTACCATTCAATAGCCCTTTGCTACTTAACAGCTTGGTGTCGGATTGATGCAATTAGTATCAGAAATGCGATAGGTTTTTCAGCGATTAAACAGTTATTACGATTCCGACAGCTGATCGGACAAATCCGTCAGGATCTTTCTCACAACCATGAGGCGATCCACATTTTCAGTCAGCAGCTCAACAGCCTTTTCAATGTCGGTCAAAGGTCCGTTCAGTTCTTCGTCGACACCCAGAGCCTTGGTCAGCTCATTGAGCAATTCCACGTTTCCCGAAATGACAGCCAGCGGATTATTGATATCATGGTGCGCCCTCGAAAGCTGATGCCTGATCTGCTCCAGCTTTTCGAGTAGGTCCTTTCTGATGATGGATTCCGTTGGTGTCATTACGCCCTATGAATTCACTTGTTATGGAGCCGGTTCCCCGGTTTCAGGGGACTTTCGCATGACCGTTGAATCCAGACTGGCCCAGAGGACACCGACCGATCCATGGCCGTCGATGTCGAGCTCCGAAGCATACCATCTGCTCGATACCGTTCCTACCTTCGTGTTGATGTTCAATTCCTGACTTCTGTCTTCGGGATTCCCGTCCAGCCAGGACCTGAAAAGAAGACGTTCATCCGGGTTTGAAAAGAGTGCTTCGGTGAAGGTCTTCAGATCGTCCACGTCTCGTTTGAGGAATCCGGTTATGAGGCTCGCGGCGGGCGAGAAGAAAATGGTCTCCGCCTCTTCATTGAAGGCGACAACGAATTGCCCGGTCGCTTCCATGATCCCGTTCAGCAGTTCATCGTTTATTGAAGTTTTACGATGCGCCGTCGGCTCTTCGATGTCGAGGACTGCCCCATCACCCGAAATAAGGGAATCAGATGTTTTTGAATCAGCTGAATCACTTCTACTCGCATCTACTTCACCATCAAAACCTTGCTCTACGATGCTTTCCCTTTGATCGAGTAGTTCTGCAATCACCAGGTGGGCCGGGGAATCGTGATGCAGGATCGGACAAATTGTTATGGCCAGAGGACGCTCCAGGTGCGTTTTTTCGTCCGGATATAGTTCCATTCTCCGAACACCGACTTTAGAGGAG
>Ga0114933_10000977_pt1 | contig 33277 bp, 31 predicted proteins | sample 4SBtaG_FD_89691 | JGI IMG/M metagenome (GOLD analysis project Ga0114933, IMG submission 89691) | Deep subsurface microbial communities from Kolumbo volcano to uncover new lineages of life (NeLLi) - 4SBTROV12_W25 metaG | ecosystem: Environmental > Aquatic > Marine > Volcanic | place: Kolumbo... | reverse complement strand
GAGGTCAAATATGGCTATGCCACCGGAACCGAAATATCCACTAGTGACCATAATTGGCAATATACTGCCCGAGGAACCAACGACGCGGAAATATCAGTCCCTAGAGGGAAAGTTACCGGCGGATCAAGTGCTATTAACGGCCAAATATTCCTCAGAGGAATACCTCAAGACTATGATAACTGGTCTGATATGGGGAACGATTTATGGGATTACCAGCAATTAGTACCATATTTCAACAAAGTGGAAACTGATACCACTTATCAAGACGACCCAGGTGATTTTCACGGATCGGATGGGCCTATCATTTGCCATCGTTTCCCTAGAGATAAATGGCTTCCAGCAAGCAATGCCTTTGAGCAGGCCTGCCTTGATGCTGGTTTCCCTGCCTGCGAAGATGCCAACGCACCGGGAACAACAGGAGTTGGACCCTTACCACTAAATAATCCAAATGGAATAAGATGGTCTACTGCTTTAGGATATCTGGGACTATCAAGACACAGATTAAATCTGACAATACGCCCTGAGGTATTGGTAAAGAAAATCGTGTTTGATACCTCCGGCAAGGAACCTTTAGCCAAAGGGGTAGAAGTAGTATCAGGAGACGATACATTCACAGTTGAGGCAGAAGAAATAATTCTTAGTGCAGGAGCTGTTGTATCTCCTCAAATACTTATGCTGTCTGGAGTGGGACCCGAAAGCCATCTTAGCCATCACGGAATTAAAACCGTCAAGGATTCGCCTGGAGTTGGCCAAAACCTAGCTGACCATCCAATGGTGTACGTAACATGGAAGACAAAACCAAAAGTGGATTTAGACGCATTAGGCCCTAGAATTCAACTTACTCTCAGGTATACAGCAGAAGGATCAGACCTTGATAACGACATGATTGTCTACATGATGGCCGTCGCGAGCGATCGGCCCGAAAGAGGAGGTTTAAGAACAGATCCAATAGGAATACAAACTAATCTATGCATAAATTTGGCCGAAGGTAAGGGAGAAGTAAAGCTTAATTCCGACGATTACAGAGATCAGCCATATCTTGATTACAATTACCTTACGGAAGAAGAAGATAAAAGGCGATTTCGTGATGGAGTAAGAATGCTCGTGAATTTGGAAAACCATCCAGATATGTCCTCCATGATTGAAGAACGTTTAACACCCATAGATGCAGATCTGGAATCTGATACATCCTTAGATTCTTGGCTGATGAAAGAAGTAACCACTGGACACCATATATCCTGCACGAACAAAATGGGACCTGCATCAGATCCCTATTCCGTAGTCGGCCAAACTGGCAAGGTCCACGGCGTCAAGAATCTCAGAGTGGTTGACGCCTCCATAATGCCTGAATGTGTAAGGGCAAATATTAATGTAACAGTAATGACGATGGCTGAAAGAATTGCCGACTTTATCAAAGAAGGTAATTAAATATAAAAAAATAATAGCCTATAAAAACCATACAAATATCCCAAACGGAGCAGTTTAAATAATGTCTAGTCAATTTGATCAAGGTTTAGAAATGCGAAAGTCAGTTCTAGGAAATGAATATGTGGAAGATTCCTTTGCTAGAGCAACGGATTTCGATAGGCCTTTCCAGGAATTTGTGACTGAGAATGCTTGGGGTGGAGTGTGGACAAGAGGTCCCTTAGATAAAAAAACGAAAAGCCTTATAACCCTCTCTGTGCTTGTCGCACTGCGGGCAGAAGGTGAGATAGCCCTCCATACCAGAGGAGCCATAAACAATGGAGTAACGCCTGAGGAAATAGTAGGATTATTAATTCATGCCTCGGCATACGCAGGGGTGCCAGCGGCTGTATCGTCTATCAAAGTAGTCAAGAAGACTCTACAAGAAATGGGTAAATTACCCGAATAAATTCCTATTCCAATACTGATTGGATTTTTGCTTTGGAATACCCCAACACATCGGAAAGAATCTCCTCGGTATGTTGCCCTAGAAGCGGTGGACTTGCAATTTCCGCAACTGAATCTGAGAGTTTTATGGGACACCCCAAGACCCGAAATTCTCCTCTATCTGGATGGTCTATACCAACTATCATATCCCTCTGGTTCAAATGTTCATTACTGTATATATCTTTCGCATTTAACACTGCCCCACATGGAATCCCAGCCTTACCCAAAATGGTCATGGCTTCCTCCTTTGAGTTTTGGCTGGTCCAATCCTCAATTATGGAATCTATTTCTTTTGAATTTTTCGCCGGATCGTCAAAAATTTCGGATTCACACAGATCTTCTCTACCTATTGCATTCATGAAATCTTCCCAAATATTCCGTCTCTGTGACATAGCCAAAACATAAACGTAATCATCCGGACCTCCTGGGGCACATTTATATACACCAGCGCCCGCCCTGCCTGGTGTTCTAGGCCCTCTCCTGGCGGGAGGTTCTCCTGTATCGCTGAAGGCACTCATAGAAGCCCTAGAGAGGCTAACCACGGCATCTTGCATAGATACCTCCACTACTTGTCCCTTTCCAGTAGCTTGTCTTTGTATGATGGCTGCCAGTATCCCTATCACCCCATGTAATCCGGTACCGCTGTCACCTATATTTGGACCTGGTTTCAAGGGAGGTCCTCCTGGAACTCCTGTCACGGCCATGGCTCCCCCAGCTGCCTGAGCGACTGGATCAAAACTCTTGAATTCACTATAAGGACCGTATGTTCCAAAACCTTTCAGCCTAGCAAAAATGATTTCTCTATTGATTTCTGAAAGGCGTTCGAATGTATAACCCAATCTTTCCAAAACACCAGAAGCGAAATTTTCAACTAATACATCACATTTTGTGACTAAATCTACGAACACATCTCTGTGGTCATCATTTTTCAAATCCAACGTAACACTTCTTTTGTTGCTATTAAAATTCAAAAAATACGGAGATGTCTTTTGTGAATCTGAAAGCTGAACAGACCGGCCAGGGTCCCCTTTCCCAGGCTGTTCCACTTTAATAACATCTGCCCCCAACCATCCCAATACTTGAGTACAAGAAGGTCCGGCTTCATATTGGGTTAAATCCAAAATCCTGATTCCTTGCAGAGCCTTATCCATCGGTATATACCCCCTTGCAACTAAGTGATCAAGTGGCAGTATATACCTGTTCAAAGAGTATTAGAACGCCTACAATATCGACGGAATAAGAGGAGTCATCAATGAGTTCAATCAAAATGTACGGTACAACCTGGTGTGGAGACTGTACCAGGGCAAAAGCGTTCCTTGACCGCAACAGAATAGATTATGACTGGACGAATGTTGACGACGAACCAGAATATCAGGAATACATAAAAAACTTGAATAATGGCAGCCAACGAGTTCCCACCATAATTTTTCCCGATGGATCATTTCTGGTTGAACCAACAGACGAAGAGCTAGCTGACAAACTGAATATTTAATGGCACCTATCGATCTCTAGCATCGTGTTGATAAATCCCCACCAATTTACCTTCCTTCGATACAGCATTTGTATATGGAAATTTAACTGTCATAGTACATGCGTGGCCTGGCGCTGCGAGCACGAAATCACCCACATTTAATGACGCTCCATTTAACCTAACCACAGCGTGTTCCTCGTTTTGCAAAACGAGTTCAGTTTCAGGGTGTTGGACTAATTTGAATCTATGCTCCAAAGGTTGATCTGAAGAACACGATTTGGACCCTATATCGACGGTCACAGTATCCATTTCAGTATCATCATCCACAACTTGACCCAAAACTAGACTAGCTATTTGAAAACCTAACTCATCCATTTCAGCATTTCGGGTATCCCAGTAAATCCACGTCCCGGGGGTCGGTCTAATGTTGGGATGATCAGCATAATGCTGAAATGACCATGACCCGCCGGCAAGATTATCTTTAACTTGGATACCTGATTCACTCACTGATTCCCAAATTTCCTCCATTCTAAGTATATTTTTTCCGACGATTCGACTCCTTTGCTCAAAATCTGGTATGTACAAAGTCTCCCCATCGAAAACATGTATACCAATTGGTTCTATCCCTAATGTCTCATCAATCAATTTATAAAATTTAATGGCGCTTGATCCGGGTTGGACACCGGTACGGCGCATTCCTGTGTCAAGATCCATGTACACCCCAATATTCTTAGGGATATTCTTAGATGCTATTGATAAAAGATTCAAATGTTTTTCAGTACTGGCGATCACTCGGAAATCCGTTTCAGGGAATGACTTGGTCAGGCTTATAAATCTTTCCAACTTTCGTGGATGTACCATTGGGTAAGCAATAATTACCTGGCTAGCGCCACATTCTGCCACAACCTCAGCTTCTTTCAATGTGGCACACTTATACGATTTAATGCCCTTAGCAAGCTGCATATTCAGAATATCAGAAGATTTGTGGGTTTTCGCGTGCGGAACAACATTTTCTGAACTGCCACAAATACGTATAATTTCATCAATATTGTGTTCCACAAGGTGTGGATATGTAAGCATAGCCGGAGTGTCTAGATACTCCGGATTTGATAACTTATATTTACCCTGAATCATCACTCCTCCTAATCATATCGATACCTTTGCTTCCTTTAGCTATCTAGAAAAGATTTAATGGATTCCGAATCTAGTAGGGGATATATGTCAAATTTAGCTGGCATAATTTCGGACCACTCATTCAAAAGACGATGAAGCACATCATTTGAGTCGACATCAAAAATCGCTACAGCCCCTCTCCCTGTACGCGCATAAAAGCTTACGGCCAAACCTTTGTCTAATTTATCTTGCGCCCAAGGCCAATATTTGCGCCTCTGGTCCTTAACTTCGGAAGGTTTTTGGGGATTTGGTGAACTGATTATTAGAAATAACATGATTTCTCCTGTAGCCGAAATTATATACTCATGTAACTTTAGATTTGTGGACCCAGTCGAAAAGAAGAAAAAGGATTATTTAACATGAATGCCAAAGGTGTAAAGGAACTTCCATCCTCGGAACACTCCGTGTTTTTCTACGGTGACGACGCCCCCTCCAGCAACATTCAATTCATAAACCAATTAAAAGATATTTCAGATACCAAAAAAATGACTGAGGATAATTATTCTATTGGTGGTGAAGTAGCGGAATTGGAATCAATCATGGCAAAAAAATTAGGGAAAGAAGCTTGCGTCTTTTTCCCAACAGGGACTTTAGCGAACCATATTGCAATTAGACAACTAGGACTACCTAAAACAAGAGCTATAGTTCCAGAACAAAGTCATATTTATCAGGATAGTGGTGACTCGGTGCAACAACTAAGTGGAATAAATCTCGTTCCCCTCGGCGGAGGTGATCCATACTTTGACCTCCCTGAACTAAAAGAAGCTTTAGTTAACTCAATGAATGGACGAGTTGTAAATCCGGTGGGAGTTGTAGTTATCGAGACCCCTGTGAGGCGATGCTTTGGAAGATCTATGCCATATGAAAAAATGTTATCCATAACTGAATATTGCAAAGAAAGAGACATATCCACTCACCTTGATGGAGCAAGGCTTTTCATAGCCAGTGCATTTACAAACGTTGCATTAGAAAAATATGGTGCTCTTTTTGACACCGTTTATATATCAATGTGGAAATATTTCAGGGCCCCTTACGGGGCAATTCTGGCAGGATCAAAAGAATTTTGTGAAAATCTCTTTCACGTCCGAAGAATGTTTGGTGGCAGCTTGCCCTTTTCTTCTCTTTCAGCAGCCTTAGCACTCGATGGTCTCAAACATTTTGAAAAAGATGCGCAATTGGCAGTAAGTCAATCTAAAGAGTTGCTTGAATTACTGAGTAGAATCCCAAATATAGAGGTGAATCACTACGAGGACGAATCTAACATCATACCCGTAGCATTCAGTGATAAGGTGAATCTTCAAAATTTAGATAGAACCCTGAGATCCAAAGGGGTATTTATAAACCCAGAGACAAACGGTCAAAACACCATACATCTCACAATAAATATGACTATTCTAAGAAAATCCAATCAAGAACTTCTAAAAGCATTTACCGAAGCCTTAGAAACATCAGTGACAATTTAACACTTATTTTCAGGAATACTTTCCTTTGATCTGTGGGGCAGTGTCATTATGTCCCTGTTCCTCTCTTTCTAATCTAGTAGCCCTTTGCCATTCTCTTTTCAAATCGTCTCGTACCTTTAAGGTTAATAGCCCCATCCCTTCCCCTTCTAGAGTCACCACATCTCCATCCATGACGGGACTGAGACCTCTGTGGTTAGTCCCTGTTGCCAAAACATCTCCCGGATTCAAAGTATGAATAGAGGTAATCCACTCCAACGCCTGAGGAATTTTATGTGCCATATCATCTGTATTGAAATTCTGTTTAAGATCCCCATTGACATGCAATTTAATTTGCAAATTTTGCGGGTCGTCAATTTCATCGGCGGTTACAAGATAAGGTCCCATAGGAGCAAAAGTATCTCGTGATTTCATTTGAAAAAACACCCCTCCGCCACTTGTTAATCCCCTTGCGGACATATCTATAAAATTCATATACCCAAATATATAATCGTAAGCATCTTCTGCTTTTATTTGAGTGGCTTTTTTGCCTATGATCAAGGCCAGCTCAGCTTCGGGCTCAAATATAGTTGCAGGCACGTCAGGTAAAACAATGGTCCCGCCATCAGGTAAAACTGCATTTGGTGATTTAGGAAAGGCGTTGATTGGGGCTGGCTCGTCCCTCGTACCATCCTCCATATAATTGACGGCCATACAAACGATGTTATGTGGATTAGGAACAGGTGAATCGAAAGTCACCGAGGAAATATCCACTCCATCTTCAGAGGCAACCAATTTCTCTATTTCAGGCCTGTAATCGTCAAACGACTCTATGATCCTGTTGAGCAATCCCTGTGCATGATTATGTTCGTTCACAGGAACCGCTTTGGATATATCTACAATCCTGTCACCTTTGACAACACCCAATGTAAAGTTATTAAAAAATGCTAATTTCATACCTATTTAACCTCCTTTCAGAACACGTTTCCAAAACGTTGTTCGTTAGCATATCATTAACCCAACGAATAAGTGTTATAAATTTAGGAGGGGGTTATGCCTTCAGTAGCAGGTTTGGGACATGTCGGAATCTACACACACAATCTATCAAAAATGCGAGATTTCTACTCCCGTGTAATGGGTCTTGAAATTACTGACGAAGAAATTGAAGAAAGAGGTATTGTCTTCATGTCGTCAAATCCCGAGGAAGAGCATCACGAATTCGTCCTAATGAAAGGACGAGACGTCCCAGAAGGATCCAAAATGGTTCAACAGATTTCCTTCTATGTAAACGAACTAGCAGAATTGAAGGACTTCCACCAGATCTTTCTAGATGAGAAAGTTCGTATTGAGAGAACTGTGAGCCATGGGAATGCATTTGGGATGTATGCATTGGACCCAGAAGGTAACACCATAGAGATATACTATCGAACTGGTTTTCCTGTCCCTCAACCATGCGCAGATCCCGTCAATTTACAAGACTCCGAAGAATCTCTTATCGCCCAGGCTAAATCTAGAATTCCTGCGTAGGAACTTTGAAAATTTCCTGGCCAACTGAACAAAGAGAAAAGCGTCATGCCCTGATCGAGGCTGTTCGTCTTACAAAAGACGATATAGAAACTCATTTCAAAGAGTCTGAGGAACAAGGCCACTTGTCTCAAGCTACAGCAGATGCCTTGCTCGCAGCAGGCTTACTTGGTTTGAAACTGCCGCTGGAGCTGGGCGGTGCAGAGGCAGATCCAGTCACTCAAATGATGGTTATTTCAGAGCTTGCCAGCATAGACACATCCGCTGCTTGGTGCGCGATGGTATCAGCTACAAATGTGGGATCAGCTGGAGCATTTTTACCTGACAGAGGGATAGAACAGGTTTTCAAAAAAGGAAATCATCCTATGATAGCTGGCGTGGGAATGCCTTTCGGAGAAGCAAAGAAGGTAGACGAAAGTTCATATGAAATCTCAGGTAAATGGCCTTATGGAAGCGGGATAAAAACTTCTAGCTGGGTCACAGCTGGGGCCAAGGTAAGTCAAAAAGTTAATCCTATTGAAATACGGGCTATATTAAGTAAGGATCAGGTTCAAATTATAGAAAATTGGGATGTTTCGGGCCTTAGAGGTAGTGGGAGTAATGACTTTGCAGTAGAAAGCGTGCGAATACCAGAGTACATGACTTGGACTGGAGATGATTCACCCAAACGAGGGGGGTATTTATACAATATACAGAGACCTGCTTTTGTCGTTTTTGGGCATACTGGAATAGCTCTAGGAACTGCTAGAAGAGCACTGAAGGAAATCACCAGCTTTTCTCAAGATAAAGCAAGACGATGGCCAGGGCAAAACACTATCTCTTCCAACTCCATATTTCAATCAGACATTGCGCAATTGGATCTTAAATTACGTGCAATGAATGCTCTTGCTACACAGGAATTTGAAGAGGTATGGCAATATGCCCAAGGAGGTAAAAAATTATCTGAAAAAGACCAAGCAAAAATTAGAGCTGTGGGCTCTTGGGTAACAAAAGAGTCTTTAGACATCGTGACAAAATCTTTTCAGTATGCCGGTGGGACCGCCCTGAACAGAAATAATTCACTGCAACAATGTTTTAGAGATATGTATGCTGCAGCACAACACTTTATGGTCAGTGGAACCCATTTCGAATCTTATGGAAATGAATATCTAAAATCATAAATGATCGCAATAATTTCTCAAAAGCTACTTGGACCCGCTATGGCATATCCTGCCTATCGAGCCTATTGGGTAGGAACTTTAGCCTCAGTGATTGGTTTCCAGATGCTGAACTTCAGCCAATTTTGGATCATACATGAATTAACGCAATCTCCTTTGTATCTAGGGTATGTTGGCCTTGCAAACGCTTTGCCCGCCATTGCGTTAAATATTTTTGGTGGAGTAGTAGCCGATAGACTGGACCGAAAAAGATTAATAAGTATCACACAAACAATAAATGGTGTAATAATCTTGATCTTATCTGGTCTAACTTTTACAGGGAGTGTACAAGCTTGGCATGTGATCGCACTAGCCTTTTTGGCAGGAGCAATAAATGCTTTTGACCAGCCGGCAAGACAAGCTCTTTACCCAAGTCTAATAGACAGATCAGTGATGATGAATGCTGTAGCCCTCAATTCAGCTATATGGACAGGCACTAGAATAATAGCTCCAGCAATAGCAGGAATAATAATTTCTCTTACTAGCACCGCTACTTCTTTTCTAATTTCGGCTCTAGGTTTTTTTGTTATGGCAGCAATAGTTCTTTCTTTGAATATTCCAAAGAATGAATCAGAACACCCGCAATCATCCGAAGGAAATGACTTATTCGAGGGTGTTCGCTTTATATGGAAAAACAACGTATTTCTGATATTAATCTGTATTACCTTCTTTAACAGTTTTTTCGGAATGTCTTATATCCCTATGATGCCTGTGTTTGCTGTTGATATATTGAAAGTGGGTGCAGATGGGCAGGGAATTTTAATGGGGCTAAGTGGTATTGGAGCCCTGATGGCGACAATGATTATCGGGAGAACTGGAAATTTCAAACAAAAGGGATTGTTGATCATAGTCGGATCTCTACTGTTTGGTATTTCGATAGCTATTTTTTCATTAAGCTCAATGCAATACGGAAACTATTATGTGGCCCTCGTACTTCTTTTTGTTGTAGGCGCCAGTAGTTCGGCTTACATGATTTCTATAATGAGCTCCTTACAAATGATGGTTCCAAACCATATGAGAGGTAGAGTCATGGGATTCTACGGGATGACTTGGAGCATAATGCCACTTGGCGGTATGTATGCTGGGTTTTTAGCTGGATACATAGGACAGGACACCACTGGAGTTCCCATTGCGGTAGCAATCGGCGGCTTTCTTATAGCCATATTTGCAATTGGACCCTTCTTTATGAACCGAAACGTCCGAAACCTTGGAGCTATACTACAAACCCACCAATCGGAGTCACGCACTTTTTAAATTGAGCAACAATCTAATATGTTGCAATAATCTATCTACGGCATATAACATGCGAAACCTAACTTTCCTAATTAAAAGTTGAGGGTTTGTAATGATCGAGTTTTTGTGCACCGTTCAGGAAGGATGCATACCTGAAAATATGAGGCCGGAATTGGAGAAAGCCATCCAAAACACATCCGTTGAGATACTAGGAATAGCCAAAGGACCTTTTAGCATTTCATGGGCCGAGATTCCCAGAGATTTTGGCTTCCGCGGTGGAAAACCTACCACGACATCACATGTAAGAGGTCAAATACCTGATGGGTGTGATAAAGAAACGAGGGAACGACTGATGAAAGAAATTGGCGAGAGATGGTACGATATCACCGGTCAAACAGAGGATGAATTGATAGTAGCAGCCAGAGACGAAGGCTGGAAAGGAAATACAATCAAGAGCAATTAGGAGGCTACTGTAATGCCACTTTATCGATGCATAGTTCCAAAAAATTCCTTGGATTATGGTCAAAGGCAAGAAATTGCTGAAGCCTTCACCAATGTTCACTGTGGAATATCTGCTGCACCAAGAAGTTTCGTACACGTTTGGTTCATAGAATCTGGCAAAGACGACAAGGTTAAAGATTCGCATGGGGATGGGTTTCTTGATTACAAAACCGATTACTACATAGCTGGCGGTAACAGAGCTGGTAGACCTCCGGAAGTTAGAAAGGAAATACTAGGAGGGCTGATAGAAAAGTTCTGTGAAATCTCGGGAGCAGATAGAGAAAATGTTAGTGGCCATATAAGCGAGGGACCTGCCTCGTGGACAATGGAAGCTGGACATATACTCCCAGAGCCAGGTCAAGAGCCAGCAGAATGGTATGAACACGAAACGATACCTGGATAGTTAGCCGAACAAAAATAATTTTGGACTAATATGACCTATCTTTGGTAAGGAACGTCCTCTTGAAATGAAGAGGTGTCGGGAAATACGTCACTGTTTAAAGGATCTAGGTTAAATCCATCACCACTGTACAAACATTGGCATCACCACGTGAGTATAGCCCTCTTTACCTGTAGCCCTTACTACGCCAGGGCTGGAGGCTGAGGTCATCTCAAAGGCAACCTCCCCGTCCCCCAGAACATCTAAAACCTCAGCTAGGTATTTGTTGTTAAAAGCTATTCTGGAATCTTCATCCACTTCTCCTTCCACCGCGCCATCTATTTCACCTTGATTGTCACCTACTTCTTCAGCTCTAGAAGAAATCGAAAGTTTTCCTCCATTTTCATCATTCACTATTTGGATCCTCAAGATTCCACTGCCGTCACGAGCAAAAATAGAGGAGGTTTTTACTGCCCTGGTGAAGTCAGAATTTTCTAAGATTACTCGGTTTTTATATTCGCCAGGAATAAGAGATCTAAAGTTCGGAAAAGACCCAGGCATTAGCTGAGAAACAATTTCAACGTTTCCGATGTTAAAGAGAGCATGTGTACCAGCTGATGTAACCGTAAATTCCACAGCAGTATCATCTGTACCTATAAGTCGTCCAACTTCCTGAAGGGCCCTAGCTGGAATAATAAACTCCATTGGTTCAGATATTGGTTCCAATAACTTACCTTCATAGACAGCAAGCCTAAATCCGTCAGCTGCCGCGAAAGTGAAATCCGACTGGTTTACCTCGACCTTTATTCCCGTTAGTACTGGTCGAGAATCCTCAGTGGCTGCTGCAAATGCAACGTGGGCTACCGTATCCCTAAGAAGTTGAGGATCAACTTTTATAGTTGCACCTTCATCGACAGTAGGTATGGGGGGGAATTCATCGGGATCAGTACCATTAATATTTGCTGAGAATCTCTGACAATTTAGCGAAACACTTAAAGGTTCTGCTACAGATTCCATTTCGATTCGATCATCAGGCAAAGAATTTACAAAATCAGAAAGTAAGCGGGCCGGTATCGTAATTTCTCCTTCCTTCTCCACTTGAGCTCCGACTCTAGTGGTAATGGCAATGTCCAAATTGGTGGCAGTTAAAACTAACATGCCATCTTCCGTGGCAATTTTTACATTTTGGAGAACGGGCAAGTTGCTTCTAGTCGCAACCGCTCTACCCACTATTGCCAACGCCCTACTAAGATTTTGCTGAAGACAAGATACCTGCATATTGAGCACTCCTCAGTAATTGTGACTCAAGAATATGTTAAGTATATTAGTCTAAATAAGCCGTAGTCAACGAGTACACCATATTTAGTGTGAAACGTTTTTAAAGGTACAATATACGGCCGTTTATTCGATAACTGCTACCACGTCTAATTCAAGAATAATTTCGTCATCTACGCTAATTATAAAAGGTAATCTTGGTTTGGAAAGTTGGAACTGATCCCAGGTTATTTCAGTAGATATAGTACCGCTTATAGCCTTATTTTCTATTTCTAACAGACCTTCCCACACGACTGGGTTCGTTATCTCTGAAATGGTCATATCGCCTTTTATCGAGACTTTCATGTCTCCAGTCTGAGGTAATGGCCAAGAATGGCCTGAAATTTCAAGAACATCAATGGCTATCTCTGAACCTATGCCTCCATTCCTACGCACCCAGTTGTCCCTTTTATTTTCATCACTAGTCAATGATTGCACATCCACTATGATGACAGAAGTCTCGGAGTCACTGACATGACCTTCTTTGTTCAAATATACTTTCCCAACTATTCCTGACGTTTCCCCAATTGCAGTTATCGGTGTAGGTAATCTGGCAAATTGCTCGCCAATCTTGTATCTAGCCACTGAGCCGGCCTGGAAGAATATAGATACCGCTTCACTTTGGCTTGTTCCCTCTAACTGAGTTGAAGTCTGGTTTGGAACCAGCGAATTAACTGTTGGGGTATTAGTAGGAATGGATTTAATTGGCATCGACACTTTTGGAACAGTTGTAGGAATCTCCAATTTCGTAACCACTGTGGGTTGTACAACTGCAACACCAACTGATCCACTTTCAAGAACTTTCACTGTTTCCACAGTTGGTATTACTGCTGGAGACACACTTTCTTCACTCAAAACAGCTTTTGTAGGAGATTCAATTTTTTCAAAGGAAGACTCTGAGTCATCTCCCGAGGAACAACCTAGTAATAGCAGCAAAAGACAAGAAAATAGCCATACATTTATCGATAGTTTCGAAAGCTTCATCTCAGCACACCTATCTACTACAAACCGATATTAGGGAGTCAATTATTGAACTATTATTTTGCCCACCATACCAAGAGATTCATGGGGAATGCAGATCAACTCAAATGTACCAGCATCAGAAAAGGTGAATGTGATTTCTTCAGTTGTACCAGCATCAACTTCTACGTCAATACCAAGATCATCTACCGTGAAACTGTGAAATTCATTTTCCGATGTAAGCTTCAAAGTAACGGTTTCTCCAACCTTCACTGTTATATCAGCGGGATTAAATACGTAGTTAGCATTAGCATCATTCATAGCAATATCTAAAGAATAATCTGCGGGAGACGATGCAGAAGCAGAGGATGTAGCAGAAGATTGAGAAGATGTCGTTGCAGGGGGCGGAGCCATGGCAGCGGAACTAGAAGCCTGACTAGAAGAAGTAGAAACAATAGGTGCAGGTTTCACTTCGTCGTGACTTCCCTTTGGAGGCACATTCTCACCACAGGCATATGCACTCAGCAATAACCCAGTAATAAACATTGCTCCAACTACTCTTCGGATCATATCTCCTCCTTGGACCATGATGCATTGGTGATATCTTTCACATTCTCAGTGTAGCATCGCAACTTTTAGAGGGTCAACGAACATTCTCTAAAAATCACATCAACAAAAGGAAGTGAAGCTCATTGACATAGCACAATTGTTCTGATAATTTGTTCCGAACATTAGTACTTATTATTTATTCCAACCTTAAGGAAAGGAAGTGATGTTAATGAAGCGACCTTTATCAAAACGACAACAGACCATGCTTAATTATATTAAAGATTTCATGGGCAAAAACAGTTATCCCCCTACCGTTCGGGACATTCAAACTGGGTGCGAAATCAGCTCAACTTCTGTAGTTGACTACAATCTACAAATACTCCAACGCGAGGGCTATTTGCAGAGACGTCGGGAAGTATCTAGAGGAATTGAATTATTGGGTGAAACCGCGACTTCAACTCTGAGAAATTTAATATCCATACCAGTAGTAGGAAGCATTGCAGCTGGCGAGCCACTGCCCCTAGCAAATACAGAGCAATGGAATGATACTGATTTTGACAATGTGGACCTGCCCCCTTTTCTGACTAAAGGAAAGGAAAATGTGTTCGCACTTCGTGTCAAAGGGGAATCCATGGTTGACGCTTTGGTGGGGGATGGTGACCTTGTGTTACTTGAAGCAATAGAACAACCTCAAAATGGAGACATGGTAGCGGCTTGGTTGAAAGATCGAGAAGAGGCCACATTGAAACACTTTTACCTTGAAGGAGATAAAGTAAAGTTAGTTCCTGCAAATTCATATATGCAACCTATCACTGTTGCCGCTGCAAACGTATCGGTACGAGGACGTGTAGTTGGAGTGGTTAGGACAATGTAATGCATTAACCCTGTTCAATTTATCTTAAAAAAAGCCGACATCTAATGACGGCCTTTTTTATTAGACGTATAATTTCAATAGATTGCCCCGTGGTTTCAAGTATGGTGAGCAAAGGAATGGTTGACAAACAAAAGGTAACGGCCATAACTATCCCTGTCAGCGGAATGACATGTGCGGCCTGTGTATACCATGTGGGCGAAGCCCTCGAAGGTGTACCGCAAGTTGAACAGGCCGTAGTAAACCTTGCTACAGAGAAGGCCACAGTACACATCCGGAATGGTGAAATACAGAAAGATCTCCTCAAATCGGCAATCGAAAATGCCGGATACCAAATGGGCTCTGAATCTATAACCCTATCCATTGAAGGAATGACATGTGCGGCATGTGTATCTCACATTGAGAACTCCATATCAAAATTAGCTGGTGTGGAAGAAGCATTAGTAAATTTGGCTACAGAAACAGCAAAGGTTAGATATATTCCCGGATTTGAATCGATCTCTTCCATCAGGCTGGCAATCACTAATGCTGGTTACGCATCGTCTTATCTAGACAAAGAGGAATTGGGCTATGGCTCAACTGAAAGAGCACAAAGACTCATAATCCAACAGGCTCTAGCAAGTCTCTCCGGGGCGGCAATTATCATGTTGGCAATGATCCCTAACTTTGTGTCTCTACTTCCATTCAATCACCAGTATCTTGCTTTCATAATTGCTACCGTAATACAACTCTGGGCTGGTTCGCAGTTCTATAAAAGTTCTCTAAGCGCCGCAAAACACCGAACCACCAATATGAATACCTTGATCGCCGTGGGGACTTCAGCCGCTTACCTGTACAGTGCTTTCGTGGTTATTAGTGATTTACTTGGGATAAATAACTCCTTTAGCGAAACACATTTTGGAACTTCTTGCGCAATAATTGGAATGGTTTTACTTGGACGTTATTTGGAATCCAAATCGAGAATGAGAGCAACTGATTCCATCAAATCCCTAATGGAGATAGCACCCAAAATGGCAAACACCATCCGAGGCACTGAAGTGAAAAAAGTTCCTGTTGATGATCTTGTCATTGGTGATGTTGTAGCTGTAAAACCAGGAGAGATTATTCCAGTAGACGGTTCAGTAATTGAAGGATTTTCAGAGGTAGATGAATCTTCCCTTACTGGAGAAAGTATCCCAGCTGTAAAGAAGATTGGAGACTCCGTTCTAACTTCCACTATCAACGGTACTGGCAGTATAAAGATAATCACGGAAACACTTTCTACGAACACTATATATTCAAAGATAATTTCCCTGATTGAAGACACACAAACATCGAAAGCTCCAATTCAGCGAATTGCTGACAAATTAGCCGCACTTTTGGTACCGATTATCCTATGCGTATCATCTCTCACGTTCTTAATATGGATGTTTTTTGGCCCAACCCCTGAACATTCCTATGCAACAATAGCAGCAGTAGCCGTGCTTGTAATTGCTTGTCCATGTGCCATGGGTTTGGCCACCCCGATAGCAATAATGGTGGGAAGCGGGAAAGGTGCAGAGCACGGCATTTTATACAAAGACGCTCTAGCAATAGAAACCCTTCAAAAAGTTGATTCTGTGATATTTGATAAGACAGGAACTCTTACCAATGGGGATCCAAAAGTGAGCCATATAGAGCCCACCACAGGCTATTCGGAATCTGAGATATTAAAATACGCTGGGGCTGTAGAAAAAAATTCTGAGCATGTTTTAGCAAAAGCCATCCTGTCTGAATGTTCCTTAAAAAATATCGAAACATACGACGTTTACCAATTCCAAGCCTTCCCTGGCCTAGGCGCCTCAGGAATGATAGGTAATAAAGAAATACTAGTTGGGAAGAAAGTTTTTCTTGAAACTCACCAAGTGGAGTTTTTACAGAACTCAAACACCGACAATCTTGGAAAAATTCACTTAGCAATTGGGGGGGGATATGCGGGTTCAATTTTAGTTTCCGACACTATTCGAGATGATGCAAAAGAAACAATAAGCCGGCTGCAGAATATGAACTTAGATTTAGTAATATTGAGTGGAGACGCAAAAGAAGTTGTGGAAACCGTGGCTAAAGAGCTTGGTATAAGAAACTATAAATCCGATTTGCTCCCTCAAGACAAAGCTAAATATATATCTAACCTTCAGCATAATGGGAAAAAGGTTTGCATGGTTGGCGACGGAATTAACGATGCTCCAGCTCTCACTCAGGCGGATTTGGGTATAGCTATGGGTAACGGCACGGACATTGCGATTGAATCGGCCCAGATCACTATACTGGGCAACCGATTATCCTCTATAGTCAAATCAATCCAATTAAGTAAATCCTGCATCAAAACCATAAAACAAAATCTGTTCTGGGCTTTTGCATACAACATGCTACTAGTTCCAGTGGCAGCTGGCATCTTGTATCCTTTATTTACTTCGCAAACGGTACCCGATATTCTTTCTCCTTTAATAGGGGATAGAGGATTCTTAAACCCGGTAATAGCAGCGACAGCAATGGGCATAAGTTCCATAACAGTGGTACTAAATGCCCTCCGTTTAAAAAATAGCGATTTATAAGCAGGAAGAGGCCGTATTATGAAAATTCCTTTGTTCTCAAAGCCTAGAAAAGAGGCCATTGACCCTGTGTGCCATATGTCCGTCAATCCTGAAAATCCGAACGGAGGGTCCCACGACTACAAAGGGAGTTCTTATTATTTCTGCGCTCCTGGTTGCAAAATAGCATTTCAAAAAGACCCAGAAGGATATTTATCAGGAGAGAAAAAAATAGATATGTGATTTGCAGGGTTTACCAACTGAATCAAATTCACCCCTAGCAGGTAAGCTCAACCCTATCTATAATTACACCCCTTATAGATGCCGAAGTGGCGGAATGGTAGACGCGGCGGTCTCAAAAACCGTTGAGGTAACACTCGTGCGAGTTCGACTCTCGCCTTCGGCACCAACCCTTTTCATACCGAAGTTACAACAACAATTGGTTTCTAACAAAATTGGGCAATTTCATGTGCGCCCCTCTATTTGCTGCCACAGCTGCACCTGCCTCACACCCAACTTTAAGAATATTAATTTCAGGTATTTCCGATAAAATCCCCATCGCAAAACCTGCGCTGAATGCATCTCCTGCCCCTGTAGGATCCACTTCAGTTATTTTGCGGGGACGATATTGTAATTCTTGACCGTCAAAGAATAATCTCGCTCCTTCATATCCCATCGTTATAGCCAAGTGAGACAAATTAAAATAGTCCATAAACCCAAAAGGATCCTCTATGGAAGTAAGGTTTTTAATTTCTTGCCATTCTTCCAGATTAACTTTGACGATATTTGCCATTTGTAGAGAATCAAAAATTATCTCCTTCGAGTAAAAAGGATGCCTTAGGTTTAAGTCTAGGAAAACACTAACAGAAAGACTTTGGATCAGATGGGTAAGTCGCTCACGATTGAAGGAACTCATTTGGGCCAATGTTCCCATATAAAGCAAATCATAGGCTCCATCTTCTAGGTCGGGAATTTCAATCTGGTTCCAGGCAGCTGGGTGAGCAATATCAAATTTCCCATCTGAGTCCACAATGGCCGTTCCGGTAGGGTGACCTGAAAAATTTATATGACCATTAATTCCGTAATTTTCTATGATCGATAGGGCTTCTAAGCCAAAATCATCATTTCCCACCGCACTTATAAGAGTGGCTTCTCCGCCTAGCTGATTGACAACCCAGGCGAAATTTAAGGCAGCACCGCCCAAAAAAGGTCTACCTCCCACTAAGTCAAAAATTATTTCACCATAAGAAAGAATTCTCGGTTTCATCTCAATTATCTCTTTTATTGCTTTGCATAAGAGAGTAATTCATATACCTCTCAGGCGCTATTCAAGGTAGTATGTTGGAGGAGAACGTTATGCCCGTAAGAATGCTTAGAGAATTTTTCCTTCTAGAATCCGCAGGAGGAATACTTTTAGTAATAGCGGCTGTCATCGCTATTCTAATCTTCAACTCCCCATTAGAAAATTATTATCATGATATTTTGCATGCCCCGGTATTGATTCAACTTGGAAATTTTTCTATAGACAAAGATTTTCACCATTGGATAAACGATGGGCTAATGGCTATTTTTTTCCTCTTGGTAAGTTTAGAAATAAAGCGAGAAGTACTGGACGGACAATTATCAAGTCGGGCCCAAATAAGCTTACCTATGATCGCCGCCCTTGGGGGTTTAATTGTTCCTTCGTTAATTTACATATCGCTTAACTGGGGAAACTCAACCGCCTTACAAGGCTGGGCTATTCCTGCTGCAACTGACATAGCATTTGCCCTTGGTGTATTAACCCTTTTGGGAAGCAGGGTTCCTGAATCGCTTAAATTAACGTTGGTTTCTATAGCTATAATTGACGATCTCGCAGCAATCCTCATAATCGCCGTTTTTTATACTGAAAGCCTATCGATGATGCCGTTACTTGGTGCGTTGTTATGCATTGTCGTTCTTTTCGCCCTCAATAAGAGAAAGATTTCCGAGTTGTCACCTTACATGGTCGTAGGCACATTGCTTTGGGTATGCGTTTTGAAATCTGGCCTTCATGCCACACTCGCAGGAGTAATCGTGGCAATGTTTATTCCAGCTAAAGGGAAGGGTGATCCTGTAGTCAAAGAGCGTATATCAGAGTCCGTGACGTTAATTGAGACAGGTGATAACACAGGCGTTTTTCGCGGTTCCATTGATGACAGACTATATGTAGAACTAGTGGATGCTGATCTAAACAGTAGTGCTACCGAGGTAAATACAGGTGAAGTAAACATTACTACACGAACGGAACAAGATCCTTTATATCGTTTGGAGCATGGATTGCATATATGGGTAGCATTTTTAATTTTGCCTCTCTTTGCACTGGCTAATGCCGGAGTATCTCTTAAAGGACTGAATTTAGACTTTTTTGTGGAGCCAATAACACTGGGGGTGGCACTAGGGTTGCTCTTAGGTAAACCGATTGGAGTAATGTTGTTTACATACATCGGGATAACTTTGAAGTTTTGCTCCCTCCCTACAAATGTAGAATGGAAACAATATTTTGGGCTAGCGCTGCTAGCTGGAATAGGATTTACCATGAGTCTATTTATTGGTGGGCTAGCTTTCGACGATGAAGGTTTCCAAACTCTAGTTCGATTAGGAGTCATAACAGCTTCACTAGCATCTGGCGTACTTGGCTATTTCACACTGCGGATTAGTGGTACAAAACAAATAAATATTTGATTCCAAGATCTGTTGAAATCACTCCCAGACTTGTCCTTCTCGTGAGGGGTTAATGGACAAGGTTTGATTTACGCATGTTAGCAAAACTACCTTAAAGAGTTAGATCCCACTAGTCATAAACAAGTCTAAACACCCATAAATATCGATTCTCTTCTCCTTTACAGGAGTCACCATCTATGGGATAGTTCCATCCGGTGGATTGATAGATATCCACCGAAAACGTTAATGCAATCTTAATCATCGTTCGATAACGATCACTTTGATAATTCAAATTGCATAGCTAGGAGGAACACTTATGTTTAAGTGGAAAGATATATTTGGGACAAAGGCTATAGTTGCCCTGTCTGTAGCTGGTTTACTGGCTGCAGGTATCGCCTGTGGTTCATCAGATGATGAAGCCGCACCTGCCGCTGCTCCCGCTGCTGCTCCTGCCGCCGCACCTGCCGCCGCACCTGCCGCTGCACCCGCTGCCGCTGCTCCCGCTGCCGCACCTGCCGCTTCATCGGCTGCACCAGTGGAACAAGTGAGCACTACTATTACAGTTGCCTTTGACAACGTAGGAACCCCGCAATTTAGAAACGTGAAAGGCACTTGGCCTGATGTTCTTTTCCACGGGTTTTTCGGTTTCCAAGAGCCTTTGCTCGGCTGGGAGCCAACCTTTGACGATCAAGGAAACCCAATTAGGGACACCGGAGAAGCCTGTCACGCCCCATATGTGGCAGATTCATGGGAATGGATACTCCCTGCCAAAGATGGCGGTGAGGACATAACTATGGACGGTAAGTTACAGGATAAAATGGATCTTGTTGACCTAAGTGACATAGAAAAGCAAGGTAAAATCAGAGTCCATGTACACGAAGGAATTGATTTCTACAGAGTTGTAGATGGTGACATGGTCAAGATTGGCCCTCTAACAGCGGAAGACGTCGCATGGTCATTTAACGATGCTGGTGCTGAAGACATCAGCTCTGCCCACTCAAACTCTTCCCAGGCTTATGAGTACTATCAGCCTTGGACAGCCGTTGATACATACATTGCTGAGGCACCAAACCGAGCTTTCGTAGGTGACGGATTGCAAGATGCTTCCTCAATATGTCAGGACGCAATTTGGATGCAGTCCAAGACTCTTCAAGATGAACTAGGAGACACCTTTGGTGTACCCCACGGATCAGGTTCCTTCGTTGTAAGCGAATGGTTGCCAGCAGAAAGAATTGAGGCTATTTCTAGAGTAGACCACTGGAAAAACTCACCTCAGTTCGACAAGATTGTGTTCTTGCAAGCCAACGAGGCACAACAGCGATCAGCCATGCTGCAAACAGGAGCTGCTGACATCGCGATGGCCTCAATTCAGGACGTAGGTAGGCTTGAGAAAGAGGGCTTTGCCTTTAACGAAGGCCTAGACGCCATTAATGGTAACTTCTACTACTTCGCTGGAAACCTGTGGTCATTCGCATACCCAGCAAACTCAAAACTTGGTGATGACGATTTGTCTGGTAAGCCGGTGATGAGACAAGGATTCATTCCGACCGATAAGTTCCCTTGGATCGGTGACCCAAGACTAGAATGTGTAGGTATTGATAGGTCTGACCCAGCTATACAGGACACTCCTGGTGCTGGCTGTGAAATGACAGACTTTGACTACACTTTTGATGGGTCAGATTCTAAATTTACTGCTGACTCTGTAGGCTTCGACTACACCGACACAGATAAGTTCTCATATGAGACGCCGTCAATGTTGAAAGCGAAAGCGTTCAGAAAAGCTCTTGCCTACTCAATTGATAGGGAGCTGATAGCGGCTTCTGTCACAGGTGGGTATGGTGGTGCCGTGTACGGCAGCTCCCAACCAGGAATGGATCTACACCAGCTTCATCCTGAGTACAACGAAGCTTGGAACTATGCATTTGACCCAGATAAGGCAAAAGGATTCCTAGCCGAGTCTGGTGTTCCAGCAGGTTTCGAATTCGAATTCTTCTGCTCGCAAGGTAACGGAACATCCCTTGAAGTTTGTGAAGCTGTCGTCGGACAGTGGAAAGAGAATCTTGGGCTGGCACCTTACATAGACAGTACCCAGTATTCGTCCCGCCGCCCCACAATGTTGGGCAGGCAAATCCACGTACCGTGGATGACGAGATGGGGAGCTACTAGCAAACACGGTCGACTTGGTGCCGGTGGTGGAACATATGGTGGTGGTAAGTGGCCTTTGCCTGCTGGTGGATGGAACCCAGGACTGGAAGATAACCAATTCTGGCAGTTTAGAGAAGACACCAGGGTAATGAAGAAAGCTTCTCCTGAGCAATTAGCAAGGAGAGCTGAAATCAACGCCTGGTCACATGATATGACTCTAGCTACAGGGACAGTGGAAGTACCGGTTCTAATCGGTTTCAATCCAGATACTGTAGCAAGCTGGGACTTGGCACCTTACGAGCTTCCTAACTCGTTTGACACAATAGTCCCTGCCGCAAGGTAGTCTATTAGGAAATTAGGATAATAAGTCGACGCGTCGCCTCCATTCGGGGGAGGCGCGTCGAGCACTTACTAAACACTGGGAAATACAGGTTTGCTGTACTCCTTTTGATCTTAACCAGAAAACAACCACGGAAATTGTGCGAATGAGAACATTCATCATCAGACGGTTCATATTCTTGATAATGGCAATTTTGGCAGCCACTTTAATTGTTTTTGCCTTGTCACGACTTCAAGGAGACCCTCGAAATGTCATGCTCAATGTTGGCTACGTATCGCCTGAGCAATGGGAGGCCTGGGGAGAAGAATTCCACTTGGATAAGCCTCTGATCGTGCAGTACTTTATATGGGTTGGTAAGGGATTTTTTCAAGGCGATTTTGGGGAATCACTCAAAACAGGGAAACCTGTTTTTGACATGGTGAAAGGATTTGCCCCAGCGAGTCTACAACTTGGCTTTGCAGCAACCCTATTTGTGCTTTTCACTGGTATCCCCATAGGAATGCTAGCCGCTGTAAAAAGAGGTACATTCATAGATGCGATTGGTAGAACCTTCGCGGTATTTGGCCAAGCGCTGCCACCTTTTTGGTTAGGAATCATGCTGATTCTGGTTTTCTCAGTTAATTTAGACTGGCTTCCGTCAGGAACCAGAGGCCATGACGCCTCTGGATTTTTCGACAAACTTCAGTACTACATTATGCCAGCCGTTACGCTTGGCTGGTTAGCATCTGCAGGGCTAATGAGACTTGTAAGATCTTCAATGCTTGATGTTCTTGATTCAGAATATATAAAGTTAGCGAGAGCAAAAGGAGTAGGTAATAGTGGAGTGATTTGGAGACATGCCTTTCGAAACGCTCTAATTCCCCCTCTCACTTTTTCGGCCCTCATCCTAGTTGGTTTCATAGGCGGTACTGTTGTGACCGAAACGGTTTTTGCATGGCCCGGACTAGGACAAATGACCTACACAGCAATTCTAAACAATGATTTCCCTCTCATGACTGGAGCTGTTTTAGTGTTTACAGTTGTGTATGTTTTTGCCGTTTTCTTGATCGACATTCTTTATGCAGTGATCGATCCTAGAATTAGATACACATAAGGAATAGATTTGACTACTTCAACAAATCAGATGACTCTGTCAGAGTTAGAAAAGGCCACTCAAGAATCAACATTAACTCGCTGGATGTACGTACTGCGTCGCTGGCCGCTTATTCCTTTTTTCATTCTTGGGGTTCTGGTACTATGCGCGGTTTTCTCTCCGTTAATCGCACCATATGAGCCAGAAAAGGACCAACTGAGAGCTGTTTTGGCTATGCCATTTTGGTCCGAACCATGCGAAGAAGGGCAAATATCCAATAAATTTCAGCCGTGTAATACCAACGGTATTGGGCTGGGAAAAGATGAGCGAGTTTATCACTTTGTGCTGGGTGCAGACCAGCTAGGCCGAGACTTGCTAAGTCGGATTATATATGGAGCCCGTCTTTCGTTAAGCCTTGCCGCTGTAGCCATAATCATTGGAACGGTATTTGGCACTACCGTTGGCTTGGTCGCCGGATACTATGGCGGAATAATTGATGAAGTCATAATGCGTGTAGTTGATGTATTTAATGCAATTCCTTATCTACTACTGGCAATCGCCCTGGTATTTGTATTAGGACAAAGCTTTGCCGTAGTGGCATTTGTGCTCGCTCTTGGGGCATGGGCGGGGATAGCTAGACTTGTCAGAGGTCAGACATTGCAAGTTCGGCACTGCGACTATATTGCACTTGCAAGAGTGGCTGGAGCCTCTACTCCTCGTATTATGGTTAAGCACCTGCTACCAGCAGTGGGTAACACGGTGATTGTAGCCACCACACTTCAGGTAGGCAGCACCATCCTGTCTGAAAGTATCCTGTCTTTTCTTGGTGCAGGTGTTCCGCCACCGACTCCGTCATGGGGAGCAGACATTTCCAATGGAAGAGAATACCTTGGATCAGCATGGTGGGTAGCCTTCTTTCCTGGAATGGCCATATTTCTAACAGTCTTATCATTTAATTTCGTAGGAGATTGGCTACGGGATCGATGGGATCCAAGACTGCGACAAATATAATCGGGTAGAACCAGAATTTGTTTTTCCATTCTTTTGTTAAAAAGAATCGATGATTCAATACCTTAAAATGCATTATTGCTGTTATTACCCCTATATACTTTAAATTGAAATTTGTAACGTCAACTAATTTAGATAAGGGAAAATATAATTGATTAAATGGGTTTTAGTCCTCGTAATTGGTGTTGCCGTCATTCTGATTGGGTCCGCCGGCAGAATACCTTTTACCGAAAAGAGTCTGGCCCTATCTGAGACAACTCAACAAAAAGCAGCTGAAGAGCATACCCCTGCACTTTCAAGATCTCAGGCGCTTTCAAGAGTAAAAACATGGATCTCGGAGAACTGCGCAAGTGGTCCAAAGTATCTATTAAATAAAAGCCAGTTTGACGCCACTTGGATGAGAATGCCTAGGACCGATGACCATCATGTACGAGGCTACAATGAATGGACCATCAATGATCAGGTATCGGGTGCTATGTGGCGGTTTTACGAAGACACAGGAGAAATCGTCACCGCAAAAGGTGACTGCTAATCACCCGCTAGATCTCTTTATAGACCACTGACCGATACAGGAAAAAAGCAGCCCCCACAAAATTGGCAGCTAAAACTGTAGCCAACATCATCTTCTTAAAAATATCACCTATAGATACAACAGGAACTCTGGTGGATGGTCCCACCAATGTGGTACCCATATCAATGCTCATTAGATTCACTATTGCCAAAGGCGATAAGACACTGATTAAAATAATAGTAAATCCTTGAACAAACATCATAAGTTTCGGACTTTCAGGATTCCACCAGATCAAAGAAATAACCAACCCAGCAGGAATACCGATCACGACGCTCTGCTTCAGATAATATACCTCCTGGTCCACACTACTTCCTTGAAAGAACATCACCCAAGATACGAAGGCAGCAAAGGATGAAAAAAGCAATCCAAGCACAATCCTCGCCAATGCCGATGTCAAAAGAAGAGGTATTTTTATATTCACGGTTCTATCTTAGGCTCCCTAATATATATTCTACGCATTAGTACACTTAATAATAAAAACATTGACTAATGTCCAAAAACTAACGTGAAAACAGTCACTCCGCATACTCGAACCAAATACTGATTATTTCATACTCGAAACTTGACTTCTTAATAAAAAGATTTACTATTGCCCCAAATCCACCACTGAATCTGGTTAGGAGCGGCTGTGTTGCGGAACTAATTAGGAACAGTTTTATTGGGTGGTACTAGTGAAATGGAAATCAAGAAATAGGAGGACTATTTTTATGAAGATTTTCAGTAAAACAGGGTTGCCTGTTATGGCGTTGATTGCGCTTGTTGCACTCGTTGCGGTTGCCTGCGGTGATTCAGAAGAAGAATCAGCACCAGCAGCAGCACCAGCACCAGCAGCAGCAGCAGCAGCACCAGCACCAGCACCAGCATCAGGACCTGCAGCGGCACCTGCGGAAGCTGGAAAAGCAACAGTAACTTTTGCGATTGCAGAAGTGTCGGAACAGTTTGGAGACTATCCAGTTCAGCCCTATGGCGCTAGCCCGGGTGAGCTGAATATGGGCTACTATGACCAGTTGCTGGTCCACGATGGCACCGATCCTTTATCGCCTTTTCTTGCAGAGGAGTGGAGCATAAATGACGCAGGAAACGAACTTACATTAAAGATTAAGAAAGGGGTTAAATTCAATACTCCCGAAGAACTTTCGTCCTTCGGTGACTTTGGAGAACTATCTGCCCACGACGTTGCCTGGAACCTTAACAGGCAGAACGCAATGGTAAACCCAGACATAAGATCTGGACTCGGAGCTCAGCTTGGAGGTACCTTTGGGAAGGCGGTTGCAGCAGATGATTACACCGTTAAAGTCCCCATGGTAACTGATATATTCTGGGGCATACCAATAAGTGAGTTTGACATAAATGACACTACCGTCATCATCGACAGCAAAAATGCCTATGAGACAGTAGGGGCAGAGGCCAAGAAACTGGTTCCAGTTGGTACTGGACCGTTTACTATTGGTGAGTGGGAACCTAACAACAGGGGTACAGTACATGCTATACCCAAGCACTGGAAGGAAACAGCTCACATAGGAACCTTTGTGGTTGTCCAGGTACCGGAAATCACCAGCAGACTTGCTATGATGCAAACAGGTCAGGCAGACCTTGGAGAAATTGACTTCGCCAGACTCCCTGAACTACCTGGAATGGGTCTTAAATTCATTACAACGATGTCTGATAAAGACACAATGACGTTGAGTGTTATTTGGCCCGGTAACTTATGGACAGACGTTAATGCAAAAACTGGTGAAGCTCTAACTCCTTGGGAATCTGAGGTGTTCGCGGTTGACCATCCATGGATTGGATGTCCTTGGGAAGAGAAGTGTCCATACGATGATACTGACAACCCAGACGGAATCAGTGACATGGAACAAGCTAGGCTTGTACGATGGGCGCTTGGTATGGCTATTGATAGAGAAGGGATTAATGAAGTACTCCAAGGAGGACTCGGCACTCCTATTTATCAAGAGCTTATGGGACCTAAGTTCCCTGGTTGGGACCCAACTCGTACAGTCACCTCAGCCGCTATTAAGGGTTACCATGATAAATACGGCGGAACTGACTGGGTAGAATACGATGTACCTGCAGCAGAGCCAGATTACAAATGGCCTTGGAAGATACCTACAGATATGACAGAAGCAGGTCGACTACTAGACCTCGCTGGATACCCTAAAGGCTCAGACGGCGTACGGTTTGAGATAAAGATGAACAAGTACCGATGTGAAACCGGTGATGTATGTCTTGAACAGGCTGACGCAGTGGCCGCTGGATGGGAAGAGCTCGGAGTCAAAACTACCCTGCTGACGGAAGAATACGGAGCAGTGGTTGTCCCTAGAATGGCTAATAGGACTCAAGCTTACCCAGTTGTTAAAAACTGCAGCGTGGAGACAGCCAACTACCCGTTGGACTGGCCGCCCCCACCGTCAGACAGTACGTTCAGCCGACCTAGCTGGGGTTGTTCCTTCGAGAGCAAGTACCTCGACTACATGTACGTCAACATAAATGGTGAACGTGACAAGGCAAAAAGAGAGGCTTTGCATCTAGACATGGTTGATTACTACTTCTACTGGCAATTGTACGGTGGAATGGTACAACCTCCTCGAGGTGTTGCAGCTAATCCTGCTACGATAGATTCGTGGTCATCACGATCTTCTGCAGGTGGTGCTTGGGGTCGACCTCAACACATACTGCCTGCCAAATAAATAAACTAACACATCCTCTCGGAGATAAGACTCCGAGGGGGTGTGATAGTTTAAAACTAAAGAACCCCGCTTCCTTGCCAGCCAGTCATGTAAAGTTCGGTTCACAAACATATTGGAGGACAGAACTCTCACTGTGAGGGTTTAATTTATTTAATGAGTCGATTTCTAATACGACGATTGTTTTCCATGTTCATTTCGATTATAGGTGCAACCATCTTTATTTTTGCACTGACCCGGGTTGGCCCTGATCCACGCTATTTGTACATCCCAGAAACCGGTGGAATAGGTATTCAGGAAGATTTGTGGGAAGAGTTAGGGGAACAGCTCGGAATTAATGATCCCTTACCTGTGCAATACGGTAAGTGGGTATGGAGAATGCTTCAGGGAGACATGGGAGAGTCCATAGGAACCCTGAGACCGGTAAGTTCAATAATATGGCAGCATTTACCGGCTACATTATGGCTTGCCTTAGGCGCATGGATCTTCGCTGCAGTTGTAGGCCTTTCCATGGGAATACTTGCCTCAGTAAAGAGAGCTACCATTTGGGATTATCTTGCTAGAGCATTTGCACTCGTCGGACAAGCGACACCGCAATTCTTCACTGGGGTTCTGGCCATTATGGTCTTTTCCGTTTATATGGGATGGTTTCCAGCCGGAACTAGAGGTAATCATGACGGGTTTTTTTTAGCGTGGGGCAACCTCAAATATTACATACTTCCTTGGATGGTACTGGGTTGGCCTGCAGCAGCAGGAATAATGAGACTAACCCGGTCTTCAATGCTGGAAATTCTAGATTCAGAATACATAAAACTTGCCAGAGCTAAAGGTGTTGCACGCTTCCCTTTGATTTGGAAACATGGGTTAAAAAACGCAATAATACCTCCGCTAACTTCGATGCTCGTCTTATTAGCAGACTATTTAAACGGAGCGTTAGTCGTCGAAATTGTTTTCTCATGGCCTGGTATAGGGCAGGTGGCCCTCAATCAGGCAGTCTACGATAATGATTGGCCTCTTCTCGTGGGAACTGTCTTTTCCTTTATTGGTATATACGTCTCATTCGCGTTCATCGCTGATCTGCTGTACGCATTTATAGATCCAAGAATAAGATATAGCTAGGACTAAATTTATGGGTTTACAGCAAGAAGATTTAAGAATCCTTGGATTACATGAAAGACCTCCTGTAATTAGGGAATTACGATCCGTATGGCTATTTATAAGAAACTGGCCGGTGATTCCGATTGCTATCCTAGCCCTGCTGATTTTGTCTGGTTTGTTGGCCGATGTTCTAGCCACCCAGGATCCTAGAAAAGGAGGGATACGAGATAGACACATTCCTCCTGCCTGGACCGAAGAAGGAACAATGGAGCACATATTAGGAACAGATCATTCTGGAAGAGATGTTTTTACCAGGACATTGTATGGAGCCAGAATATCGCTCGCTGTAGCGTCCGCCGCATTATTGAGTGGATTTATTATCGGGACCACACTAGGCATAGTCAGTGGTTACGCTGGAGGCTGGATCGACGAAATCATCACCCGAATAGTAGACATATGGCAGGCTCTGCCATTTTTAATGGTAGCCTTGGTTTGTGTAATGATTTTCGGCCAAAGTACTACTTTATTATTATCGCTTATGGTCCTTTTGGCTTGGCATCCTTTTGTCAGGGTAATAAGAAGCCAAACCCTGACTATAAAAAACCAACCATACGTTGATCTTGCCAGAGTCGCAGGAGCATCCCTCCCAAGAATCCTTATCCGCCACATCCTTCCAGGTGTTATTAACACCGCGGTGGTGATAGCCACGTTGAGCGTTGGATCTCTAATTCTAGCTGAAGCCGCATTAAGCTTTCTAGGAGCGGGAGTGCCAGCGCCAACCCCTGCTTGGGGAAAAATGGTGGCTGAGGCTCGCGGCTATCTGAAAACAGCGTGGTGGCCCGCAATATTCCCCGGCATGTCTATCTTTCTCGTCGTCCTATCTCTGAATTTCATGGGAGACTGGCTCCGAGATAAGTTGGATCCTAGACTCCGACAACTTTAATTGAAAACGATTGGGACTTAAATTACAGAGAGATGACCTGATCGGGAGGATTAGGAGCCAAAGCCGCATACAAGTCAGGAAAACATCCAACTGCTACTCCCTCCACTGTTCCAACTGGCTCTGCGCCACCAGCTTCTCCCGTCGCAAGCTCTCTTTGAATAGCACATTGATCGCACATCATTAACAAGATTCCCTTTTCCTTGGCTATTGCAGCCAATCTTTCACCTTTAGGGTCTCCCTTCCTTAGCATGTATGTATTGTCATCGAAGAAAAATATACCTAACACGTCGACGCCATGCCTATCTTCTTCTAATTGAGGCAAAATCATTGTCCCAACTTTGTAGTTGGCCGCATTTGGAGTATTTAAAATATAAGCAACTTTCATAGCAATATCCTTATTTATTAGAACCCACCTAATATATCGCAATCTGACCTATCAATGTGCCTTATAGCTCTTAATTTAAGATCAACTTAAATAGAAGAACACATCGATCCATAAGCAATCTGATAAACGATTCCCCCATCAGTCTTGGCAGTCACTTTCAATCAACGATATATCTTGTTTTATGTTGCCGAAATTTATCTATTAGTTGCTATATATAGTATTTTTATGTTTTTATTATTAAATATGTTGCTTATCTGATAAAGCTCTATTAGCAAACTTTAAAAGGATCTCGTCTTCAAAAAGACAACCGACACCTCGATTATGCGAGCTTCAAATTAGTGAGCCTGCTATCGTCAGAAAGGTAAATCTACTCAAAGTTAGACCTAAACATATAGTCAAAATTATCGACACAAAGAGTTAGAAAAAAATGTGAGTACAAAATTATATGGTGTCGTGCATTGCAAACGTCTGCAGGGGTAGCAATGCTAGTTCACAATCTTTCGAGTGGAACAGCTACCCTTCAAAGAAAAGCTCTAATCTAAGGCAATTGCGTGATAGTACTTTGAGTCGCAGTCGACTCTGGAGCCCTAAGGGCACCTCAGGTTCAGTATCCCAAGATTTAGCTATCGACTATAAACCAAAACAATCCAAGCTTTCCTTCTTACAGGACCAGGTTTATCGATGCAATAAAACATTCCTGTTTTCCCAAATAAAACCGCCAATTCCCAAAATAGCTCCAGGAACACTCATAAGTAGATATGAATCTGATTATATGCCGGTATTGCTAAAAGATTTAGATTCTTTAGCAGAACTAGATGGATGCATCCAAATAAAACCCCCAAGTATTTTTCAGTTAATGGCGTGTTAGGTTGGAGGTTTTGTGGCAACAATCAGAAGGAAAAATTAATCTAAGTCCTTTAGCAATTCCTTTCTCTCTTCCCGCATCTTATCTAATTCATAACTCACCGAAGTGTATTTACTTTTTCTTGTCAAACCACGTGGCAACTCTATTTCAATGGCCCTGTCGTAGTCATCTAATGCTTCCTGATATTGATTTAAGACCCAGTAGGCCCGCCCTCTATGCCAGTAATAAAACATGTTTTCTGAGTTTAACTCTATTGCTTTGGTGTAATCTGATAGCGCCAAATCCTGTCGCGCCAGTTGCGTATAGTACTCTGCCCTAACAAAGTAATGTGTTGAGTCATCTACATGTAACTGAACATTTCTATTTAGGGTCGCCAAATTGAGGTCTGTTTTTAAGTCTTCTCTCGACTTATTATTTACGGCACTTATATGTTGCTTATGTATTTCATTTACATTGTCTAAAGTGTAAGACTCACTTGAAATGGAATCCCATATGAAATAAGAGACGTAAAATGCAATGACTAAAATAATACCGAAGAAAAGTATTTTTAAAGGCATCGGTATTGCTTTCACATATATCTCCCGAACTTAGTCAACCAAATACTGTAAAGAAGTAGCTAGGCGAAAGAGTATTTTTACCTAGTGTGTGAGTTGTCTTCACAAAACGAAAAGTGGCCTGCACCGACGCGGTCGGTGCAGGCCACTTTCATGCCCTATAACTAATGGACATTAATTCATATCTACTCCCGTGAAGGAGGTGACGGCAAGAAGTCTGTGAGGGACACTCCTGCTGCTCCGGCCAATGAAGCCGGATTTTGTTCCAGTTTCTCGGCGTTATCTATAGCACCGCTTATGACACTAAGCAATCCAAACTCAGCTTCCTGGTCCAGTTCCCTAACTTGAGCTTCTAAGTCTTCAAGCTGACCTGCGAGCTCTTCCTGTTGCTGATACAAACCCTCTATTGAAGCAAACTTAGCCTCGATTTCTTCATCGATTGCAGCTAGTTCACCTTCAATCGGAGCCATACGCTCTTCGTAGAGTTGGTCTCGCTGGGCCTCAATTTCTTGTACAGCAGCTTCTCGGGCTTCTTCAAAGCCTTCTCTCAAATTATTTATGTCTTCCTCAATTCCTTGGCGTTCTTCCTCTATTGCTTTTCTCTTGTCCTTGAACTCTCTGTCAATCTGTTTATGAGCATCCCTAGTTTCGTTATCAAAATCTCTCCACATCTGCTTCATACCTTTTTCAGCATCTCTTCTCTTCCCATCCATTTCGACTCGAACTAGATCCCACATCTGTTCTTGCTGATCTTCAATCTCTCTTTGACGGGTGCGCTGCCAGTCGTCAAACCCACTCCACAATTCATCTTCGTATTGTTGTCGCTCTTCTTCCCAGGGTCCACGCTGATCTTCAATATCTCTTTGCTTTTGGTCAAGAACCATCCTTTCTTTATCAAGAGCCATCCTCTGCTCATGCAAAGGTCTTTGCTGATCCTCCAGTTCTCTCATCATGTCCCAGATGGATTCCATGCCATCTTCTAGTTCTCTGAGTTCATGGCGAACGTCTTGTGCCATTTGTTCTTGAACCTGCCAACCCTGGTCTTTGGATTCATGGAGACTACTGATGTACTGCTCCACCTCGTTTATTTCTTGCCTTATAGCCTCGCTGGTATCCGCAGAACCAGATGTTGTAGTAGCTGTGACTGTGTATTCCGCATCCAGAGCCTCAAGGCGTTCGTTTCTAATTCTTTCTGCCTCGTTAATTAATGAGGCTACTTCAGCGTCAATTTGACTCTGGTCCGGTGCCCCCGTTGAGGCAGCGTCGACAATATTTTGCTTCGCCTGAATTTCATTGTCCCTTTGTTGATGTAGGTCCCCTATCAGTTGCTCAAGACCGTTCTTCTCTGCCAAAGCTGCTGTGTAGGCAGGGTCAGCAGTAGTGGATTCATCTGAAAGAGTATTCAGCTCGGACTCGAGAATACTTATTTCCTGGTTAAGTGAACCAATCGCCGCAGTACGCTCAACAACGGTTGGGTTATCAAAAGGCTCGCCAAGTATGAATTCTGGAATGCTAGCTAGCTGAGCTTTCAGATTTTCAACCGACGCTAAAGCACCTGCATAAACCGGATTTTCTACCGTTTGAGCCGTAGTAGTACCGTCGGTATTTGTGGTTTCAACAGTATTAGTCTGAGGCGTATTTGCTAAGGCCGATTCCGCATCTGCCAACTGACCCGATATATTATGGTATTCGGGGTTTCCGAGTTCTTCCTGAAGAATTGCCGGCATGGAACCAATTACATTCTGATGGTCATTAACCTCGCTTCGCATCCCCTCAATATTTGCAATCAACTGGCTTCGCTGGGCAGCAGAATCATTTGTGCTTCCTGCTTCCAAGTTTTGTAACGATTGCTTGAGT
>Ga0114933_10000975_pt1 | contig 33321 bp, 29 predicted proteins | sample 4SBtaG_FD_89691 | JGI IMG/M metagenome (GOLD analysis project Ga0114933, IMG submission 89691) | Deep subsurface microbial communities from Kolumbo volcano to uncover new lineages of life (NeLLi) - 4SBTROV12_W25 metaG | ecosystem: Environmental > Aquatic > Marine > Volcanic | place: Kolumbo... | reverse complement strand
CGGCAAGACCACGATCGCCGCCGGTCTCGCCGCTGCGGCCGCCAAGCGCGATGGCAAGGCCGTGCTGGTCGAGTTTGGCGATGGCGACTCGGGCAAACGCGCGCTTTCGGGGGCGCGCCGCTCTGGGGTGATGCACGAGGTCGTCGAGCCCCGCTCCGCAGTCGAAAAGTCCGTAGGACGCCTGCTCGGCTCCCGGATGCTGGCCAAGATCTTCATCGGGAACTTCGCCGTACGGCGCATGCTGCGCGCGGCGCCTGCGCTGAGAGAGTTGGCGATGCTCGACGCCGTGGGGCGGATCGCCGACAAGGCCAAGGGCAAGCGTGTCGTGGTCGACATGCCCGCCACGGGACACGGGCTGGCCTGGCTGCGCCTGCCCATCCAGATGAGAGACCTCTTCGGCTCGGGCGGGCTCTACGAGCTCAGCGAGCGGCTGGTGAACCGCCTCGTCGCGCCGCGGGCGTGTTCTGTGGTCGTGGTTACGTTGCCTGAACGCATGGTCCTGCAAGAGACGCTGGAGCTCTGCAGCGCACTCGAGACCGAAGTCGGCATGCCGCCTTCGCGCTTGGTGGTGAACCGCTTCCCGCGCGAGCTACCGGCGGTTGCGATCGATCAGGCGCGCACGTTGGGCAGCGCCGCCGGCGCACGGCTGGTCGAGGTGCTCGAGGCGCGGGTCGCGGCTCGCCGAGAGGCCCTCGAGACGCTGCGTGGCGCGACGACGCTCGGGGTCGAGCTGACCCCCCTGCTCCTTCCAGAGGCAGCGTTTGACCCGACGGCAATGCAGGTCGCCGAGTGGCTCGCTGCGCAGGAGGCCGCGTGAGTCACCCGCCGCCGAAGACGATCGTTTGTGCTGGAGGGGGAGGCGTCGGCAAGACGACCACCAGCGCCGCCATCGGCCTGGCCCTGGCTCGGCGGGGCTACGAGACGCTCGTCGTCACCGTTGACCCAGCGCGACGGCTCGCGTCGGCCATGGGGGTCGAGGTCGGCGAGCAGGTCCAGGAGGCCGAGGTCGAGGCCGGCCTCGAGGGCAAGCTCTACGCGCTGATGCCCGAGCCGCGGGCGTCTACGCGCACGTTCATCGACATCATCTTCGAGGAGGAGCCGGAGGCGAAAGCGAGGATGCTCAAGAACCGCGTGTACCTGCTCTTGGCAGATGCGGCCGCGGGCATGCACGAGGTCGTCTCTCTGATGCTGGTGGCGAAGGCGATCGAGGCGCAGCGCTTCGACTACCTCGTGGTCGACACCGCGCCCTCCCGGCAGGGCCTCGATTTTGTTTCGTATCCCGGGCGACTCGCGACGCTCTACGAGGGGCGCGCGGTGACCTGGCTCGGCAACCTCGCGGGCCGAGACGGCGCGGACGAGGATGGAGAGGTCCGAGACGCGGGCGGTGGCCTGCTCGCGGCCGGCAAGAAGCGGGTCGAGGCCCTCTTTGGCAAGCTCCTGAGCGCTCAGACGTTGCGGGACCTCGCTGGGCTTTTCGCCGAGCTCTCGATCGTCAAGGAGCGCTTCGCGCAGCTGGCGCGCGTCTCAGAGCACCTCCTGGTCGGCCCGGAGACCCGCTACCTGCTCGTCGCGGGGCCGACAGGGTCGGCGAGCGCGGACGCCACGTTCCTCAGCAAGCGGCTCAAGCGCCTTGGCCAGCGGCCGACGGGGTTGGTGCTCAACCGAGCCGACTCGAAAGCGCCGGCGTGGGCCGACGAGCTCACGGGCACCCCGATGCCGCCCGAGCTGGCCACCGCGCTCGAGGCCGTGCGGGCTGATTTTGCCACGCGGGTCCGCGCGGGCGACCACCTCGCTCGCTCACTCCAGGGTGAGTTGCCGCGGGTACCAGCGGTACGTCTGCCGACGCTCGAGGCCCGCGACCCGAGCCGGATCGTTCGGCAGCTCGGAGACCTCCTCGACTCGCACCTGCCCCTGCTCGCAGGCGTTTGAGGCCGTGAGCCCGATCGAGGTCCCGGGTTTCACAGCCGGGGAGCACACTGCGCTCGGTCAGACCCGGACCGTCTACCGCAGGGGAAAGGGGCCCCCGATCCTCGTCATGCACGAGATCCCCGGCATCACGCCTCACGTGGCACGTTTCGCCCGTCGTTTGGCGGACGAAGGTTACGCCGTGCACATGCCGCTGCTCTTCGGCACCCCGAACCGACCGACGTCGCCGAGCTACTTCGTCCAGCAGGTCACGCGCGCCTGCGTCTCCCGCGAGTTCCACGTCTGGGCGCGCAACGAGTCCTCGCCGATCACCGAATGGTTGCGGGACCTGAGCCGGCGTTTGCATCGCGAGACGGGTCGACCGGTCGGTGCGATCGGCATGTGCCTGACGGGCAACTTCGCGCTCGCGCTCATGGTCGACGAGCATCTGATGGCTCCCGTGCTCTCGCAGCCTACCTTGCCGTTTGCCTTCACGCGCGCGCAGCACAGCGCGATTCATGTCTCGCCCGAGCAGCTCGTGACGATCAAGCGCCGCGTCGGAGAGGGCGCCGGGGTGTTGGGCATGCGCTTCACGCACGACTCCTTGTGCCGGAAACCCCGGTTCGACCGACTACGGGACGAGCTCGGTGAGGGCTTCGAGGCGATCGAAATCGACTCCGGACCCAACAACGCGTTTGGCATCCCGGGAAAAGCGCACAGCGTCGTGACCGCTGATTTCATCGACGAGGACGGTCACCCCACACGGGCGGCATTGGACCGGCTGCTCATCTTCTTCGATGAACGGCTCAGGTGATGTTGATCGCAAGCCAGCATGTCGACAAGTCAACAAGTCAACACTACGTCCCCTGATCGGGTGAGTTGGTTGGGGCTTCGAGGGAGAGGCGTTGGCGGATGACGGCGATGGCTTCGGGGTTTTGGTCGATGAGGATGTAGTTGCGGTCGTTTCTCGAGGCGGCGTCTCCGGTGGTGCCCGAGCCGGCGAAGAAGTCGAGCACGGTGTCGCCTTCTTGGCTGTGCACACGGATGATGCGCTCCAGGATGCCGAGCGGTTTCTGGGTGGGGTAGCCGGTCTTTTCACGACCGTTGGTCGGCACGATGGTGTGCCACCAGACGTCCGTTGGGGTTTTGCCCCGGGCCGCTTTCTCTTTGCCCACCAGGCCCGGCGCCATGTACGGGATGCGGTCCATGGCGTCGTAGTTGAAGACGTAGTTCTTCGGGTTCTTGGCGTACCAAAGGATGGTGTCGTGCTTGGCGGGCCACTTCTTCTTGCTGCGGCCTCCGTAGTCGTAGGCCCAGATGATCTCGTTCATGAAGCTCGCGCGGCCCAGCAAGGAGTCGAGCGCGACTTTGACGTAGTGGACCTCCCGCCAGTCGATGTGCACGAAGAGCGATCCGTCGTCGCTGAGGCAGCGCAGGCCGGCGGCGACACGCTCCATGAGCCACCGAACGTAGTCGTCGAAGGTGTCCTCGTAGCTCGCTGAGGCGAGGCGCTCGACGCTGTAGCGCTCACCGCCAAAACCCTTGCGGGTGCCGTTGTCGTCGCGACGTACGCGAACGCGGTTGCGTTTCTGCTTCCGACCGGTGTTGAAGGGCGGGTCGATGTAGATCAGGCGCGCGACGCCGTCCGGCAGCTCGGCGAGCCGGTCGAGGCACTCACCTTCGAGCAGGCGCTTCACGAGCGGGTTCCCCCGAGCGGAAGGAGCGCGTCCGCCGCGGTGGTCGTGGCCTCCATCGGGGGGCCCGCCCTCGGCAACATGATCTCGAAGACCGCGCCGCCGCCGTCCGCGTCGTGCAGGTCGATGCTCCCGCCGTGATCCGAGACGATGCGGTGCACGATGGCCAGGCCGAGGCCGGTGCCGCCGGCTTTGGTGGTGAAGTACGGCTCGAAGATGCGCGCTTTGTCGTCGTGGGAGATGCCGGTCCCGTTGTCGATGATCTCGACCCGGACGCCGTCGGGAAGGGGCGAGATGACCACGTCGACCTTGCCGCCGCTCTGCCCATGCCGCGCCTTGGCGGCGTCAGCGCCGTTCTGCACGAGGTTCACCAGCACCTGGGTGAGCTGTTCGCGATCGGCCCGCACGTCCTGCGGCGCGCCTTCGACGTCGAGCTCGACCTGCACGTCCCCGCCGGAGTGCATCTCGACGACGTGACGGATGACGTCCTGGATCGAGATCATCGCCGGGTTGGGCCGCGGCATCCGAGCGAAGCGGCTGAACTCGGTGACGATGTGTTTGAGGCGCTCGACCTCCTCGAGGATCATGACGGTCGACTCCTCGAAGATCTCGTCGAAGTCTGGGTGCTGCCTGGCGTGGCATTTCCGGAGTGTCTCGATCGACGTCTGGATGGGCATCAGCGGGTTCTTGATCTCGTGGGCGATGCGGCGCGCGATGTCTCGCCACGCGGCGATGCGCTCCGCCCGGATCAGTCGAGACTGCGCCTGTTGTAGCTCGACGGTCATGTGGTTGAACGCGCTCAGCGCCTGACCCACCTCGCCGCTCGCGTGCACCGTGATGGCGGTGTCCATGTCGCCCGAGGCGACCCGCGCCGCCGCCGTCTCCAGCTCCCGCAACGGCCGGGTGATGCTCATCGCGAGCAGGAGTCCGAGGAGCACCCCGCCGAGCAGCGCACCGGCGAGCGTGATCATCGTCTGTCGGTCGAGCGCCTCGAGCCGGCGCCGGAGCCGGGTGTCGTCGATCACCGCGATCAGGCGCGCCGCCGGCTCTCGCTCGAGGTCCTCGAAGACGTGTACCTCCGTGCGACCGCCGCCGCTGGCGAGGTTGGGGGGCAGCCGGCCGTCGGCGTCGGTGAGGACGAGCCGGACCGGTGGCACATTGGCGGCGAGTGACTCGACGAAGCCGTCGCCGAGGGTCTGCCCTCCCACCGCGATCACCCGAGCGTCTCCGCGCTCCACCACGCAACCCGTCAGAAGAGCGCGCGTCTCGTGGGTCGCGCCGTCCTCGCGCACGTGGAGGTCGCGCACGAACCATCGCTCGCCCGCCTGCTCGACGGCCTCGGCGAGCTGCGTCTCCGAGGCTCCGGCGTGACCGGGGAAGTGCCCCGCGGCGAAGACCTTGCCGTAGCGGGTCCCGCGGCGGCCATCGAGCAACATCAGACCCGCGAGCCCCATCGAGCGCATCAAGCTCGGGAGCCGCTCGACGAGTTCTCCCTGCTCGATCGGCCCGAAGCGTTGCGCCTCGAGATCTCCCATCAGCCGCTCGACGATCCACTCGCCATCGCAGAGCCGCGCGACCGCTCGGCGCTCTCGTTCACGACGTTCGCGAACCCGGGCCTGAGCCGACGCGGCGATGCCGCCGAGGCGTTGGTCGTAGTCGGCGCGCGCCTCCTGCAGGGTGTTCGCCTTCAAGACGAAGCCGAGCACGCCAGCGGGGAGCATCGCGACGACGACCGCGACGAGGATGGTTCGGATCCGAAGGCTCATCGGAAGGGCTCCGCGCGTCGCTCGAAGGCGGCGTCCCCGAGGGTGAGGCGGCCGAGGGGATCGATCCTCAGGTGCCGAACGTCGGCCCGGTGGTGCAGCACGATCCTCTCATGTCCGAGCACCATGGCGTCCAGTCCCCGAGCGGTTCGGTTCGCGACCTCTGCGTTCCCGAGCATCGGAACCAGCACCCGCGCTCGGTCGAGCTGCCCGGACGCTGCGAGCGCCGCCCCCGCCATCGCGCCCCTGCCGGGCAGGGGCGGCCGTACCCGCGCGATCCGCAAGTCCCACTGCGAACGAGTGAGGGCGCTGCGGTAGCCTTCGGGGCTCAGTCGCTCGACCTGCAGGTGGACCCCGCGTTCGTCCAACATGCCCGCGATGGCCTCGGCGCAGCGGACTTCGCGTGGCCGATCGAGCCGGACTGGCATCGTCAAGGTCAGGCCGCTGCGGGGAGCGCCCGTCGGCAACTGAGGTGCGGGCAGGCCGGGGCTCAAGGTGCGCCGCGGGACCAGGCCGACCCGAGCGAGCCGTCGGCGATCGACGGAGGAGACCACGCCGCCCCAAGCGCTGCTGTCGCGCAACGACCGCGCTCGGTTTGGCACGAGCAGCCACGGGGCCGCGGCGGTGGTGTCGATGGTCGTCGCCGGCCGTGAGGGTTCGCGGCCGTAGAGGCTGCGCCCATGCCAGGAGCCGTCGATGCGACCCAGCTCATAGGCGCGGATCTCTTCGTCGCGGCTGCGCACCGGGGTGAAGGTGACCTGGTTGATCCACGGCGGCCGATCGACGGCGTGCCGGAAGATGCGGAGCTGCGCGCCGCCTCGGCCATCGAGCCGGGCCTGGAACGATCCGGTGCCCAGCGGCTGTCGACGCAGGTCACCTCCCGCGACGATCGCCAGCGGCGTGGCGGCGAGCACGAGATCGAGGCGGACGCCCCGGCGCGCCAGCTCGAACTCGATCGTGCGCGCGTCGACTTCGCGGATCACCGGCCTTCCACCTTCGGTGGCGAAGGCGCCGAGCAACCACGAGGCCGTCGGGCTCGCGTTGGCGCGCAGGAGTGAGCGCACGATGTGGCGCGCTTGGAGCGGGCGTCCGCCGGTGTGCATCAGCACGCCCTCGCGGAGCTGCACGCGGGCGGTCGTGCCCTCGATCTCTGGCGGCCCGGCCGCGAGCACCGGCTCGACCCGGCCGTCTCCGCGAACCTCGTAGAGGTTGTCGTAGACGGCCGCGGCCAGCGTCGCTTCGAAGGGGGTCTCGACCCGAGCGGGATCCAGCGCACCAATGGCCGTGGCGGCCGGCAAAGTCAGCACGCCGCCGTGTCTGGGGGGTAATGCACCTTGCGCAGGTGGAACGACGAGCGCGCCGGCGAGCACGAAGGCGGCCGCCAGGCTCAACGCACGATCCACAGCGCAGCCCTCCCTCGGCCCGCAGCCGGTTCCTCGATGGCGAGCATCTCGGGCAGGCCATCACCGTCGACGTCGCCGGAGGCGGCGAGCCAGATCGAGCCGCCCACGGGCTCACCACGCCACATGACGCGAAGCGCCCCGCGGGGGAGCGCGCGCAAGAGTGAGAGCTGGTCGCCCCCGCCGGCCGGCGCCGCGTGGCTGACGAGGAGCTCTGCCGCTCCATCGAAGTCGAGATCGGCCATCGCCAGTGCCGTACCGTACCCGACCGCTCCCGCTGAGCGTTCACGGATCTCACCCGCGGTGTGCTCGGCGTCCGGAGCGCGGTGCCAGCGGACACGCAGGGCGAGCCGCCCCGCCGGGGTGACGAGCGCCTCGAAGGAGGTGGTCTCCGCGGCTCGGGTCTCGAACTGGCGAAAGCTGTAGGCGTAGAAGTTACCGGCGGCGCCGTCGTAGGGCGCAATCGATTGGGTCAGCGCTTCGGTGAAGAAGTCGCGCCCAGCCACGAGCCCAGCGCACGCGCCGACGAGTGGAAAGCGGTCCGTCTCGCATGGCCCGCTACTGACCGAGGCGACGGGCGAGCCCCCCTCGAGTCGGATCTCCACGCCGACCGCGTGTTCGCTGGTGCGCAGCAGGACGCGCTCGTCGGCGCCCACCGCGGTAGCCAGCACGCGCCGACGCGGGATCAAGGCTCTCGGGAGGTCCTCGGGGAAGCCCGCCCGGCCGAGGCGCTCGAGTCGGCCTCGTTCCAGAGCGGCTCCCCGGACCCGAACCACGTGTGCTTCGCCCGGCCGAATACCCACGATCTCGTCCCGGCCATCGCCATCGAGATCGGCCGCAGCGAGCGCGATGTAGCCGCGACCGGGCATGCGCGTGGAGCGAGCTCTGACGGCGTCGTCGGCGACGATCGTCGGGAAACCGAGGAAGCGTCGGAGCGCCATGTCGATGTCGATGCGCTGGCTCAAGGTCCCCAAGCGCTCTTCCTCGGCCGTGCTCCAGATGCTGCCCTCCACGACCAGCGAGCCGCCCTGCACCCGTAGCCAGAGGTCGAGCAGGTTGGCGTAGCCGAGCCGCTGGGCGATCTGGGCGGCGGAGCTCTCGTCCGAAGGGGCGAACGAAGCGAGGTGCACCACCTCGAAGCGAGGATCGGCACGGAGCGCAGTCACCGTAGGCTCGATCAGAGCGCTGACCAGGCCACCTGGGTCGGTCGCGTCGGGGAGTTCGGTGGTGACCCGCACAACGAGCGGGCCGGTCATGGCGTCGGCGCAGCCAAGGACGGCCGCGTCGTGTAGGGCGGCGGCGCCCTCCTGCAATTGCGTTTGCGCGTGCGCAGCGGCTGGCGCGTGCACGCTCAGGAGCGTGAGCACGACCAGCGCGACCGGTCTCACGGACTCACCGGTGGCAGAGCGGGTGGAGGAGCTTCGGGTGCGGTCGGCGGGGTCGTGTCTGCGGTCGGCTCGGGGGCGGAGGGATCCAGCGCCTCATCATCGCCGAGCTGTTCCATCAGAAAGTCATTGGCGTCGACCTCGTCGGGCGGCGTCGCGTGCTCGGTGGGCACAGTGTCAGCGACAAATACCTCATCGATGGCGTCCTCTTGGCCCTCGTACGCGAGCCTGCCGGTGGCGGGGTCGATGCTGACCGTCTCCACACCGCTCGGGACCGGGAAAGCGGTCGCGGGGCGCCCCTCGTGGGCGGTCTCCATGAGCTCCATCCAGACCGGCAGCGCGCTGCGTGCTCCGCTCTCGCGCCGGCCGAGGGGGCGCCGATCGTCGAAGCCAACCCAGACGCCGGCCACGCGATCGACCGAGAAGCCGACAAACCACGCGTCGCGCGCTTCGTTGCTCGTGCCCGTCTTGCCGGCGAGGGGACGACGAAGCCTCCTCGCCCGCCGCGCCGTCCCGTGGTGCACGACGCTCGTCATCATGCTGGTCAGCACGTAGGCCTCGGCGGCGGTCATCGCGTCCCGGGGCTCTTCCGCAGTCGGCAGCGCCACGTCACCGTCTGGGCCCTCGATCCGGGTGATGAGGCGCCAGGGCTCCCAGCGCCCGCCCGAGGGAAAGGTCGCGTAGGCGTTCACCATCTCGATGGGCCGCACCTCGCTGGCGCCGAGGGCGAGCGCGAGCGTCGGCTCGAGCGGACTGGTGACGCCCACAGACTGCGCGAAGCTCACGACCTCGTCCGGCGTCACGTCCTCGATCACCCGCACGGCCACTTGGTTGATCGAGTTGGCCAGCGCTTCCCGGAGGCGGAGCTCCCCTCGGAAGCTCCAGGTCTCGTAGTTGCTGGGCCGCCAGTCGTCATACACACCGGGCGCGTCGATGACGATGGACGCGGGCGTGAAGCGCCGCGAACGAATGCCGGTGCCGTAGACGAATGGCTTGAATGTGCTGCCCGGCTGCCGGAGCGCCTGGGTCGCTCGATCAAAGCCAGGCGCGTTGTCGTACCCCCCGACCAGCGCGAGCACGTCGCGGCTGCGCGCGTCGATGAGCACCACCGCGCCTTCGGGCCCGAGCTCCATTCGACCCCTGGCTCGAGGATCTTCGTCGGAGGCGAGCTGTTGGATGGAGACGCGGACGCGAGCGCCCTCCTGGGCGATCTCCGAGGCGGGTAGCTCATCGGGGTTGTACCGGCTCAGATCAGCGAGGCGGGCCGTGACCTCGTGCCCCCCGACGTCCAAGAGCACGGTCTCGGTCTCGTCGTCGCCGCTCTGCACCAACGCGTCGTACGTGCCTCCCACCCGAAGGCTCTCGATCGCCCGGAGCGCCCGCGCGCGTCTGGGCGCGCGAAGCGGGAGGCGCAGATGCTGCCGTTCGTCGAGCGCCTGAAGACCGGTCTGCAGCGCACTCCTCGCAGCGATCTGGAGATCGTGATCGATGGTGGTGTGGATCGTGTAGCCCCCGCGGTTGGCCTCTTCTTCGCCGACCTGCTGGCGAAGCATGCGCCGCGCGTAGGCGAGCAGCTCGGGGGCAGGGTGGTCGCGCTCGGGCAGCGGGACGATCTCGATCTCGGCCTCGCGGGCCTCTTGGATTTGCTCGTCGCTCAAATCGGGCCAGTACTCGGCGCGCTTGTCTTGGAGCTGCCGCAGGACAAAGAGCTGCCTTCGGCGCGCGGCCTCGGGGTGGGTGCGCGGCGAGAGGTGGGTAGGCGACTGCGGGATGCCGGCGATGAGTGAGGCCTCGGCCAACGTGAGGTCCTGCACGTCCTTGCCGAAGTAGAACTGGGACGCCTCCTGAACGCCGTAGCGGCCGTGGCCGAAGTTCACGTGGTTGAGATAGAGCTCCAAGATCTCATCCTTGGTGAACTCCTGTTCGAGCTGCCTCGCGAGCAAGAGCTCACGGATCTTTCGCTCGTAGGAGCGCTCCGAGGTGAGCAGGAGGTTCTTGATGACCTGCTGGGTGATCGTGCTCGTTCCTCGGAAATGTCCGCCCGTCATCACCCCCCGCGCGACGGCGCGAACGAGGCCCGGGTAGTCGAGGCCCTCGTGCCGGTAGAAGTCGGCGTCCTCGGCGGCGAGCACACTGAGCACGAGGTAGCGCGGCACCCGCTCTAGAGGGACGACCGTGCGCCGCTCTTGCCAGCTCTCCCCGAGCACGGTCCCGTCCCGGTCCACGACCCGCGTTACCTGCGGCGGGTGGTACTCGTGAAGCTGGTGCACATCGGGAAGGTCGCGACCGTAGTGCTGAAAGGCGCCGGCGATGCCGAGGGCCCCGAGCGCGGAGAGCGCCAGGGTCGCGAGCAGCAGGCGCTTCGTCCAGCGCCAGAGGGCCGACCCGCGCTTCTTGCCGCCGGGCTTTGTGCCGCGCGACCGCTTGCTACCCCGCTTCTTGCCGCCCGGTCTCGATGACCGGGTCGATTCGGGTGAAGTGCGAACCCGTCGTCTACGCGCCGTTGCCATCCGCGCCCCGAACCTATCCGCTGCTCCACGTGACGGCAAAGGAAGCTCCCGACAAAATACGCCCGAGACCTGCCCATCTGTTCCCGATGATATCGTCCTGAAACCGTGCGCCGCCTGCCAGCGATCCTCGCCGTCCTCATGTTTGTCGCGGCGGGCGCGAGCGTCGGGAGGGCCGATCCGCCGCCCAATCGCACGGTCCGGTACGAGATTCGGCGCGACGGCGACCCGATCGGGACCCATCGGGTGGACTTCGAGCGTCGCGGAGTCGAGGGGCGGTTCACGGTGCACCACCGGATTCAGATCCGCGTCCGTGTGCTCTCTTTCGAGGCGTACCGCTACACCATGGACAGCCGCGAGACCTGGCAAGGCCAGCGGCTCTTGGGGCTGAGCGCGAGTACCGACCGGAACGGCGACGCGCTCACCGTGTTCATGCGCGCCTCTGGAGGCATGCTCCGCATCCGCGGCCCCGAGGGGCGGGCGGAGGTGCCTGCCCAGGCGGTGCCCTCGTCGCCCCAGCATTTTGTCTTCGACTCCGCCCGGACGGTCATGGTCGAGGCGGAGGACGGTCGTGCGCTCGATGTGCGGGTGAGCGGACCGGTCGTCGAAGAGCTCGCGTTGGGGGGGCGTCAGGTTCCCTGTCGTCGGGTGCGCGTCCGGGGAGACCTGGACGCCACGCTCTGGTACGCGCCGAGCGGGATCCTCGTGAGGAAGCGACTGACGGCGCCTGATGGCAGCACCATCCTGACCGTTCTGCAGTGAACCCAACGGGTCCGGCAGGACACTCTCCCGTGCCGTGCCACACTGCCCCGTCTTGATGCCTCGGACCTACGGCCAGCCATGAAGGATCTGCGCAAGCGGGTGGTCAGCGGCTCGATCTGGAACGCCGGTGCGAGCCTGGTTCGCTACGGCTTCGACATCGCCGTGAACATCGTGCTGGCGCGTCTCTTGGTGCCGGAGGACTTTGGCCTCGTGGCGATGGCCACGGTCATGTCCGGGCTCGTGGCGGTGCTCGGCCGGGTCGGGCTCGGCAACGCGCTCGTGCAGCGCAAGGAGATCGACGAGTCACATCGCTCGAGTGTGTTCTGGGTCATGGTGCCCCTCTCGCTCGTGCTGGCCGGCCTGACTGCCGCTTCTGGCCCCGTCGTCGCCTGGTTCTACGAGGAGCCGGCGCTGCTCGTGATCATGCCGGTCGTCGCGATCCAGTTCCCGATCGGCGGCCTCTCGACCGTTCCGCTGGCCCGGATCCAGCGTGATCTTCGCTTCAAGACGCTCGCGCAGGTGAACTTGGCAGCCATCTTCATCAGCGGCACGGCGGCCGTCGCGACCGCCGCCCTCGGTGGCGGTGTCTGGAGCATCGTCATGCGCGCGCTGCTCGTGCAGGGCGTGTCGATGCTCGCTTTTGTCGCGGTGGCGAAGTGGCGCCCGCGATGGACTTTTCGGTGGGCCGCCATCCGAGACCTCCTGAAGTTCAGCGTCAGCTACTACTTCAACCAGGTCGTGATCTATGCGTCCCGCAACCTGGACACGATCCTGATCGGGAGGTTCCTCGGCAGCGCCCCGCTGGGCATCTACAGCCGCTCGTACACGCTGATGATGCTGCCCCTGCAGTCCGTGAACACCGCGGTGTACAAGGTGCTCTTCGCCGCCTTTTCGAGCATCCAGGACGACTCGGCCCGCGTCCGGCGGATCTACCTGCAGTACTCGGGTGCCCTCGCCATCTTCATCTTCCCAGCGATGCTGGGCCTGGCGCTCGTGGCCAATCCGCTGGTGATCACCGTGCTCGGGCCCGAGTGGGCGGAGCTGGGTCCGATTCTCGAGATCATGGCGCCCGCCGCGACCTGGCAGGGCGTGATGTCGATCCACCAGACGCTCTACCTCGCCAAGGGGCGGACGGATCTTCAGCTCCGATACACCATCATCGGCCGCGCTTTCGTGATCGCCGGCATCGTGGCCGGGCTGCGCTGGGGCATCAACGGCGTCGCGGCTGGGTTCGTGGTCGGGAACTTCATCCACTTCGCGATCAACGTGCACGTAGCAGGTGCGCTCGTTGACCTCACGTGGTGGCGCCTGCTGACCCACATTCGGGGCGTCATCGGGTCCGCGCTGCTGATGTCCGTCGCGGTCGGGATCGCGGCGCGCATGCCGGAGGTGACCTCCCTCCCGGAGTGGGGTCAGCTCCTGGTGCTCATCCCGCTGGGCGCGGTGACCTACGCGACCTGCGTGCTGCTCTTCAAGCCCGTGCCCTATGGCGATCTCATGGGGCTGGCTTCTCGCTTCCGGAACAAGCGCGCCGGTTGAGGCGTCAGGGCCGGGCGCGTTCCGCGGTGACCGCCGCCTGCGCCGCGCTCCTGAGCGTCGAGGCGACTCCGGGATCGAGGCCGCTGGGCACAAACGTGATGGCCTCCGCGTCCGCGTCCAACATCGTCGCGGCGAACACGCACGCCGCGAGGTAGCTGCCCGCAAGGCTCGGGTGGGAGCCATCGCCGTCGTAGAGCGAGAAGAAGAGCGCGTCCGCGGCCAGCGGATCGGCCTCGCTCTCGTACACCTCTCGGAAAGCCAAGCCGACGGGCGCGATCAGCGCGGTGACCCCCGCTGCCTCTGCGTCGGCGGCCATGGCGCGGTAGCCGGCCTCGAGGCGATCCTGCATGGTGCTGAAGTCGGGATAGAGCGCCATGTTCCGGTCGTCGCCGTTGCGGCGTCCCCAGGTCATGAAGAGCACGACGCTGGCGCCTCTCATGTTCGCGAGGCCGCTCAGCTCTGCGGCGGCGAGCTGGGACTGATCGAACTCGGCGTTGCCTTCGGGGAAGCCCGGGATCTGACTCTGCTCCTGCAAGACCACGTGGTCCCACGAGACGTCCGTGTTCAGCGCCGTGTGAAGTGGGTGCCCCATCGTTCGAGCGTCCGTGACGTGCTGCACCAGTCGCCGTCCGCCGCCTGTGGAGCTGTCGACGGAGACGGTCGCGGGTGGCGTCGGGAGGCTCTCGGCGACGGAGCGATAGAGGTTGGGGAGGTCGTTGTAGAACGTGTAACTGTTGCCCACGAAGAGCGCCCGCGTAGGGTCGGAAACGCCGCCGTCGGAAGCGCCACCGTCGGAAGCGCCGCCGTCGAAAGCGCCACCGTCGCCGTCCGCCCCCGCGTCCGCGGCCGCCGCGTCCACGAGCGCAGCATCCCCGAGCGCAGCATCCCCGAGCGCCCCGGAGTCCGCGGCCGGGCCGGCGTCCGTCGAGGCGGCGCTGTCGCACCCAAAGAGCGTGAGGGCGATGAGAAGTCCGAGCGCGCCGAGGAACCTGGAGCCGTGTCGCATGGGTGCATTCTGTCACGGCGATTGATGCCGCATCGACTCCCTGCCATATCGAGCCGGTGAAACGGGTCCACCCCACCTTGCTGCTCGCCTGTGCTTTGTGTCTGCTCGCGTGCGGCAGCTCCGACGAAGACACGCCCCTGCCGACCATCTCCAGCTCGGCCGCTGGCGTCGACTGGCCTGCGTCGCCATCGGGGGTCTCCGCTGGGTTGGAGGCGTGTGTGCGGGACTACCGCGGGATCGCCTCGGCCGGCCTGCCGTCGCGCGAGGAGGGGCAGTCGTTCGACGCCTGGTACGCCGGCGCGTTTCAGTCGTGGACCCGCAGCTACAACACCGTGCGGGAGCGCTGCGATCCGATCTCTCACGCGCTCGATCAGGAGAGCCCGGCGGCGCAGCAGATCCTCGCGGCCCAGTCCTACATGCACGAGCGGGTCGGGCACGAGGCGGAGGCGTACGACGAGGCGCCGCAGATGTTCATCATGTCCCGCTACTGGCTGCTCGGAGCCGCTTGCACCTACCAGAGCTGCGAAGCCGGGGGCGATCAGCGGTGGGCTCGTTTCTGCGCACAGCGCGCCGAGCGTCTCCCGCCATGCCCGCCCGTCGAGCCTGCTCCGACCGAGCCGCCAGAGCTCTCGGAGCCCTGAGCCTCATTCCACCGGAACGGCGGTCAGCAGGCCCTCGTAGCTCCGGTCGCAGTTGACGCCGCGGTAGGTCGCGTCGATGACCCCGTCCGCGCCGATCGACCCGCGGATCACCGCTCCGCATGGGCAATCGCCCGAGCAAGACGTGCTGGCGCTGAATTGCTCACCCCGAAGCTCCCAGACCCGAATCTGTCCGGAGCAAGAAAAGTGGCCACCACAGTCGCCGTCGGTCGACCAATAGCACCCTGAGCCAAACGAGCTCTCGGGGTCGCCCACGACGGACGCGATGCTGGAGCGCGGCATCGAGCCTTCTGCGCCTTCGAGGGTCCAGCGGGTGCTCGGCGTGCCGTCATTGGCCAGACGCGAGACGGTGCCGGTGATCGGGTCGATGAGCACGAGCCCCTGTGGCACGACCACCGCGCGCTGCGCCTGACGTCGGGCCTCACCGCATGGGCCGGCGTCCCACACGGTGTCCAGTCGGTCGCCCGCGACGGTCCAGGTGCCCTCTCGTGCGCAGTCTCGCCTGTGGTCGACCCATCCGGCGCTCCCATCTCGTCGGTACGTCACGGTGGCATCACAGAGGTGCCAGGTGCCCGTCACGTCCACGTCGACGCCCGAGGCCGTGCCGCCGTCGGCGCCCGCGTCCTCGAGCACGATGCTGCTGCCGCAGCCCATCAGGGTGAGCGCGAGGCAGAGACACGAAGGGGCGATGTGGCGCATGGATTCGACTCGCGGCTCTTGGAGGAATACTTTGTAACTGTACTTAGATCGGGGCTCTTGGATGCGAACTTACCTTCTGATGCTCTCCGTGTTCACCCTGACGGGGTGTGGCCTCACGCTCGACGAGGTGCTGGCGGAGGACGGCGCGGTGGCCACCATCGACGCCAGCGCCCCTGACGCGGGCAGCGGAGCGGCGGATGGCGGGAGGCCTCGCGACGCGGGCGCGTCGTCGATGGACGCGAGCTTGCCCGGCGACGACGCTGGCATCCCCGACGCGGCCGCCTTCGACGCCAGGTGCTCAGACCTGGACGACGATGGGGTTACGGACTGCGCGGGGGACTGCGACGACTCCGACCCGACCGTGCACCCCGGTGCGCCGCTGATCTGCGGCGATGAGGTCAACAACGGCTGTGAAGGGGACGCCGAGGAGAGCGCTTGTCTCGGCCTCGGTACGTACGTGGCCCCGCGTGGGTCGAACACGAACCCCGGGACGCGCGAGCTACCGCTCCAGTCGGTGGCGCAGGGGTTGAGCAACGCGAGCCGAATCGGCGGCGGGGTCGACGTGTACGTCGCGGAGGGGCACTACAGCGAAGACGTCACGATGGTCGAGTCCCACTCGATCCTGTGCGGGTACGAGTCTGGATCTTGGACTCGCGACCCCGAGACCTTCGTGACGGAGCTCGCCTCGGGCAGGGTCCAAGGCGTCACGTTTCCGTCCGGGCTCACCAACCTCACGGTGCTCGAGGGCTGCCGGATCCTCGGCCGTTCGGGTGTTGGGGAGAGCAGTGCGGTCACCTTCTCGCTCGGCGCGAGCGGCGTGCTGCGCGAGAACACGATCGTCGCGCCCGACAACGACAGCGGCGTGAGCGTCGGCGTGGCGGTCTATCCGGCGGGCGCGGGCGACGGGGCGCCCAACAACCCAGGCACGCCCGTGATCGAGGGCAACACCGTGCAACTGGGACGGTCCCGGGGCGGCTGGTCAGCGACCTCGACGAGCGTCGGGATCGTGTCGACACGCACCCTCATCGTGGTCGATGGCAACGACCTGACGTTCGCGGACAACCGCTCGATTCAGCGGGCCATCGAAGTCCGAAACGGCCTCCCCGGCTCGATCGTGGTGGCCAACCTCGTGCGCCCGGGCAGCGGCCGCGCCGAGCACGCGTATGGCCTTCGAGTGCTCAGCGGCTCGGTCGAGGTAACCCAGAACGACATCTACGCCGGCGCGAGCGACGGCTGGGCTGTCGGCGTCGAGATCGCCGGCAACCTCGGCCGAGTCTCGGTGACCAACAACCAGCTCTTCGGCGGTGAGTCGGAGACCAACCTCTCAGCGGCGCTGCTCTTCTCCGGCGAAGGCGTGCCTTCGACCGCTCCCGACGTGCTCGTGCACTCGAACCTGATCATCGGCGGCGCGGTCGGTCAGCCCGCGGCGGGCATTGCCTGGTTCGGCGAGACGATGACGCCGTTCGCCGTCGGTCGCATCATGAACAACATCGTGCACGCCGGCGGCGGCCCGCTGGGCTACGCGATGTGGGAGCGGTCGACGACCCTCGATCCCGAGCGGCTCGAAGGCAACGCGCTCTGGGCGCCTCTCTCGACGGGGGGCTCGATCCGCGCCGCTCTTTACTACGACGAGGGGAGCTCGGGTCTCGCGCGAATCTCGGCGGTCAACGCGCTGACCGAACACGCCGGCGTCGACAGCGTGGCCTATGATTGCGCCGTGCTGGACCCGCGCCCTGGCGGCGACCCCCATTTGTCGTCGACCTCGGCTTGTATCGACATCGGTACTACTTCGGAGGCGCCGCCCATCGACTGGGACGGAGAAGTTCGCCCGCGCGGTCGCGGAACCGACATTGGAGTCGACGAAGCACGCTGAGGGCTTTGATACGCGGCCGGTTCTGCTACATGCGAGCCGATGAGCGTACGCAGTTACAAGCGCCACACCCCCGAAGGCCCCTGGGATGCCATCGTCATCGGGTCTGGGATTGGTGGCCTCACGGCGGCCTCGTTGCTCTCACGGCGGGCGAAACAGCGCGTCCTGGTGCTCGAGCGGCACTACACCACCGGCGGCTACACGCATGTGTTCAAGCGACCCGGCTACGAGTGGGATGTCGGCATCCACTACGTCGGCGACGCGGATGGTGGCGTCGGCGCGATCATCGACGAGGTGACCGGCGGGCTCGCGAAGTGGGCGCCCCTGCCCGACTGCTACGACCGGATCGTCTTCAGCGACCAGAGCTACGACATGGTCAGGGGACACGAGGCGTTCATCGACACCCTCGCCAAGCAGTTCCCAGGGGGGCGCGAGTCGATCGAGGGCTACATCGACATCGTCCGAAAGACCGCCAAGCTCGCGCCAGCGCACTTCGCGGCGCGCCAGTTCCAGGGCACCGTCACGGGGCCCATCGGCTCCGCGGTGAGCGCTCAGTTCTTTCAGTACTCTGATCGGACTGTGGAAGAAGCCTTGCGGCCCGTCGTCCGGGACCCGCGGCTCTTCGACGTGCTCACCGGTCAATGGGGAGACTACGGTCTCAGCCCTCGGCACGCGAGCTTCGCGATCCACGCGATGACGGGGAACCACTTCCTCGGCGGCGGCTTCTACCCGGTCGGCGGCCCGGGCGTGCTGGCCGACGGTGCGGCCGAGGTGATCTCCGACGCGGGCGGGGAGCTCTTTACGAACGCTGATGTCGAGGGGGTCTTGCTCGAGGGTGGGCACGCGGTTGGCGTGACCATGGCCGACGGGAAGACGTTCCGCGCCCCAGTGGTGATCAGCGACGCGGGCGTGCCGATCACGCTGAACCGTCTGCTCCCGCGCGAGGTCGCCGAGAAGACAGGGCTCCTCTCGGGCGTGAAACGCATCGGGCCTTCGAGTGCGCACCTTTGTTTGCATCTCGGGTTCAAGAAGTCCGACGAAGAGCTGGGCCTCACGGGCACGAACCTGTGGGTCTACGCCGACGGTGATCGAGAGGAGGCGGTCCGTCGCTTCACGGCCGACCCCGAGGCTGACCTGCCTCTGACGTTCATCTCCTTTCCTTCGGCGAAGGATCCGAGCTGGTCTGAGCGCTACCCCAACAAGTCCACTGTCGAGGTCATCACCCTCGTGCCCATGAAGTGGTTCGAGCAGTGGGCGGGTACGCGTTGGATGAAGCGCGGCAGCGACTACGACGACTTCAAGGAGCGCATGACGCAGCGCTTGCTCGAGAAGCTCTTCGAGCAGTGTCCTCAGCTCCGGGGCGAGGTGGACCACTGCGAGCTCAGCACCCCGCTGACGACGGCACACTTCGCGGCCCACCCGGATGGGGAGATGTACGGGCTCACCCACACGCCGGCGAGGTTCCGCCTGCCGCTTCGGGCGCGTACGACGGTCCCCGGCCTCTACCTCACCGGCGCGGACATCGCGACCGCAGGCGTGGCGGGTGCGGTGATCGGCGGCGTGCTCACGGTCGGCACCCTCATCCACGATCGCTGGCCCTCGCTCTTGCGCACACGTTTCGGAGGCCGTCGCGGGTTCAGCGTGGCGCCCGGCCGCGGCCAGCCCAGCGCTCCGCCGCCCCGTGCCAGCGCGCGGTGAGCCCACTTCGATGACCTGGATCCGCACGGTAGGGCCGGAGGAGGCCGAGGGGCGATTGGCTTCGACCTACAAGAAGGTGGCCAGCGCCGACGGTCAGGTCGATCAGATCCTTCAGGCCCATTCGCTCCGGCCCCGGACGCTCGAGGGACACCTCGCGCTTTACAAGGCGGCCCTGCACACGCCCTGCGGGCTGACCCCACGCGAGCGCGAGCTCATCGGAACGGTCGTTTCGATGGTCAACGGGTGTGACTATTGTGTTCAGCACCACCGAGCGGGGCTCGCTCGGCATCTCGGGCAGGGCGCGGCCGCGGATCCCGAGCTCGCGCTGGCGATCACGACGGCGGCCGTGAGTGACGAGCCCCACGCCGAGCTCACCGACCGCGAGCGCGCGATGGTTCGCTACGCCATCGCGCTGACGAGCACGCCGAGCGCGATGAGCCGGGAGCACGTCGATGCCCTCCGGCGGGCCGGCCTCGATGACGCGAGCGTGCTCGACGTGAATCAGGTGGCCGCGTACTTCGCGTATGCAAATCGAACGGTCCTGGGCCTCGGCGTGAGCATCGAGGGCGAGCCGCTCGGCCTGCACCCCGAAGAGGGCGGCGAGGACCTCGGCCACGGCTGAGGCCTCCGCAGGGCAAGGGCAGACCTGTCTGGGCGGAGCGTGATCACATCTTCTTGACGATCTCGTACATCGAACGCTCCGCCTCGAGCACCTCCTCCGGCAGCGCCGGTAGCGGCCCACCTCGGATCTGTCTGGCGATCGTCACGACCTGCGCGACGTGCTCGACCAGCTCCGCGTTCTTGAACGCCTTGGTGAGGTTCATGCCGGTCGTCAGGACGCCGTGCGCACAGAGGAGCACGGCCGAGCGGGCATCGAGCGCCTCGACCACGAACGCGGCGAGCTCGTCCGAGCCGCTCGAAGCGTAGTCGGCGACTTCGACTCCTCCGCCGAGGTAGACGACCATCTCGTCGATGACGGGGGGAATCGGCGCCCGTGCGACGGCGCACGCACTGGCCCACTTCGAGTGGGTGTGAACGACCGCGTTTACGTCGGGTCGAGCGGCATACACGGCCAGGTGAACCGGCGTTTCGAAGCTCGGGGCGCGCCCGAATTCCTCATCGTCCAGTTCCAGCAGGTCGCCCTCTTCGTCGACCACCACGATCTGCTCAGGGGTCAGCTGGTCGTAGGCGATGGAGCTGGGCGTGATGACGAAATGGGTCTCGTCCGAGGGCGCCCGCACGCTCACGTTACCGGCGGATCCCACCACCAGTCCGGCCTTCCACATGCGGATCGCCGTGTCACAAACCGACTTGCGCGCCTCAGCGTAGATCATCACATCTCCTCGAGCCCTTCTTCGCGCTCGAGCCATCGCTCGTACGCGTCCTCGTAATCGTCCGACGGTTCGTGTCGCGTCGGCTCGCGGCTGCAGACGGCCACCGCGTCGTCCCAGCTCGCGGCGGCGCCGCTCGCCACGAGGGCGCACGCGGCGGCGCCCCGGCGGGTCGCGTCCTCCGGGCCCCGGAAGACCGGGCTCTCCAGCACCGAGGCGAGCACGTCGGCGAAGAATGGCGAGCGGGCCGAGCCGCCGAGCAAGTGCATCGCGTCGGCCCTCGGGGCGAGCGCGTCGAGCCACGCACGCCCCGCACGGGCGGCAAACGCGCAGCTCTCGATGTGTGCGCGGGCGAGTTCTGCGCGACCGGCGGCCTCGGTGAGCGTCGTCTCACCGAAGGGCATCAAGAGCGCGGCGGGGCGTCCGGTGTTGAGGGCCCGAAGGTCCATCGCGCGCGGCCCGAGGTGCGAGCTCGCGCCCCGGCAGCCGAGCGGCGCCTCACTCGCCAAGGCGTCAAACGCGTCGAAGGGGGTCGCGCCGATCAGGTTCGCCAGCCACCGATGAGCGGCGCCCATCTCTCCGAGGTTCGCCTCGAGGCACCAGTCACCTGGGTGCACGTGGGGGTCGAGCCAAAGTCGTCCCTTCGGGTCGCGCAGCGGCGCGTCGACCCGGCGGAGCATTGGGGCGCTGCTGCCGGCGACGAGGGTGTCGGCGCCCGAGAAGGGCAGGGCGGCTGCGGTATCGGCGCAGCCCACCGCGACAGGGATCCCGGGGGGGAGGCCCACTCGGTGACCGGCGTCGGCTCGAAGCTCGCCGAGCGTGTCCCACGGCGCGCTCAGGGCTGGCCACACCTCGTCCGGGAGGCCGCCGCATCGGGTCGGCGCGCGTGTTCGCCCTGGGACGTCGAGCATCATCAGGTCGGCCGCGATCGTGGCGTCGACCCCGGCGATACCGGTCAGCTCGAAGGCAAACCAATTCGGGAGCCCGAGCACGTGGCGGATCCGCCCAAAGACCTCCGGCGCGCTCGAGGCGAACCACCGCAGTCGGCCGGGCGCGAAGAGGAAGGGAGGGAAGCGCCCCGTGCGGGCATACGCTTCGTCGTCGTCGAGCCCATCGAGGTTGGGTTCGGTCAGCGCGCGCACGTCCCCGTTTGGCCCCGCGTAGAGCACCTCACCGCCCTCGTCGACCCATACACACGCGATTCGCTGGCCGGTGCACGCGATGGCCCCGATGCGTGACGCCTCGACCTGTTGGACCGCTTCGCGTACGGACGCCTCGAAAGCCACCCGGAGGACTGCCGGGTCGTATTCTCGTCCGAAGGGCGCCAGCGTCGGTGGCGCGAAGGCCTGCCAGGGGCGCACCGCGCCAGCGAGTCGCTCACCGTGGGCGTCGTAGATGACGGCGCGTCCGCCGCCGCCGCCCGCGTCGAAGACGAGCACGAGGTCTCGCGTCATCGAGTCCCCCTCTCGAGGGGCACGGGGCCGTCAGAGCACATCGGGGTTGGCGCAGTGCACGGGGGCCTCGCCGCGGAGCACCCGGTCGATGTCCGTGGCCACCATGGCGCTCTGGTGTCGCGTCACATCAACCGTGGCCCCACCGATGTGAGGGGTGCATATGACGTTGTCGAGCGAGAAGAAGGGATCGTTGGGCAGCGGCGGCTCGGCGGCAAAGACGTCGAGCGCGGCGCCTGCGAGTTTGTTTGACCTCAAAGCCTCGAGCAGGGCGTGCTCGTCCACCAGTCGGTGCCGCGCGGTGTTGACCAGATACGCGCCGTCCTTCATCGACGCGATGCGGTCGGAGCTGACGACGCCGCGGGTCTCCTTGGTCACGGCGCAGTGCAGAGAGAGCACGTCGCTGCGCTCGAAGAGCGCGTCGAGCGTCACGCGTTCGACGCCGAGACCGTTGAAGACACCGTCGGGCACGTGGGGGTCGTGGGAAAGCACGGTTCCGCCGAATCCGCGGAGACGTTTTGCGGTCTCGCGACCCACCGCGCCGAGGCCCAGTAGTCCGATGGTGGCCCCCCCGATCTCGAAACCACGGGCCGCTTCGAGCCCCTTGATCAGACCGCCGAGGTCAGCCGGCTCGAAGCGCCCCGACGTCAAGCGGTCGTGCATGGGCAGCACGCCGCGGGCCAGGTTCAGTATGAAGGCGAGGGTCAGGTCAGCGACCGAACGCGCGTTGCGGCCGGGGGCGTAGACCACCGGGACGCCCTCGTCGCTCGCGGCTTCGACGTCTACGTTGATCGGCGCACCGCGGCAGCAACCGACCGCGCGCAGCCTCCGCGCCTCGAAGACCTCCTCGTGCACCAAATCGACCTCGACGATCAGTACGTCGACTTCGAGGGCAACGACCCGCTCGGCCAGGTCCTCCGCCATCAGCAAGGTGCCGGTCTTGCTCCAGGGCTCGTGCACCACTTCACCGTGCTGCCTGAGCAGGGCGATTCCCTCTTCGGTGAAGTCGGCGGTGACCAAGATCTTCATGGGAGCGCTCAGCTGAAGAGCAGCCCTCGGAGCTTGATCGCCTTGGCCACGTCGCCCCTGAACTTGAGCTTGCCGCTCATGAACGCGTTCGCCCCGGTGATCTCTCCGTTCATCATCCGCACGAAGTTCTTGTCTTTCATCTTGATGGTGAACTTCGCTTGCCCGCCGTCGCCAGTGTCGACCTCGACCGCGCCGTCCTCGAAGCGGACCGTCCACACGCCGCCAGCGTCACCGGTGATGTTGAAGAGGAGCGTGCCGGCGAAGTCGCCGATCTTCTCGGGGTGGTCCCGTACGGTCTCGGGGAGGACTCGGTCAAACCACTCGCTGGGCTGCTCGATCTCGGCCATCGGCACGACATTAGTCTGAATCGTCTCCTACGACTACGATGAGGCGGATGCCGCGATTGGCCCTGGCTCCGCTCCTCTTCGCCATCGTCGCGACGGGATGTTTCTCCGAGGAGGAGACGGCCTTCCCACCGGGGCTCGAGCCGCTCGAGGAGAACGTCGCGCCGGCGCCTGAGCCGACGGCCACCGAGACTTTCCCGGAGGAGCTCGTGACGGTGCGCCAGATCGCGCCGGTCTCCCCCCGGACCCCTTCCGTGCACGCGCGCGGGTTTGTTCGCGCGCCGCTGGTCGTTGTCTGGGAGGCGCTTCGAGATCCCGACGTCGGTGCGGATCGGCGAACGTTCAGCGAGTGGAGCTCAACCCCGGATGTCGAGCCGGGCTACGACTACAGCTACGTGATCCACTCGGTGATCGAGAACATCATTGTCGTCGAGTACGACGTGACGTGGCGCCACGGAGTCGTCGAGGGCACGCTGGCGGCGCCGACGGTGGCGTCCGCGGTGTGGCAGAAGACCGCTGGGTCGACGGCGATCTCGGACCTTCGGGGCTCGGTGGTACTGACGCAGGTCTCGCCCGGTGTGACGGAGGTCTCGATCATCGAATACCTGCGCGCGGTGGCCAGCGATCACGGCAACATCGAGTCGTTCCTGAACGACATGTTTCGGGAGCTCGTGGCGCTCAGCCACGGCGAGGCGCTACCGCCCGTCGAGGAGCTTTGAGCGAACGACCCGCTCCGAGTCTTTGACCTGTGAGAGCAGGTAGCGGGCGCAGATCCGCTCTCGTTCGGCGCTGTCGAGGTCGCCGTGCCGTCCACGGGACGCGACATAAAGCGTGATCGCGGAGGCGACCGAGACGTTGAGGCTCTCGACAAAGCCGACCATCGGGATCGCGTAGGTCCCGTCAGCGGCGGCGCGCATCTCGGGCGAGACGCCCTTGTGCTCGTTGCCAAACACCACCGCGGCCTTTGGCACTTCAGCGAGGGCTTCGGGCGAGTGTTCGCCGCCCATGGCAGCGATGAAAACCTGGTAGCCGTTGGACTTGAGGTGCTCGACGCAAGCGGTCGTGTTTTCGTGTTTGTGCAGCTCGAGCCAACGGTGGGTGCCGCGCGTCACCGGGTGAGAGACGGCGAAGGTGTGTTGATCCTCGATGACGTGCACCTCGTGGCAGCCGAAGGCGTCAGCGGAGCGCATGACGGCGGCGCCGTTGTGGGGATCGAGGAGGTCTTCGAGCACCGGCACCAGCGAACGGGTGCGCTGAGCGATCACGCCATGCATGCGCGCCAGTCGACGCTCGGTGACCATCGGTCCCAGGATGCGCACGATGTCCGCCGCCGGCGCGGGCAGGGGCGTAGAACCGGCCAGCTCGATGACGTCCGGATGGTCGCGCCGCATGCCGGGGCGTGGCCTATTCGTCGGACTTGTTCAAGCCGCCGTTGATCAGGACCCGAAGCTCTTCGTCGACAAAGCTGTCGGAGATCTCTGTGGGGTCCTCCGGGGCGCTCATCGTCAGCTCGAGATCCTCGAACGACACGGGCGCCTTGTAGTCCTGAAGCGTTTCACCGAAGTTGACTGGGCCGCCAAAGCCGCGCGGCGGGTGCTTGCTGCGACGCACGGCTTCCTTGGCCTGACGCAAGAGGTCGAGCATGGCGCCCGCTGAGCTCGGTCGCTCCGATCGCTGCGAGCTCAGGGCGCGCATGACGACAGCCTCGACCGAGGGGTTGAGGCGCGCCTGAAACTTGCTCGGCGGGACGGGACGGGACGTCAGGATCTTGCGCAGCAGCTGCTCGTAGTTGTCGGCGTTGAAGGGCAGAACGCCCGTGAGGCTCTCGTACATCAACACGCCCATCGACCAGAGGTCCGCGCGATGGTCGATGTTGCGATCCCCGCGCGCCTGCTCCGGGGACAGGTAGTACGGGGTACCGATGACGACCCCGGTCATGGTCAGCGACATCGTCTGGTCGCTGATCGACTTGCTCACGCCAAAGTCGAGCAGCTTGGCGATCGTCACGCCTCGGCGCTCGATGAGGTAGACGTTCTCCGGCTTCAGGTCGCGGTGGATGACGCCGCGCTCGTGTGCGGCCTCGAGCGCGGAGAGGATCTGCTCCGAGATGTCGAGCGCGTCTTCTTCGGGGAGCGCGCCTTCGGCCTGGATGCGCTGAGCGAGGCTCTGCCCCTCGAGCAGCTCCATGACCTGAAACGGCTTGCCGTCGTCGAGGTGGCCGAGATCAAAGACCTCGACGATGTTCGGGTGCCCGAGCGAGCTCGCGACCCGTGCCTCGCGCAAGAAGCGCTGCTCAGACTCCGAGCCGGTGTCCCACCCGCGGTAGAGAATCTTCAGCGCGACGGGCTTGCGAATGCGCTCGTTGACGGCGCGAAACACGGCACCCATGCCGCCCCGACCGATCAGCTTTTCGATCCGGTACTTGCCCTCGACGAGGCCCCCGATGAAGGAGTCGAGCTGGTTCGGATCGAGCCCAAAGCCCGGCTCTCCAGTGGAAAACGGGCTGACCGTGTGCTCCCACGCGTAGTTCTCTTCCGAGGGCGGCGCCTTGAGCCGACGACGCCCTTTGTCCTTCTTTTCCAGGCGCTTCCCGGACACCGGACAATGGGTCGACTCAGCCTCGTGAGGGAGGTTGCAGTGCGCACACCGAATGAATCGCTGCTGGCTCATGACAAGGAGTACCGGGGCCCAAGGTATCCCCCCTGGGGAATCGTCTCAAGATGCTCTTTTGGGGTCCGATTTCAGGGACGTTGTCCGAGCCGGATTCCGATCACCAATGTGCCCTCGAGATGAGACTGTCCCGCGATGAACACGGGGTCTCCCGGAGAGACGACCACGTCGAGCTCCGGCAGGTAGTCGCGCATGCCGGGCCGGTTGATCGACAGCTGCATGCGATAGCGACCTTCACTCGTGATCTCGCGTAGAACGAGCCGAACGTTGCGCCCGTTCGGGAGCTGCACGATCTCCGGCTCCCCGATCTGCAGGCTGATGCGCGGCGAGGAGAGCAGCGCCATCGACTGGAAGAGGTCAAACGGCGATCGTCGCAGGGCCGGCACGTTCGCCAGCCGGGGATCGGTGGGACCGGGCAGGCGACTCGCCAGCACGATGAGCACGTCCCCGGTCACCGGGCTGGCTGGGCTCGCTGGCTGCGCGTGCACGGAAGGCACGGGGCTAAACGCGGCGAGCGTCGACGTGAGGATCCCGAAGAGGAAAACGAGCCTCGCTCTCCGGTTCCGTCTCATGGCTACTGGATCCTCTCTTCGTCTGGGTCGACCACGTTGGTGTCGAGGGCGCTGGGCATCAGATCGGAGGGCTTCTCGTCGCCGATCCATACCACCGCATACCTCGCACCCTCGTCTTCGACTTGGAAGATCGCGCCCGTGCTGTGACCGAGGTCAATCTGTTCGATCTCCGAGCCAGGCGGCGGCTGGAGCGCAGCGATGGGGCCGGTGGGGTCGTCTCCCCCGGGGACCGTGCCGGTGTCTCCCGGCCGGAGCACAAAGAACCAGAGCGCCGCCGCCGCCGCCAACGTGAGGCCCACGACGCCGATCCATACCGGAGGTTTTGCATCGGGCTTCGTCTCGGGCTCCGTCTTGGAACTCTTGCCGCCGTCCACGACCCGCAGCGCTGGCGCGGCCTGGACGTCCGCGTCGGCGGATTCTTCGGCCTCTGGCTCTCCGAGCTGCGCTTCGATCGCGGAGAACATCGCGTCACCGGACGGAATCTCGAGGTGCTCGGGTGCGAGCGCACCACGGATCAAGACCCGCAGGTGAGAGAGGCCCTCGAGCTTCGCCTGCAGCTCCTCGTCAGCTTCGATCTCGAGGCGCAACGCCTCAGCGTCCTCGAGGCTGAGTTCGCCGTCGAAGTACTCCTGCAGTTGGTGGTCGCGGTTTGGCTCGGTCATCTTCAATCCTCGATCTCGAGGTCTCCTTGCATGTACTCACGCAGCGCCAGCTGCATCTTCTTCCTGGCGTGAAAGAGTCGACTCATGATGGTGCCTTTGGGGACCTCGAGCACCTTTGACATCTCCTCGTAGGAGAGCCCTTCGACTTCGCGAAGCATGATCACGGCCTTGTGATAGTCCGGCAGATCATCGAGCGCCTCTTGGATCTTCTCCAGGAGCTCACGCCGGATCACCGTTTTTGACGGGTTGGCGTTCATCATCCGGGGGAGCAGCGCTCCGTCGCCTGCGACTTCGTCGTCTTCTCTTCCCACGCGGTCGTCATACTCGACCCCCTTGCCGTGTTTGCGCCGGCGAACGTGGTCGATGGAGAGGTTCATGATGATTCGATAGAGCCAAGTGTAGAAGCTGCTGGTGCCCTGAAACTTGTTGATGTGCCGGTGAACTTTGACGAATCCATCCTGGACGATGTCCATCGCGTCTTGCTGGTTCTTCACCACGCCGAACGCGACCGCGTAGGCGCGGCGGTTGTACCGGTCAAAGAGGATCCGAAAGGCTCTCTGGTCTCCCTCCTGGACTCGCGCGACGAGCTCTCGGTCCACGCTCGGGTCCTTCGCCCCTTTGGACGCACCTCGTCCGCCTTCATTCACGCCATCGTCCGCCTCATCGGAGGCGGCGGCGTCATCTCGGGCAGCGGGCTTCACCGAGCGATTTGTAGCACGCGGGCGGCCATCAGATTCCGGTGGTTTCGAACCGACCGTCGCTCTAGCCTCACGGCGTCGTGAACATCGAATCAGTGGACCCCGGTCTCAGTGGGTTGAATCCGCCGCAGCGACGTGCCGTGCTGCATGACGGCGGCCCGCTCGTCGTCTTTGCGGGCGCCGGCAGCGGCAAGACCCGCGTGATCACCCATCGCGTCGCGCACCTCGTCTCGGAGCGCGAGGTGGCCCCCTGGAGCGTTCTGGCGGTCACGTTCACGAACAAGGCCGCCAAGGAGATGAGGTCCCGCCTCGGCGACCTCGTCGGACCGGCCGCGCGCGATCTCTGGGTGGGCACCTTCCATGCGACCTGTGCTCGGTTGATCAGGCGCTACTGCGTCGAGGTCGGCGTCAAACGCGACTTCTCGATCTACGACGACGCGGACACACGGGCGATGCTCAAGCGCATCCTGAAGGAACTGGAGCTCGACCCGAAGCGCTTCGACCCGAAGCGGGTCGCCAACCGGATCGCTCGTGAGAAGCAGGAGGTCCGCGGGCCTGATCAGATGGTCGTCGAGAACATCTTCGACGAACCGATCCAGCAGATCTACGCCAAGTACGAAGAGCGCATGCGAGGCGCCAACGCGCTCGACTTCTCCGACCTCATCTATCGATTGGTCGTCGCGCTCGAGACCAACGAAGAGCTCCGCGCCGAGCTACAGAAGCGCTTCCGGCACCTGCTCGTCGACGAGTTTCAGGACACCAACCACGTTCAGTACCGCCTCGTTCGTGTCCTGGCCGCGGCGCATCGCAACATCACGGTGGTTGGCGACGACGACCAGTCGATCTACCGATGGCGGGGCGCCGACCGGCGGAACATCTTGAACTTCCGCGAGGAATTTCCAGGCGTCGAGGTGATCAAGCTGGAGCAAAACTACCGCTCCACAGCCCGCATCCTTCGCGCCGCCAACGCGGTCATCTCCCGGGCGTCGGATCGCGAGCCCAAGGAGCTTTGGACGCAGAATGCCGAGGGGCCGCCGATCACGATCGCGACCTGTGACGATGAGCGGCGGGAGGCGTCGACGATCGTCCGAGCGGTGAGCGAGCTCCGCTCGGCCGGCCGGAGCCTCGAAGAGATCGCCCTCTTCTACCGCATCCACGCGCAGTCGCGGCTCTTCGAGGAGGAGCTCCGAAGAGCGAACGTCCCCTACCGCGTGGTGGGCGGAATGCGGTTCTACGATCGCGCCGAGGTGAAGGACGTGCTCGCGTACCTGCGGGTGCTGGCCAACCCGGACGACGACGTGAGCCTGCTGCGCATCCTGAACGTACCCGCGCGGGGGATCGGCAAGAAGTCGGTCGAGACACTGCTCGAGCTCGCCGCTCAGCAGGGGCAAGGGGTCTACGAGGCGCTCGGCGAGGCGGTGCAGGGCAGCAGCGCCGGGGCGAAACGGTTCCGCGGGGTGGTGGCGCTCTTTGGCGATCTCATGCGAAAGCGCGATGAGGGCGGCAAGCTCTCAGCGCTGGCCTACGCGGTGTTCGCCGACAGCGGCTACGAGAAGTGGCTCAAGGATCAGGACAGCCCAGAGGCCGACGCTCGGGTGCAGAACGTGCAGGAACTCCTCGGCGCCATTCAGCTCGCGCAAGAGGAGACGCCGGACCTCGACCTCGCAGGCTTTCTCGAGCGCGTCACCCTGGCGTCGAGCGCGGACGAGGGGGAGGAGGACGAAGAGAAGCTCACCCTCATGACCGTGCACGCGGCCAAGGGGCTCGAGTTCCCGGTCGTGGTCGTGTCAGGGCTCGAGGAGGACACGTTCCCGTTTCGACGGACCCACGAGCCGCTCGATCGCGAGGAGATCGAGGAGGAGCGTCGCCTCGCCTACGTAGCGCTCACCCGAGCGGAGGAGCGGCTGCTGCTGACGTGGGCGCAGTCCCGACGAATCTTCGGGCGCGAGGAGCGCATGATGATGCCCTCTCGGTTCCTCGATGAGCTCCCTCAGGACGACGTCGCCTGGACCCGCAAGCCCCGCCGCGGCGGCCGACCCATCGGGGGACGCTCGCCCGGAGCTGCGTCGTCGGGCTTTCGACGGAGTTCGGGCAAGCCCCAGTCTGTGCAGACGCGGTCCTTCGGGCAGGCGAACCCATCGCCCAAGCCTCCGCCGCCGACCCTCACGCCAGGTGACTCCTACGTCGACTACACGGACGGCGGTGAGTCGACTGGCGTGCACGTCGGGATGAGCGTGCGCCACCGCAAGTTTGGGATCGGCCAGATCGTGGAGATCAAGCCGACCGTGCCGGTGCGCGTGAACGTGAAGTTCCCGAGCGCCGGCGTGCGAACGATCCGGATCGACTTCCTCTCGCCGCTCTGACGGGCGAGGGCCCGATCTAGCCGCGTCCGACTTGCCCTTCTTCTTCTTCTTCTTGGGCTTGTCGGCCTTCGGCTCGGCCTTCGATTCCGAGGAAGAACCGGAGCTCGAGCTGGACTCGCTCGAGTCCTTCGACTTCGATCCGGGCGCTGGTTTGCTGTAGAGGTCCGCGAACCAGCCGTCTCCCTTCGTGATGAAGTTCGTCCGGCTGATCAGTCGCTGAGCTTTGAGCTTCTTGCACTTGGGGCATTTGCGGATCGGGTTGGCCGTAATCCGCTGCTCCAGCTCCCACTCGTTGCCGCAGTTGCTACATCCGTACTCGTACGTCGGCATAGAGAGACGATGAAATGCCGCCCCTGTGAGGTCAAGCGGGAGCCGTCGGCTCAGCCCTTGCTCATCTCCTCGCGGCGCTTCAGCTCCTCGAGAGCGGCCTCGAGCTCTGCCATCTCGTCGGCGTCCATTTCCTCTTCTTCGCTCGCCGTCTCCTCGACCCTGGCCTCGACAGCGGGTGCCTCTTCCTCGATGAGACCCATCTCGATCTTGAGCTGCTCGAGCTCCTGATCGGCGCCGGCCGTGGCCTCGAGCTTGGCGAACTTGTGCCGGAGGATGTCGCCTGTGTACTCCTCCGAGAGTTCCGCTCCTGCCTCCGCCTCGGCTTCGATCTGATCGATCTTCTCGGTCATCCGATCGAAGGTCTCGAAGGCTGAGTTGTCGGCGAGACCGCTCATGGTCTCCTGGATCGACTTCATCGCCTCGGCGCGGCGCTGGCGTGCGATGAGCACGTTCTTCTTGCGCTTCGCCTCTTCGATCTTGTTGTTCAGCGCACGGAGGGCCGTCTTCAGCTGGTTGACCGCGTGCTGCTGCTTCCGCCACTGGTCTTCGTAGGCGGCGCCGAGCTGCTCGTGCTCCTTCTTGCGGGTGAGCGCTTCCTTCGCGAGCTCGTCGTCGCCACTGCGCACCGCGAGCATGGCCTTCTTGTGCCAGTCCTCCGTGATGCCCTTTTCGTTGTTGTACTGCTTCTGCAGTCGCTTCTCGTCGGCGATGGCTACGGCGACCTGCTTCTTGGCCTCCACCAGCTGCTGATTCATGTCGACGATGACCTGGTTCAGCATCTTCTCGGGATCTTCCGATTTGCTGATCAGATCATTGAGATTGCTCTTGATGAGCGTCGCGAGGCGGCCGAAAAAACCCATGGCGATCATCCCCTCAGTTCTCTTCCGCGATGAGCTCGCGAAGTTTCGGGTAGTGGTTGGTCAGCGCGATCGAGAAGTCGTCGAGCGTGCCCGAGAACTCGTTGAAGTCGAGATGCTCCAAGCGCAGCGTGGCGATCATCACCAGGTCCGCTCCCGAGATCCCATAGGCTCCGTGCACCATGTCATCCGCGTTGAGGTGAAGGAGCGCCTCGTAGAGCGCTGGGCGTTGGGCCTGACCGACCTTGTCCATCTCGAGCACCTTGAGGCGGAAGATGACCAAGCCGTCGTGGGCTCGCACGACGATGCTGTCGCGCTCGTCCGACGGGTCAGAAACCAGCCAGGTGTCTTCGGCGACCTCCCGGTGGGGATGGCCCGATCGACTCAGATAGGCTTCGATGTCCTCTCGCGTACGCATTCGCCTCCTCGATCCCCGCACGTCGACGGCCCGAGCGCGGCGCGCGCGAGATTACCGCCGATCGTAGTGCTTGTGGGCGACAAGGCGTCGAGAGGGGATCTTATTCCCCCTGCGCCTACTCCTCGTCGGCAGGATTGACGAGCTTACGCGACCAGAGAATCGCGTCTTTGCGCTCGCCCGCCACCTGAACGCCGCCGGCCAGAAGGCCGGTCTTGCGGAACCCCGCCGCGCAGTAGGCGGTCGCGAGGCCGATGTCGTCGCTGGGCGCGAAGCCGAAGGCGCTCACGATGCCGCGGTCCCGCAGGGACTCGCAGAAGTGTCGGAGGCCGCCGGCGATGGCGAAGACGTCGAGATCATCCTCGGGCGCTCGCAGAATCTCGATCAGCGAGTGACCAAAACAATCCTGATACTCGGCGGAGAGGTAGTTCATCTTGCCCCGCTTGGACTGGGCGCTGATGTAGACGCGGGCCGCCTCGCGACCAAAATCGTCGAAGGGGTTGAGGCCCTTCTTCTTCTTCCAGGCGTCGTCGCGGGCCTTGAGGGCGGGGCCCTCCTCGATCTCCTTGACGGTGACCATGCTCAGGGCGTCCGGCACCTCGAGCGCGTTCTTCTTGCCGTGGTTGACCGTGCGCTCGGCCAGCCGAACGTCCTCGTTCGTCATCTCGAGAGACGCGGTGCGCTCGTTGATCAGGCAGCCGCAGAGGTAGCCGTCGCTGCGCTTGTAGAAGCCGGGGATCGTGCCTTCGCGCACAAACCCAACGCGGGTCCAGCTCGAGACCTCGTCCTTCTCGACGAGGGTGATCACCTTGTTCACGCCCTCGCGCTTCGCGACCGACTGAATGAACAGTCGCTTCGCGGGAAGCGCGCCCGACCGGAAGTCGATCACACGGACGAACCCGGTGCGTCGGTTGAGCAAGAGACAGAGGAACGCACTGTCACTCTTGAAGTGAAGTTCCTCTACGATCGGCTGCTTGATCTTCGTGGTCGCTGCCCTGGCCATCGCACACCCCCGGGGGAAAAGCGTCGCACCATAGGTCGACCTCTGGGGGGTGTCAATCTTGCCTATAGACGGCCTCTGGCGAGGCGTTTTCGAGCAATGCCTCATAGAGCCGATCGGGGGGCGTTCCTGCGGTCAGCGCGGCCTCGGCCCGCTCGATCGCGTCGTCGATCGTGACCGCGAAATAGTCCTCCGATTGCGCCCCCTGGACGATCCGTCCGCTCACGAAAAACGTGGGCGTCGCCCGCGCGCCGAGTCGCCGGGCGAGGGCGATGTCCTCGTCGATGGCGCCTTCGTGCCGGCCCTCGTCGAGCGCGGCCGAGAAACGATCGACGTCCAGGCCGAGCTCTTCTGCGTAGTCGATCAGGTCCTCGCGAGAGAGCGAGCGTCGGTTCTCGATCAACAGGTCGTGCATGCGCCAGAAGCCGGCGTCGCCCTGCTGGGAGAAGGCCTCCATCGACGCGGCAGCCGCGGGCCGCGCGTTGGGGTGGTTGGGAAGCGGGACATGTCGAAAGACCACGCGGATCTGGCCCGGGTAGCGGGCTTCGAGCGTTTCGAGGGTTGGGATGACCGCCGCGCACCAGGGGCACTCGAAGTCGCTGAACATCACGATCGTGACGGGCGCCTCGATCGGCCCGCGCATCGGGCGACTGGCGATCGGAACGTCGTAGAGCACCCGCCGATCGAGTCGACGACGCGCCGTCTCCCGTCG
>Ga0114933_10000973_pt1 | contig 33381 bp, 27 predicted proteins | sample 4SBtaG_FD_89691 | JGI IMG/M metagenome (GOLD analysis project Ga0114933, IMG submission 89691) | Deep subsurface microbial communities from Kolumbo volcano to uncover new lineages of life (NeLLi) - 4SBTROV12_W25 metaG | ecosystem: Environmental > Aquatic > Marine > Volcanic | place: Kolumbo... | reverse complement strand
TCAAACCGTAGCTCAAGTTATGGGCGTGGCTGGGAAAACAGGAAACACAACTCAAAGCTCAATTTCCAAGTTGAGAGGTATGGGTGCTGCTGTTGGAGCAACAACGGCAAGTAACCCAATGATTTTAGGTTCTGAGGCTATAGGTCAGCAAAGCAAAGCTGTAGCTGCAAAAATGTCGCTAACTAAAAAGCAGGTAGATAAGTTAAATCATCATTTTAGTAGCGTAATGACTCACGTAGCTCATGGCGGAAAGCTAACTAAAGACATAAATATTGGATTCCAAAAAGAATTAAATGCATTAGGAATTAGCACAGCAGAACAGCAAAAAATAATGGGCTTGCTTCAACAGCAAGCAGGAACCCTGCAAGCTACAGCCCAAAAGAGATTAGATGAGTTATCACTTAAGAATCAAGAAACGGCGATACAAAAATCTGACATTCAAGCTATAAGAAGAAAAAGGGATATTACTAATCAAATAGCTAATATAGAAAAAAGAAAAGCTGCGGCTTCGAACGGCATACTTAGAGGTTTGTATGAATCAATGAGGCTTCAGGGCATAATAAATAAATCAAAGAATCAGCAAGTAAAAGCTGCTGCTCAAGCCGCTATACAGGAAGCGAAGTCCGCTCGGAGCGGCAAACTTATGAATATTGGGATGGGAGCCTCGTTTGCCGCCCCGATGCTTACCTCTGCGATGGCTGCTACTGAAACCGACCCAAGAAAGAGAGCTAATCTAGAAGGGATCGGAGATGTCGCTATGTATACTGGTATGGGAGCTATGTTTGGGCCTATGGGGATAGCCGCTGGTGCTGCAATTGGTGGCATGACAGCATTAGGAAAAATTACAAAAGCTGTAGCCGAAGGAGAGCTAAATGAATTAAAGGTCGAGGCAGAAAAAACAAAAGAGTCGTTTCAAGATTTTCAAGACGGAGCTCAAAAGTTACAAATGGCTCTTCAAAAATATAGCTCTGGAATATCTAGTGCAGATATTTCTAGTGGAGAATTAGCAACGAGAAGAAGTGCTTTGGCTGAAGCTTTAAAAGACATTCCAGCGCAATTTAGAGGTCAGTTAGCTGGGTCATTGGCTGACCCTGTTAAGCTTGGAGACGATATAGAAGAGATAAGAAAAAATACCGCAAAATTAGTAGCTCTTGATGGGCTTTTATTAAAAATTCAAGAGCAAGAGTCCAAAAATAAAAGCACAATAAAGTCGATGACTGGAGGGCTGAGTATTGGTGATTATCTGAAAGCTTACTCAGGAACAGAGACTGTCAAGGGAGCTATTGCGAAAGAGGCTGCTGAAATTGCAATTGTTGGCGTGTTGGGAAGTGTTTTTACAGGTGGAGCAAGTGGAGCTTTAACTGTCGCAAATGCTGGCAGGAAACTGAATAAAGTTCGGAAGCTGCGGAGCGCAGGAAAGATTGGTAAGGATAGAGGTAGAACTGCAATGGTCAATCAGCTTGGTACGGCCAGAACAGCAGCGGGAGGAGTGGCTAAAAGCGTAGCTAAAACAGGTGTTGTCGGTAGCCTTGGTATCGCGGGAATTGAGGGTCTTGCTGGTACAAATGTTCTGGGTTCAGCAGCAGCCGAAGAAGCTCAGACTATGTCAAGGTATCTCGGGGCAGTAATTTCAGGGAATGACGCGTTAATTGCTGAAATGCAAAAAACTGCACAAGGAGCGATATTTAAAGACAATGTAATTGGTCAGGCTTTGTTAGGGCAGTTTGTAGATGTTTTTTCTGACTCAATGGAGCTAGCTGAAAATGCTGCAAACATACCGGTAAAATCTTTAGAGGACTTAACTAAAGATTTAAGAGCTATAGATACAAGCACTGATCCAGCAAAAGCAGTCGAGCCATTTATAGAGAGATTGACTCAAACTTTTAAAGATATACAGCCAGAAGTGCTTGAGAAACTAAGGAAAGCGTTAGAATCAAGAGCGGGCGGAGAAGGATTCTCGGACATAACAAAAGTATTGGATAAGTTTGTTCAAGAAATAGCTGGAATGGCTGACTTTAGAAAACTTACAGATCAGTTTCAGGCTATAATAGACTCTAACGTAAAATTCGCAGAAAAAATGCGCGTAAGTGCTCAGAAAGCTGCTGACGCAATGGATACGCTCACTATTAGGTTGGGCGGGGCTATGGATAGGGCGATTGCTATGACTTTAAGTAGAGACAAAATGATCTCTGCTGGGAAAGCTGGTGTTAGGGATACTTTTGGTGCAGTAGCCGCAGGAGGATTGAATTTAAATGAACCATTCTTAGGTTCGAGAAGAAGAGCTCAAGCAGACTTTAGTCTTAGCACTGCCAACAGAAGGTCTGACTTTGTTAAAGAGCTAGATAAAGTTAGAGAGAAGGGGAGAAGCGAATTATTAAAAGCTACTACCGCTGAATTCCAAAGAGTTCAGCAAAAGTTGAGCGACAACTTTATTAAATCTCAGCAAGAAGGAAGAGATAGAAGAGAGCAAAGTGTAGAAAATAACAGGTTAAAGCAGAATCAAAAAGCTGTAGAAAATTTAAGCCAGCAAGTAATTAGTTTGTTGAACAGAGATTCAGAAGCGGGCTCTGAGCAAATTCAAGCTTTAATAACAGAAGAGATAAGAAGGGGCGATTTTGTACTTAGCCCATTGCTCGAAGACTTATTAGAAACAGCAAAGTCTCAAGAATCAGAAACTAAAAACCAACTCGCCGCTTTGATACAAAGCAACAAGAATCAAGAAAAGATAGCTGAGATTCAAAATTCCTTTGCTCAAAAAAGGTTGGCTTTAGATGAAAGATTAGCTTCGTTTGGAGGTGCGGGTGCTTTAGGAAATTTTGCGAGAATTGAAGGTCCAATCGCAGAGTTAGCAAATCAATTCAGAGAGGCTCAAGTCGCTGGAAGAAGAGAATCTGCGGGATTAGGTACGCAAGGAATATCTAACATAATGCAAGGCAGGGCCGCGTTTAACACGCTTTCTATGATTAGAAACATGATGCCTCAGTTAGATATGAATCAGGTTATTATGGGCAATAACACTGGTGCGTCTGCTGGCTTAACTTCTTTGGTAGGACAGGCTGTTCAAGGAAGAAGCGCACAAATTTCTAGAAATTTAGGAGGAGTAAATAGTCTATTATCGGACTTGGGTGTAGAAGGGGGAATTGGGTTAGATAAATCAGATATTGATCAAATATCTAGAGAGCAAATTGCTAGTGAGTTTAAGATAGAAAATTTAGCTGCAAATATGGATGCAGTTAAAAATGGAATTGATCAGTTAAATGCTATTTCTAATTTTCACTTTGAACAATTTGAAGACAGTAACAAAACTGCATTCAAGCAAGCAATGGAAGAAGTGAAGCTGATTGAGGCAATAGGAGGAACAACAACTGAAGTTGGAAAGCATGCATCGTTTGAAGGCTTAAAGCTCGATAAAATAGCTCAAATACTTTTGGGACAGCAAACAATACAAGAAAAAAGAAATTTAGAAAGAAAAGCTGAAAGAGACTTTCAAGACGCAAAAAATAAACTAGATTCAAACCAAGTCGAATTGTCTAGTTCAGCCGCAGAAATATCTGCTATTAAAAATAATCCAGAATTTATGCGTTATAAGGCTGCCCAAAAAGATTTTCAAGGTGCTAGAGTTGGAACCTTTAAAGCTAAAGACTTAGGCAAACAAGGTGGTTATACGTCGGTTTTATCTAGTGGGCTTAGTACTGATGTAGCTCTTGGGGAAAGCGCAGATGTAGTATTTGGAAGTAAGGCTTTCAAGGGTTACATGAAAACTAAAGAGGGTCAGAAAGTTATGGATGCTGCCCTTAAAGAAGCTAGACCTAACAGATTGTTTTTTGATCCTACAGATGAGCGTGATAAAAAACACAGGATGTCTCCATACAAGAATACAGGAATGACCTTCGATAAGGGCATGAGGGACATGTTGTTGGGCGGTACTGGAACTAAGGAACAAAGACAAGTAGCTCAAAGAGAGTTTTTAAAAGCTGTAACACACTATAATCAAAGAACTTTAGGGCAATTAGCTGGGCATCATGGAAGAATGGGGGACATGAATCCGTTAAGTCAAGAACAGGCTGTTGTAGGTGGTTTTTTAGACGCGCTAGGATCAAAAAGTGCATTAAAATATGTTCAAAGTCGTGATGGCGGGGGAGGGCATGATCAGGTAATATCGATGCGAAAAACCTTTGAAAAAGCTAATAAAGGAACGGCTACTAAAGCATTTAAGGCAAGTTTGACGGGTGAAGAAGGAATATCGGGCAGGGTACTTAGAATGGCGGCTGCAAGTCTAGCTGCAATATCTGACCTTTCAGACAGTAGTCCTTACAGGCCCGGTGTGGCCGGTCATCCAAGTGTAATGACCACATCGGGAAGCCCTCTAGCTGGACCAATGAGGATTAGAACTCATCTAGAACAATCTGACAAATACGACGCTCAAGGAAAATTAATAACAGGTGCTAAAGGCGGAGATATAAGCAGCCTTGGTTATTACAATTCAAAAGACAGAGACGAAGTAACTAAAGCTTTTAATGCAGTCTCAGAGCGCGGAAAAGAGTTGGCTGATGAATTAGCAACTTGGCAACAGCGCAGTAGTGCGGCTTCAAATCTAACTCAAGGCTTAAACGATAACTTTAAAAAAGCCGAGGATGCTTTAACCAAGGCCGCGCAGGTTACTGCGGATGAATACAAAAACATAAGAGACTCTTACTTAAATCCACAAGCATTACAAAAAATAAAGGAAGATCATAAGCTCGCAGATTATTCAATGCCGAAAATAGTTAGTGGCATGAAAACGGCTATGGAAAATGCAAGGATGAACCAAATCCGAGCTATTACTGGCAGGAATATTTTAGGAACTCAAGGAGTAGGTTTAAATAGACAAATTGATTTATCTCAGGGTCAAGGTCAAAAACTACAGGGAGAATATAAGAATATCTTCGGGATGCTTCTCGGGAAAGACGGGGAAAAGACAATAAAGTCGATAACAGGTGGAGACTTTAGAATACCTTATAATGATAAAGAAAACCTTAAAAAGTTAGAAGAGTTTTTCCAGAGAAGATATGAGTCTCTTAAGAATTTGCAAATACCCGGAAATACTTCAACGCAAATATCTATGGCTGGAATTGGGTCGCAAGACACCAAGGACGCTTGGCAAGCTTTTACTATCAAGCATGGAATTGACATTAAAAAATATCCAACAGTAAAAGCTTATCACAAGGATAGATATAGTGCTGGCCACCTTAATCCCAAAATGGCTAATTTGAGCACCACTTTTGCTCAAGAACAAATAAATAGAAGAAGAGAAGAGGGAATGAGGGCCGCTGGTACTCATGTATCAGCGATAAGAAGTTTAAGAACTGCAACAGGAGACGCAAGCTCAGTAAACAGGGCTGGCAGATTAGCTCAAACTGTTCAAGCGGCAGGTGTAGTGCAGCAGTTACGCGGAGCCTCGCTTAGAGGCAAGGACATGCAGGAGTTTATAACTGAAAAAATATCACAAAGACGTAGCGTTGTGGAAGGACAAGCCGCCGCAGGAATAAAAAGAGGAACAATTCAAGAACAAGAAAACAAAAAGTTAGCTGAAGAACGCAATAAAAGAGAAAAGCAATTAGCAGAAGAGATAAAAGAATTAAAGAACCGCTTAGGAACTGGGGCTAGCTCGGATATAGAATTGGTAGAAAGAAAACAAGGTTTAGAGGCAGAACTCGCAGATATTAAAAAGGGTGGCAAAGCTGTTGCTGGTAAAGATCGAGTAAACGCTGCTATGGCAGTCGCAACAGAAAAGGCGATGGAAGAGGCGAAGAAAAAAGACCCAGTGTTACGAACGTATCAGGCATTCCAAGATGCTAAACCCGAGGAAAGACAGCAATCATTTGATGCGATGAGAAAAACTGTCTTATCGGGGCAAAAGGCTCAACTCGAACAAGGCTTAATAACATCCATCACTCAGATGGATACAATGGCTAATAGCGTTGAAGACCTTGGCAATTCTACTTTATTTACTGGAGCTCAATTTGAACAGGTTCAAGCACAAATAAACAATGCAAAAATTGCATTGGGAGAGTTCGGGTTTGATGATTTCTTAAATGGAATACGCGCTAGCTTGGTTTACACTCAAGCAGATCAGCAGCAAGACGTAATGAACCTTGGCGTTAGCGTAACCAAGAAGTTTAAAACCGGGGTTAGTGACGCATTCTCTTCTGCACTAGATGGATCGAAAAAGCTGAAAGATTCATTTGGCGACTTGTTTACGGCAATTGGAGACATGATCACCAACAAGATCATCGAGATGTCTGTAAACAGATTTATATTTGCCCCATTCGGTCTTAATAAAGGAGGCCCTGTTGGTTACGCTGGTGGAGGAAAAGTAATGGGAGGCTCTGGAGTTAGAGATGACGTTCCCGCTATGCTTACAAAGGGTGAGTTCGTTATAAAGAAGGGTTCTGTTAATAAATACGGAGAAGAGTTATTGCATCAATTAAATAGTGGTACTATAACTCGCGCATCCAGTGGAGGTGAGATTAAACGTTTTATAGGGCAAAGTGTTGAAAAGGGCGACCGTGATCCTCAAGCTAAACTTAATTCAATGCTTTACGCATTTGGAAGCGCAAGCTCTGGAGGAGCTAATGTAAATTTAAGAAACGCATTTGTTTATGGAAGCAATACGAATCCAAGCATGGCCACAAGTGGCTACGAGATGGATAAAAGACTAAGCAGATTAGCATTAACTGATCAAGAAAATCAGAGAAATCTTACAAGAAACAAAAAGTTCACCACTCTTCATGACTTCTTAGCTCAAAGAAGAGCAAGAGAAGAAGAGTATCAAAAGCAGATAGAAGCGTACAAAGATAGAAAGAAGAAAACGTGGAGAAAAGCACTTGTGTCTGCTGGTTTAGCTTTAGCCTTGGGTCATATTCACAGAGGGACGAAAGGTAACGAAGGAGCAAGAGCGTTTGTAGATTGGGGTAAGGCCGGTGAAAGAGGCAAAGGTGTATTAAAGAATTTAGCAGAAGCTCCCGGAAAATTCTTCGGAAGCGCGAAGGCTGGACTCAAAGAAATTTGGCCATTTAATTCGGGAGGTTCTGTTGGTGCTGGGGTCGCAAGAGACAGAATTCCCGCCCTGTTGACTGGGGGCGAAATGGTAATGAACAAAGAGTCTGTTGACAAATATGGCTCTGCATTCTTCCACAAGTTAAACAGTGGTACGTTATCTGGATTCGCTGCGGGCGGTTATGTGGGAACCACCCTTCCAGATGATAACGGAGGTAGCTTTAGTTCCTCTGGGGAGATGACCAACAATATTAACATATCGGTCAACTTAGATCAGTCCGGAAATGCTTCAGACTCCGTAGCAGTAGACACTCAATCAAGCAATGGCTCTGCACTAAATGAGCAAGCTCAGATAGAGGTAGCTACAATGATCAAGGACGCCGTTGTTACGACGCTAGTAGAACAAACTAGACAGGGCGGAATACTCGCAAAATAATCGTTAACTTAAGTTGTCGATTTTGTTTTCTAACTCTTTGATTTTAGCATCAAGAATAGATAATGACTCGTTGTATGCAGAAGGGTTTAAATCTGAAATTGCATGCATCAAAGGCATAGAGTAGTGAGGAGTAAAGTCACTAGTAATTGTATAAACACAGTTACTTTCAGTTTCTCCGTTATAAGGAATATTAAGAATCAACTCCCATTTATTAACTGAAATTTTTCCTAATTTAAATCTTTGTGGAAGTGGGTGATTAAAAGTTAAAACCGTGTGATTCATTTGATGGTCAACATTTTTAATTACTCTGTCTTCCATCAATCTTTTTTCCAACTTTTCAACTTTTAAAGCCAGCTTCGCTTCGGAACCGGATACAGAGCTAGCATTAGTTAGCAAGTCAGGAGCGACATTAAAAACTCCGCCGGAGCTTTTCAGCATCTCAACTTCTAATATAGAGCCAGACTTATTAACCTTTTTAACTTTTATAACAGGAATAGATTCTGTTCCGTCATACGAATTGATTGAGCATAAGCCAGAGTCAATAGATACTAAATCGTCTACATTGAAATTTTTTCCCCCATCCTGAACTTCTACTTCAGTGATCTGATACTGTTTGTGGGTAAATGTTACGGCGTCGTTTACGCAGAAATTAAATCTATCTTCTCCAGACAGAGTGACAGAGTCGTCAGTTTTTACTTCTGCCTCTTTTATATAAAGGGTCTTATCTTTTCCGATAATCTTGTAAAGATGATCTTGTCCCTTGATAGTCACAAAACTATTGTCTCTTAGGAATGACAAATCGGCCTCATTTGATGCAATCAGCTTATTGCTACCTTTGATAACTGTTCCGTTGTATGTAATTTGTTTAGCCATTTTAAAAGTTATTTTCGGTTAGAAGAATTACTGCCATAGCACATTCCCCGTTTTCTGTATCCTCTGGAGGACTCACAAGTACATCAGGAGTTGAAGTATACCCGCTTCCATATTGGGTTACAATTATATCTTTAACTTCTCCGTCACTTATGGTGCTTACAGCCTCAATCTGAAAGCCTTTATGATCGCCGTTAGGAGGGGCTATAGAGACCGTAGGAGGCTTTTCGTAGCCCTTTCCGGGGTGTACTAGCATTATTTCGAATATATTGTTATATGGGTCAAAAAATACAATATCTTTTGGGTTATCATACTCTTTGAGCTTTTTATTTAAATCAGATGGTAAATCTCTTAAAAAGTTTTTTATTAAAATTATGTGCTCTTTTTCTGATTTATTATCATCATCTTCAATCGATCTCATGAACTGCAAATCGAGCTTTTTAAATAGCACATCTCTCTGCCTTCTTACTTCATCTACCTTAAAATCTATTGATTGTTCTATTTCATCTATCTCTTCTTTTTCTCCGTTGAAGTAGTTGAAGTCTTCCAGATTCTTTTCTGAATCAATTGAGAAAAAGTATTTCTTAACGTCTTCTTTTTTTATTCCTTCAAACTTAAGTGCTAATTCAAGTGCAGACTCAATATCTTTACCAGATGGAAAAGAAAGAGAAGTTGTCTCTCCGTTTTTTAAAACTAAAGTTAAAATATTATTAGATTTTTCAGAGATCATAGCGTTTCAGTTACATAAGTGTTGTTGTCATGCATCCAGTAAGATAAGTCTCCAGCAACGCTTCCGGGCCAAGTTGGATACTCAGTTTCATTCGCTAATATACTGTAGTCATTTGTTGTTACTAGTCCAAAGAACGCTTCGTTCAAATAACTATCATCTATAAGCCTTCCTAGATGCACATCAAAATAGTATCTAGTTTTCTTTAGTCCTCCAAAGCCAGCACCAAATCCCGCTGGGTGGTGATTCCATAACCCCGGAATATTTTCAAAAGGCTGATCTTTGTTTAGCCAGCTTTTTACTGTAGGAGTAAATGCATTCGCGTCATAAACACCATCAGAAGTGCTTCCTTGAGAAATAGTTTCTCTAGAAAGGATTAAATTATTTGGATCACTTGGGTCAAACTTTTCATAACCACCATTCCAAGAATTAATTCCTATAACGGAATATGATGCAAGGCCCTGAGTGTCAAACTCTGGAGGAAGATTATTGGGATCAAGGTATACCCTGAATCTTCTGAAGCCTTTAAGCGGTCTAGTTTTGTTTGGTATTGTAGTACCAAGCTCATTAACAGAAGGTATAGACTCGTCTGTATAAATACTTGCAGTAGGAACTCCAACTAATAGTCCAGTTACCATTGAAAGAGAGTTATAGACTACAGCAGGTTGGTGAACTCCATATGCTGCATCATTTGGATCATTAATAACGGTGTTGTTTAATGTGTATTGATATTGAGAAAACCTGCATCTAGTAATCGAGTCAGCATGGTTTGGCTTCCAGCCTTGTCCCGCTGAGTATATTTCGCTCATAGCACAAGAATAATCATAGAAACCTTTATAGCCGTAAAGAGTGTCAACGTCGCCTTTTGTTAAGATTTTAACAGCAGCAATACCGTTTCCTTCCCACTGTCCGTTTACATTTAACCTCAACCAGTATTTAAAAGAATTTTCTGAGCCAGCACTGTAATATCTGTAAGGATGAACTACAACAGCTTGATCTCCAGAACATAGTCCGCAAGGAGTACCGTTAGGATTTCTCGCGGTTGAACTAGTACCGTCAACAGTATTGTATCTAGCGAACCCGACAGGTACTTCTTTATCCCATAAATCAACAGATGCATCTCTTCTAGCTTTATCAAAGCTGTCAGCTATTTTAGCTGCCATGTAATACTTGTTGGTATGATTGTACTCAAACGACGCATGCTCAATGTTTCCGGGAGTAACCGTAACAGTACCTATGCTAGTAGCCTCGCTTTCAAAATCAAAAGGAACTGGAAGAATTTGATACTGGCCAGATCGATCAAGTTGCTCAGAGTTTAAGGCGGCAATTCTCTCTGCGTTTTTAGGCTGACCGTTAGAGTTAAAGTCCGCCCCAGAGAATGGTTGCGCTGATAAATAGAGAACTCCAGCGGCAAGGTCGTTAAAGGCAGACCTCCTTATCCTAAATTGCAGCTTGCCGTCAGAAGTAATAAACTGCTCAGTAGTTAACACCTCACTGGAGTCTATAGCTCCGGGGCCAGTACCGTCTTGTCTTCTTGGGGTTAAGTTATAACCAGTAGGCCTAGGGTTATTTACTCCAAAAATGTCATAACCATTAGAGTTGGAATAATTGTTAGATGAGTATAATCCCGCTTCCGCATCATAAGCCTCTACTACTATATCAAAATTTCTAAATGGAGCGTCTGGTAGGCTTGAGTTTTTATTTGTTTCAAAAGTAAAGTTATAGAAATTTTCTCCAGTACTAATAGTTTCCTGATGTATTAATGTGCTAGCGGTTACAGTAGGTACGTTTCCAGCGTTAGGCGTAGTTACTCTAATCCTGTATTGAAGTTCATAATTAGTAACAAAAGAATTCGCATAGCTAGTATTCCAAATAAAAGCAAAGTCTTTTCCAGAAGTTTCTAAGAACGTATTTTTATGTCCAGCAGGATTTGATGTAGTGTCAGTAGAAATTCTAAGAGAGTGTATTTTAACATCTCGAATTGGAAAGTGGTTACTTACAGTTATGTTTCCGTCTTTGCTGCCGCTAGAATAAATTCCAAGCTCATTTATTGAGAAGACTTTAAAATAGTAAGTCGTATCATTTGAGTTAGGAAAATAAAATTTGTCTATAAAATTGGTGCTAGAAGAAGTTATAGAGGTAGAACCAATTAAGAAATCATTTTTAGGAAGTATAGAGTAGCTGCCGTCTGAATTTTGTATATAGTCAGATTGAACAAAGTCCGAACCCTTCTTGACGTAAGTAACATAAGCAGATGTAGAGCCAGCACTTGGGGTGGGTTTACCTATAATATACTTTACGAGCCTAGTAGAATTAGAGGTCGTTCCGTCAGAATTTTGTGCATATTCTAAACTTAAACTTAAGCTATCTGCGATTGGAGGAACGGCAGTAGTATTTGGGTCGAATGGGTCAGAAGGGGTATAAGTTATACCAGATTCTATTGCTAAGTATTTTTCTGGTACGTGCTCTAATGCTTCAATTCTATGAGAAAAATCATTTGTTTCCTCTTTAACGTTTACGATGGAATATAATTTATCTCCTTCATCTACACTAACAATAGACCAAGTTGCATCTTCTGATAGATCGTAATTTGCTGTATCGAAAGTACTTTGAGGCCATTCTATTTTAGTCGCATAATTCGACCCACTGATGCCAGTATTTACAATTTCTTTGGTGATATTTATTTCACTAACTGTTGGGTTGAAAGTATGGCTTTGTACGTGCGACCTTCTTATGTCGTCAATATGAATGCTGCTATCAATTTGCGTAATTGAAGTATCATAAAAATAACTTGGAGTATTTATCGAGAGATAGTAACTCTTATTATTACTGGAAATATCTAAATCTCTATCAAGCAAAGCTCCGCTAGTAAATAGCTTAGAAATTTTGCCGTTATATTTTTCCTCACTTCTGTTTTCGTCTACAATTTTAATTAAGTCTCCGGGTCTCAGCATCATACCTTCGAGCCCGCACTTAAAATTAACGACTTCAGTTTCGTAAGCTTCTGTATATAAAATCCATCTGGCTAATCTTATAGCCTGACTTTTACTTGTGCAGCCAAACGCAGCCACCTCTTTTTCTACGATTCCAAACTTTTTAATTCCTACAATATCTTCTATGTATTCTACGGAGGGTTTATAAAAGTTTGATCTGTCATTATATCTAACAATTACTACAGTAGCTCTAGCTTTTCTGCCGCTGCTTGCATAAGTGAAGTTTCCTTCAACAACGTTAGAGTTGGTAAATTGAGATATAGTTTCTCTTGGTGAGTCTTGAATAGCGTGAACATTTCCAAGACCGAAATAAATCATCCCTCTGAAAATACTAGCAAAATCTTTTAGAACCTTTTCTGCTTGCTCTCTAGTATTTATATATACGTTACAAGTGAACCTTGGCTCTACTCCACCCTCTCCATCCCCTACAAGTTCGTCGCAGTATTTTGCAATTTCATATAAAGTCCATTTATCTATTGATATTTGATCTACATATTTTCCAAGGCCGTACCTATTGTTATGCAAAAGGTCATAGAAAATCCAAGCCGGGTTATCTGTCCATTTCTTTTCAGTGTTTGCTTCTTCTCCTTGGAATTTACCGTTCCAAGTTTCTGGATAAGTTTTTAGTATCGGATCGTATCCAACTGGAACTTTAACTTTTAAAAGCCTGACGTCGTATGCTCTAGTTGGGACTTGGCTGAAATATTCAGCGTTAAACTCCATTCCTATCATTGAAGAGTTAGGAAAAGAAAATTTAGAGGAAAAAACTTCTGTTATAGAATCTATAAATGTTTGGTTAGATATAGTTCCTTCAATAGCGTCGTATGTAATTCTAGTAACCTCTAGCTCCCATCCAATTAAGTTATTACTTATTAAAGATGAGTTTAGAGAAATCTCTATTGGGTGAAGGTACTCGTTAGAAGTCAAGCCTTCTATGAAAGTGGGCTGCGGCTCACTCCAAGTACTGTGAGTACCGTCTGAGTATTTTGCTCTATATCTTGTTTTAATACTTAAGGAAGTACCAAATACCTGACCTTGTTCTTCAATGCTATATTTCGATCCATACTTTACAAATTTTAAAGCTGGAATCTTAATATTTACTCTAATTTTATCTATTTCAGAATTTGAAATAAAATAAATTTTTGGATGAAAAATATGAGGATGCTCTGAAGATGTTGAAGAGTCTGGGTTATCATCTGGACCTCTGAGTCTTTCATTTAAAGTTCTAGACTTTTCGATTGAAGAGTCAGTGTTAACGCCCAAAAAGTCATTGGCAGTATCTAATCCTTCAGGAGTACCATTAGTCCAAGCAGCTTTGAGTCTTTGAAAATTATATAACCCTCCATCCGAAACTACTGGAGTTTCATTAAGATTTATAGACTTGAGCCAGCCTTCTGGGTTGGTTGGATTAATTGGGTCTAAGGTATAGCTGTCATATCCTATGACTCCGGTTCTACCTACAAAAATATATTCGCCGCTAACTAAACCCTCAATTTCTCCTTCGCATATTAAATCTAAGCATTTAATATTTGTTCTGGAGGTATAGAATCCAGTTTCCGTAGCAGTGAGCATTCCAGAAACGATGCCTTCAGTGTCCTGTTGAGCATTTGGTTCTACTTTGACTACTCCAAAAGTTGACTGATCTCTGTATATATCATAGTAATCACTGCCAAATATTACATTGGTAGTACTAGAGGGAGTCGAATCGTAATTTGAATTCTGCGACATTCTATATTACCCTTCCAGCGTCTTTAGTTAAAATTCTCTCAACTTCATAAGAGGCCATAATCACCTGACTTCCCACCATTAATCTTCCGTACCCAATTGGAACTGGACCTCCTTCATTTAACACGTTTGTGGGGCCTGAGAACAGATATGAATTTGCTAGCTGAGTTGGATCAGAGCTAGGGTTAGCTATTTGTTGGTGCTCTGGGGGTTCTGGAGGCTCAGACAAAAGATTAGATACTCCAGCAGCCACTAAGGCGGCAGAAGCAAGAAAGGTGTAAGCGTCTCCCGCTCTAAACATTCCAATCGTACCTAGTCCTATTCCCAACCAGTCCCAAGCACTTCCACCTTCAAGAGATGGAATAACATCTATAGACTCAAGGTTTCCTCTGGTGATCGTAACCTCACTGTCTTGTAAGTTTTTAAATCCCGGAAAAAAAGTTTTTTCTCCATTAACCATTAAATGATAATTTTTAAATTTATTTTGAGGGTTTAAGAAATACTTTCTTATTGATCCCTTAGACATCATATCTATAGCATGAATAGCCTCCGACACGCTAGAAACTTCAAGGTCGTATTCGTCCTTGAAATGATTTGCTAACTCGCCGTGAAATTTTATTTTAGTCATATATAGAAAATGTATCGTTGTTAAGGCAGTAAAGAACCAATGGAAGATTATTTAATCTGCTAAAAAATTTATCCATATCAGAAAAGTTTTCGTTTTCATCAGTATGGGAGTGGTAGTAAGCTAATATTTTTCCAAGCTTACTCGCGACCAAGTAATCTTTTGGGTTAATAGAAAAATTTGTCCGCTTCTTTAAGGAGATATTTTCACATTTAAAAGTTTCTATTTGCCCCTTGCGTTTTAATATTAAACCACAGCATTCATTTGGAGACTCATTAATTGAGTGCTCCTTTATTCTATTAGTAACTGAAGAGCCAAGAATCATGTTTGAGAGACTCTGCTGTTAGTTCCCGGAAATCCACCAAAAGGTAAAAGAGAGTTGGCTTGAGTTCCGTCAGATTTTTTTGCTGCTCCAGTAGCACCCCACCTTAACTTGCAAGCCTGTATTGTCTTGCCGCATTGATCAGGTTCCCAATACATTGAGTTTGGCGGAGCCTTTCCTGCGGGTACAGCTTCGTATTTATTTAAGTGATGTCCTTTAGATACAAAGTAATATTTTATATTATTTTTAACCACAAAAACTACTTTACCTAACATGTATGTGGCGGCTGAGTCGTATTCAGAAGGTATGTTTCCAGTGCTGTAAGAAACTATGTTAGGATCATACTCTGGAGAAATTTCATCTGCGATTAACTCGTTGTTTGTATTAGCTATGGGTGGTGCAGAAGATGGTAAATGGTCAGTGCTTCCGAAAGTTTCTTTTTGTTTAGCTAAACCTTCTGTCGTAGAAGCTTTAAACTCGTAACAACAGCCTTCCCCTCTGTATGTCCAAGGGCATCTATTGGCTAAAACAAATCTACCCGGAAGTTTAAAATTTTCAGTGTCAATAACTGAAGATAATTCAAATTGCACTCCAAATTTATCTTCACGGATTTTAGAGTTTATAAAAAAAGTTTCTCTTGGGAATTCAGCGTAAGCGTCAGGGTTTTGCCCGATTCCTTCTATGTTATTTGATGCATCTAAAAATTTAGCAAAAGTTCTTATCCTTGTAACTTTTGCTCCTACCAAGTTTCCTAAAGATATAAACGCTCTTTTAAGAGAAGCGAGTTGTGCAACTCCTTCGTCATCCATTCCTTCTACCGCAGTAATACTTAGCTTAGGTCTGGCTACTTGACCAGATGAAGACAGTTCAAATCCATCTGTTTGGATAGGGATAGAAAAATATTCTAAACTGTTAAATGTGATAGTCCTTTTGGCTATAACATCCATATTATGAAACCGAACTACGTCATCGTTAATAGGAAGAACCGTACCGCTTATATTGTTTTCTTTAATTTCTGAAATATCTATTTCAAATAAAGTAATAACTGTAGAGGGCTGTAAGGAGGCGGCCTCTTTTGTTACTTTGCTTAAAGAGTCTTTTATTGTCTGAGTGTTGGCCATTTAAGGTTTCTCTTGAAATTTAGCGTTTACATCAAAGTTATTAAAAAATTTATTATTAACTTGAAAGTCAACACATACAAACTTTTTAAAAATTCCTATTGGGGTTGGAGCCATGAAATAAAATTCTTCTACAGCACCTTTATCAAAAAGAAAATGAGATATCGCTGTTGCTTGTTTTTCATCTATGTTCTTGAACGTCAAAGAATAATTTAAAAGAATATTGTTAAAGCCATCTTTTAATCTTTGTTCGTAACCGTTTCCAAGTTTTATAGTTTTAACTTTCGGTGCTATATTAGTATTAAGGGAGTACGAAGGCTTCCAGAAAAAATGACCTAGAGCTTTGGAGGATGAAGGGAGAGTTAAGATACCCTTCCAAAATTGTGAGCCTTCTGCCGGAGCTTGGTTCGACGAAGATTTGGTAGCGTAAAAAAACCTATTTTGACTATTTATCTGATGATAAACTATGTCGTTTTCTACATAGGATTTTGAGTTGTCCCACTGTTTAGTATTGTAAATAGAAGCCATTTTTCCTTTACCTTTTTCCGCTTGTATTTACACCGAAAAAGACTATTTTTGTTTGGTTTATTATGAATAGTGTAAATTTTTCAAATATAACGCTAAAGATTAATGATCAGCTAATATACAGCCCAAATGTTAACCTTTCAACAAACGTTAGCATTTCTCCGGGATATGAAGTTGGAGCTTCTGCCCCTAGTTCATTTAACCCCTCGTCAGTTAGAAGCGGGAGCATAGCGGCAAATTTCATTTTAAACTCAGATAGCGATTTCATTTATGATTTATGCAAAAAAGAGGCTGCTGCTGTTTCCATCGAAATAGGCGGACTGCTTATAGAGAAGGCTTATCTTTCTTCTTATAGAATGTCAGCTAGGCCGTACTCTGCGGTGGGGATAGATGCCAGTTTTACTTTTTATGAAAAACCCCAAGGTCAGGTTAGCCATTCTCTTGAGACGGTTCCCGAAAAACCATGCGTAACAGTGCAGTCTGTTACTATTGATGAAGTTTCTAATATTAAAGATACTTCTCTGCTTTCAGTAGAGTATTCGTACAGCAATAATCTAGAGCCTCAGATAGAAATTTCAGAATCGGGAGATTTGCCAGTTATAAAAAGGGTTTCTAGTGCGAATAAAATAATTAAAAGTAAGTTCACGACATACGATTATGACCCTCAAACCGATATGTCTCTTCCAGATCATAAGATAAGAATCACATTCTCAAATGGAAGTTCTTATTTTATTTCTGGAAAAATGATAGGAGAAGACTTTTCTGCTGGAGTTGGAGAAGAGTTAATTAGAAATTTTGAGATATCACAAGGGATTGTAGAGGAGCCCCCAACAATAACTTCGCTTTCGGCTTCTAGTGGAGCTATTGGGGCCACTTTTACCGTGAATGGAACTAACTTAAGCGAATCAATAGCAGGTTTTATAGACGATTACTTGTGCGAAATTGAAGTAGTTGACGATAATTCTGTGAAGCTAACAGTACCTAGTGATACTTTTGCTGGATACGCTGGCCCAGTTAAGATATTTACTCACTCTGGAGAGGCGGTATCTGACGTCGTATTTACGGTTACTTCTTAAGTCCTTAACCAGACTTCTTTTCTATCGCTTTTATAGTAGCGTAGGCTTCAAGCTTTGGAATATCTGAAACGCTTGAAAAATTTTCTGCATTAGGAATGCCTCTTTTTACTAAAAAGCCTTTGACCTTTTCGAAACCAATTCCTTTCTCCTCCATCAATTCCGACAAACATGTTTTAACATCTGTTTGACCTCTACCCGCATTTCCAGAAGAGACTTGGCCTCCAGAAGAAACATTGACTGGAGCATTGAAGCTGCCCATTTCTTCTTTCCCTACAATGTTAATCTTTAAAAAATTTCTAACACATCTCACGAATGCTCTATTTTCTGCCGTAGTGGCTAGATAATAAATTCCATTCATAGGAGCGGTATTATTTAGAGATGAGTCTCCCATTGATGAAAATGAAACGTCCTCACCCTCTGTTTCGTAGTTGGCCCTCCAAGTTATAGTGCAGTTAGCTACAACATAATCTGAGCTAGGAGAAACCACATCATAACTAACGTTTGTGTAGCCCCTTATTTGGGCAAGCTCTTTGATTCCGCCAAGCAGAATACAAAGGTCAGAATCTTTTAATTCTGAAACATCTTGTGTTTTTAAGTTTTTTCCGGGGTTTGGGTAAAGCCATTTATCGTCTAGCATTTTACGCCAATCAATCAATCCCTCCTCGGTGAATTGATATTCTAGTCCTTTGATTAACCCATCCACATCTCTGGTGATTTTTTTCTTTGAAGCACCAGCTTGTTTTTTCGCTGCCATAAAAATTTTATACTATAAGTAAAAAAACCGCTCAAGCTTTTTCTAAAATATGATAAACAGAATTATCATTCCAAAAATTTTCTCCAGCCTTTAATGGTTGAGGAATGTATCTGTTTTCATCTTTTATTGGCTTGCTGTCAAAGTTAGGTGATTTAGTCCAAAAAAGCTGTTGGCCTAAAATATAATGCCTAGAACTTTTATAAAAAAGTTTATCGTCTTTTTTATTTTTTATTTCTTTTATATCTTCTCTGCTAGAGTTTGACCTTTGAAGTATTCTTCCGTGGTCAATGTAATCTAACTTGTATTTATTTAAATCATCTTCATCAAGGAAGCTCATTAACAAAGGTTTTATTCCAGCCGAGCCTAGTGCTTTAACGTAGTCTGGATTGCTATTTTTATCTATCAGGTAAACAAACTCCTTAATATTCTTTTTAAAATGCAAAAGTTTTTGTACGTCAATTGGCTTGTTAGTCATAATTGAGCATGGCGAAATCATTAACTGTTGCCAAAGCATTTGCTCATTAAACTCTAAATCCATTCGAACGATAACGCTTGAGAAGCCGTAGCTACTTGGATCAACTGGATAATTAGGTATAAGCTCAAAAGTTTTTTGGGAGAAGTTTTCTCCTATATATAAAGTTTTATAAGGATAGCTGAATTCTATTCCCAGTAATTTGCAAACTGATTCTGCTATTGTTTCTGGGTAAATTGTATTAATAGTTTTTGGGCTTTCTTGACCTGAGAACGTGGGCTTGTTCCCTTTTCTATCAGCCTCTAGCAAAATTACATCTTCATCGTCGCTCCAATAAGGTCTGGAGTTTTGAGTGTACATATTGCAGTAAAGCCCCACTATCTTTTTACCGAAACCGGAAGCTACGTGAACTCCAAGACTGTCGACTCCAAGATGAAGTGCTCCCCTGTTAATTATGTAGGCCATTTGATTGAAGGTCGTTTGGCCATTCATCGGAACACACTTGTCTAAATTTTGCTCTTCTGGTCCTCCAAGCTGGACGATGTTAATATTATTAGCGTTTAAAATTGGGTATAAAATATTGGTAACTTCATTCCAATACTCGTACTTCCTGCTTTCCATTTTTCCAAATGGCTGAAAGGTTATGTAGTCCCCTTTTAACCCCAAGGGAAAAAACTTTTCTAGGATGTAAGGCTTATCAATTTTTGTACCAGTTGAAAGCGCAAATGTTTCTAATAAGTGCATTTATTCTGAGATTTTTGAGAATAGGTAGAAAGTAATTAAGGCAAAAGAATTACATACTGGATGGATGATCAGGTTGTCTATTGTTAAGCAGAGCGCGAGTGTTACCCATACAGACAAGCAGATCGGGCAAGTTATAAGTTTTATAAAAAAGCTAGAATGATAAGTAGCCAAGTATCCCAAGTAGTCTAAAGTTAAATCGTTTTTCTGCTTCTCTTTAAAGTCATCAATTAAGAAAAATTTTGATGCTCCAATTATACCTGAATACTCAATGAAGGCGTCACTCTTAAACCAAATAACTAAGATCAAGAATACCGAACAAGATATTAATACTATTTCAAACATTTATCTTTTTTAAATTTATTCCAAACTCTGAAGCTAAAGTAAGAGAGCTACAATCTTTGTCGTACTCTTCAATGTACGCAACTTCTTTTATTCCGTAAGAGCTTATCAATTTTAGGCAATCGTTACATGGCAGAAGCGTACAGGCTAGCAGCCTACATTCTTGAGGCTTAACGTACCTCAAAGCGTTTGCTTCTGCATGTATAACTCGCCTCCTTCTTTCATCTCTGTCAGACCAGTCTATGTTTACTTTTGGAGGTGCTCCGTTGTAACCTAACGAGGCTACAGAATTATCATGCCTTAAAACACATGCTCCAACCTTAACAAAAGGGTCTTCGCTTCTGAGGGCTGCTACTTTCGCTAAACTTAGAGCGTATCTCTCCCAATCAATTCTCATTGAGCGCACCTGTAGACATCTTTTGGTCTTCCAAATTTACTCTTAAGTTTGTCAGCTTTTACTAATTTACCGTTTTTTAAATTTGAGATTATATTATTCCTAAGCGACGACTGAGATATTCCCTCGTTGCTCTTTACTATATCTTCGAAAGTGAAGCTTCCTTCAGGCCAAGAGATTTGCTTGTTTGGTCGGCCAACCCTTCTTTTGGGCTTTTCAAAATTAAAAGATACATTAACTTTAGTCGGCTTTTCTTCTAGTTCAAAAGTCTCATTCATACGAACCGATAATATTTATTAAAAAATATATAGTCAAGTTATTTTTGACAAAATGCCCTACAAGACGCATAGTCAAGAAGATGAACGGATTAGAGTCAACAAATATTCTTTTTAAATGGTTTTCTTCTAATGATACATTTTTATTAGAAAGAGATTTTAAGAAAATTGTCCCGCTTTCAGAAAACGAAGATGAAGACAGGGCAGTCGTGATGTTTGGACTTCAAGATTTATCTGAAAAAAATATAATTTCTAAAATTGATTATCACGATAAGGAGTACTGGATTCTTAAAAAACCCTTTCAGGCTTACACTCAAGATGTTGAGGTCAGCCCTACAACAGCACTAGGCGTAGAGGCCATTATAAACTCTTTTTGTGAGGTTCTAGAAAACAAAGAGGATATTTGTGACGCGTCAAGTATTTCTGATAAAGACTTGGCTAATATGGTATTTATTTGCAATTCAATTGTTCAGGATAAAAGCCAAGAAAATAATTCTGTTGACTAATCGTTTTCCTTTGCATATTTTCCGCTCAAGGCTGAACGCCCTCATCTACTGAGTTGACAGCAGTTAAAGATGCCCCAAGGTGAGACAATAACGAGGTTCGTTTGAACTGTCAGGTATTGGAGTAGTACCACATCCAAGGGGAAAAATCTCCTGAAGTTTCATACGACTTTATCAAAAAAATGATCAGTTAAAACTGATGCACTACCCGGCGTGTAGCTACAAGCTAGGGAGAATTACTGTAACAAGTTTTGAGCACCATTTCTTGACCTTATTAGGTAAGTAATTTCGATTTTCGATGGTATGTCTAACTGGGTTCCCCACCAGTAAAAACAATAGAGGGCTTCAAAAAAAGCGAACATTCCACTTCCCCCCTAAAAGTCCTTTAAGATTATTTAATTAATCTTTAGGATTAAATGGGGGGAGTGTCTTTATATATTTCTTAAAAAAAGCTCACACTCTACGTAACTTTAAAAAATTTAAGTAAATTAAATTTTGAACGTAATTAACTTTAAGGGGTGAGAGTTTGGGATATATTGTTTTTCATTTGATATTTAATATTATTTATCATATTGTGAAATCGATGCTTAACACTAATAATTTTGTAGACAGGTCAAAGATTAAGCCTTTAGTGCTTGGTATTGCTGGGGTGGCTGGAGCGGGAAAGGATACTTTTTTCAAGTGTCTAGAGAGGCAGATTCAGATCAAAAGATACTCATTTGCCGATATTCTTAAGGAAGAAGTCAAAGAGGAGTGTCTAGATAAATTTGGAGTCGATCCAACCAATTGTTCTAGGTCAGAAAAAGGTCAAATAAGGGACTATTTGGTTTCTTACGCAAAGGAAAAAAGGGAATCTACGGATGGAAGATATTTTATAAATAAATTATATCATAAAATTAAATCTGAGGGTGATCTTAATTCTAATATATGTATTACCGACGTTAGATATGCAGATTATCCTCTAGATGAGGTTCATTTTATTAAGAAAGAGCTTGAAGGTTTTCTTGTTTATGTCCAAAAGCACAAATTCTCGCTTGACGGATGTTCTGTCGTTGATGACCCGCCAGCTAACGAGGAAGAGGAAAGAAATAATCCCAAGCTTCTAAAAGCGTATGATTATATCATTGATTGGGAGCACGTTTACAAGAGCAGCGAGGCTGAAATAGAAAAAGCAATATCTTACCACGTTTCAGATTTCCTTATTTGCTTAAAAAGAGACATACGCTCAAAAGGTATTAAAATAAACTTGCAATAATTTTTTCCGTCCATTATTCTTCACCTCTATGAGCGATCAGAAAACTGACAGAAAAGAAAGAGAGCTTGGGGCTCTTTGGTCCAAGACATTTACATCCAGAGATGGCAAAGAGAGAACTTACTACACCGGAACAATCGATGTTAAGAAGTTGGCTGCTGCTGGAATAAATAATGTTTACGTCGAGGAAAATGTTTTTAAAACTGAAGACAAGCATCCAGCACTGAGAGTCTACATTGATCGTCCGAAGAGCAAGGACTCTAATGGTGGCGGTCAGCAAAAGAGCCAGAGTCAAAGCAATGATCCATTTGGCGACGAAACTCTTTAATGGACTTAGCGTTTAACGTTCCAATTAACTCCGTTTCTTTCGGTCAAGTTTCTACTTGCTTGCTGAGAGAGGCTTATAGAAGAAAACTGGATTTTCCTATTTTCCCTATAGGCAGCGGAGTTGATCTTTCCTCTCAAGAAGACGACGAAGGTTTTTTTGATTGGATAAAAAGGAACTATGACTCTTCAGAAAGAAAGCATAGCAGAGCGAATCCCACGTTTAAGCTCTGGCATCTCAAAGACTCTCTTTCCTCAATGAGCGAAAGACAACTGCTTCTTTCTTTTTACGAACTAGATTCTCCTACTGATACTGAATTAAATATAGCTAAAAATAATAATTTGGCTTTTACTTCAAAGTTCGCAATAGAAGCTTTTAGAAAAAATGGAATAGAGAGTAAGTATATCCCTCTTCCCTTTGATTCTGACAACTTCAAAAGAATGGAAAAGCTCCCGAACGGCAAAGACTTTTATGAAGATGATAGAATTGTTTTTACCGTTTGTGGAAAGGTCGAAAAAAGAAAACGACACGAAAAAATAATTCGAGCTTGGGCTAAGAGGTTTGGTGGAGACAAAAGATATTTTTTGCACTGCTCCATTTACAATGGATTCCTTTCTCCGGAAGACAACAATGGTGTTGTGGCTAGAATTTTAGAAAATAAAACATATATTAATATTAATTTTTTCCCATCAATGACCAAGAACGCTACATATAATGAGTTCTTAAACGGTGGTCACATAATTATTGGGATGTCTGGCGGAGAAGGCTGGGGACTACCGGAGTTTCAATCGGTCGCTATAGGTAAGCACTCTGTCATTATGGATGCTCATGGATACAAATCTTGGGCAAACGAGCAGAACTCAGTTTTAGTTTCTCCAGATAAAAAAATAGATGTTTATGATAATGTATTTTTTAAGAAGGATTCTGATTACAATCAAGGTCAGATTTTTGACTTCGATGAAGATGCATTCATTGATGGGTGTGAAAAAGCTATAGAGAGATATAAAACTAGCCCAGTTAACGAAGAAGGGCTAAAATTAAAAGAAGAGTTTACTCCAGCTAAAACTTTAGACTCCATAATCTCAAACATATCGGATATTTAAATGCCAATATACTTATACGAAAACCCTGAAACCGGAGAGGTCAAGGAAGTTCTTCAAAAAGCAAAAGAAGAGCACGTATATTTTGATGAAAATAATTTAAAATGGGAAAGAATCTGGACTATACCTCACGCTTCAATTGACACTCAGGTTGATCCTTTTTCAGAAAGAGCTTTTTCAGACTCTACCGACAATAAAAAAATGACCATTGGAGACTTGTGGGATAAGTCTAAAGAAATGTCACAAAAACGAGCGGACAAGTCTGGAGGTCAAGACCCAGTTAAAAAAGATTATGAGTCAAAAGCAAGAAATCTTAGAGGCGGTAAGCAAATCAGAGACTAGCTCTCAGCTAAATACTTACGTTTTAGAAGACGATCCTTCTAGTCAATCTACTAGAGCTCCTATATCCCCCAGATTCTACAACTGCGGAAAAGTTGAGGTCAAATTTATCCAAAGCTCCCCTAATGAAAGAGGAGTGTTCGCGAAAGAGGATATCAGAATGGGTGATATTCTTGAAGAGGTTCCTTTTATAAACATCACATTCCATAAAGAGGGCTCCGAATACGTTAACTTTTTATCTTCTAATGAAATCTTTGGTGCTCATTTTAAAAATGTAGACAGCTTTTCTAAAGCTTTGGGACTAAGAAACGTTGAAGAGTATCTTTTCGACTGGGGGTCAGAAAACTCTAACTACAAGCACTCAGTTATACCGCTTGGTAACGCATGTGTATACAATAGCTCACCGACTCCTAACGCAGAGTGGTATACGACAACCGACTCTTTTGTTTTTTACGCTAAAAAAGATATTAAGGCTGGAGAAGAGATAAGAACTTATTATGGATATTTCTTAACTGATACGGGTAAAAAAGTTTTATCTAGAGAGAACTTAGGAATATATGCAGAAAGAAATGTTAACAATAAGCTATGCCTAAGAGCAGTTATCGGCTATGAAAAAAGTATAACCGAAAAACAAGCTGGAGAAATAAATTCCACCTGCGAAAAAGGAGATGTAATAATCAACTCCTTAAAGTTCTATGACTCTAATTCTGAAGCTCTAGCTGAATTAAAAGTAGACGCAGTTTCTTCTTCTGATTCTTTTTACGAAAAATTTTATCAAGCTAAAATAAATACTAATTTCTTTTATTTAGAATTAAATTGTAAAGAAAATTTCGGAGAAATGAATGACCATAAGTTCGTTTTCTACAATAGATAGTCAGACTTCGTACACTTTATAACCATCAGTTTTATTTTTTTCTTCTTAAACTGATTTTTTCTTTCAGTATTTTTTTACTAGCTGTAATATACTTACAGATATTTCGCCCGTCATGAGCACTGCAAAAATTAACGTAAAAAAAAGGAATGGTAGACTTGAAAAACTCAATATTAATAAAATTAATTTATGCGCGGAAAGAGCCTGTTTGAATTTAGAAGGAGTTTCAGCTAGCGAAGTAGTTTTAGATGCTCATGTTCAGCTTTATGATAAAATTTCTACAAAAGAAATCGATAAAGCTCTCATCATGTCTGCTAGGACTAAGATAGAGAAAGAGCCAAATTACAGTTACGTAGCCTCAAGGCTTCTTTTAGGAAATATACACAAAGAAGTGTTTGGGGAAAGCAGAGACAAGGACGCGTTTGATCATCAGTACAGGCTGTCTTTTATTAGAAATACTAAGCTTTTAATTAAAAACGGAATACTCAGCGATAAGCTTTTAGCCTTTGATATAAAAAGTCTTTCGGAACATTTGGTTTTAGATAGAGACTTAAAGTTCAAATATCTTGGTTTGCAAATTTTACACGACAGATACTTTCATCATATCAATGAAAGAAGGCTTGAGACTCCACAAGCTTTTTGGATGCGGGTCGCTATGGGGTTAGCTATAAATGAAAAAGATAAAAATGAAAAGGCTATTGAGTTTTATAATACGTTGTCTCAGTTTTTTTTGTGCTGCTCTACTCCTACCCTTTTTAATAGTGGCAGTTCTCATAGCCAGCTTTCCAGTTGTTATCTTAATACTTTTGATGACTCAATCGATGGAATTTTTGAGGGTGCTTGGCAGGAAGCTAGAAAGTCAAAGTATGCTGGAGGCTTAGGTTTTGACGTTACTAACTTTCGCTCATCTGGTTCACACATTAAAGGGACGAATGGAACTTCTAGTGGGTTAGTTCCTTGGCTAAAGATATACAACGATTTACTCGTTGCGGTTAACCAAGGAGGCAAAAGGCCGGGTGCTGGTTGCGCTTACATTGAGCCTTGGCATTTAGATATAGAAGACTTCTTAGACCTCAAGAAAAACACTGGAGATGAACGCCGTAGGTGTCACGATTTAAATACTGCTAATTGGATACCGGACTTGTTTTTTAAGAAGGTGAAAAATAATGAGGATTGGTATTTATTCTCTCCTTCAGACGCTAGGGACTTGCATGAATTATACGGCCAAGACTTTGATAAGAAGTACAAAAAATATTGTAAGTTGGCAGATTCAGGTGAGATTAAGAATTTTAAAACAGTAAAAGCCAAAGATATCTGGAAGAAAATGCTTAGAATGCTTTTCGAGACAGGACACCCTTGGATTACTTTTAAGGATAACTCTAACTTAAGATACTCTAACTCTCACGAAGGTACTATTCACAGTTCAAATCTTTGCACTGAGATTTTCCTGCATACAAAGCCTTCAAGATTTGACGAAGGAGAAAAAACAGAAGTCGGTGAGACTGCTGTTTGTAATCTAAGCTCAGTCAATCTTAAAGAGCATTTAAAAGATGATGGTACTTTAGACTTTGACCAGCTAGCTAAAACTATCGAGGTTCAAATGAGAATGCTCGATAATGTAATTGATTTAAATTTTTACCCAACCAGAGAGGCTGAAAATTCCAATTTAAAGCATAGGCCAGTAGGGGGCGGAAGCATGGGATGGGCCGACGTATTTCATTCTTATAAAGTCAACTTCTCCAGCGATGAGGCAGTTAAGTTTTCAGATGAGCTTTATGAGTTTATTTCTTATCACTGTATTTTTAACTCTTCAAAATTAGCGAAAGAAAAGGGCAAGTATTCAACCTATGAAGGATCATTATGGGATCAAGACGTTTTGCCTATAGACACTTACAAAAACTTAATGGAGTACCTTGATGAAAAGCCAATAGTCCATAGAGGTAAGAAGTTTTGCCCAGAAGTTGATTGGAAAGAGCTAAGAGGGCATATTAAAGATCATGGAATGCGTAATAGCAATACTATGGCAATTGCTCCAACCGCAACCATATCTTACATTCAGGGTTGCTCTCCTTGCATTGAGCCAGACTTTTCAGTTCTTTTTGTTTATGAAAATAAAAGCGGGAACTTAATGATTGTAAATGAATGGTTTATAAAAGAGTGCAAAGAGCGAGGGATTTGGAATCAAAATTTAGTAGACCTAATAGTCAGCGTTAATGGCGAATTAAGCTCTCTTAACGGAGAGATACCTGAAGATTTAAAGTCTAGATTTCGCACTGCTTTTGAGCACGATCAGTTTAAGTTGGTCGAATCAGCAGCAGCCAAACAAAAATGGATTGATATGGGTCAATCATTAAATTTGTTTAATAACAAAACATCATTAAAATACCTAAATGATTTATATCTTCACGCTAGAAACTGCGGCTTAAAAAGCACTTATTACTTAAGAAACAAGGCTGCAAGCGAAATTGAGAAGTCCACTAATACGCCAATGGCTGAAATAGAAAGTAAACATGAAGCGATAGGGGATATGGTTAAAGCTTGCAGCATACTAGACCCCACTTGCGAAAGCTGCCAATAGTTATGGAAGATTTTGATAGCGTTTTAGAAGGATTAGCCAACGAGGTTGAAGATCATGGATACAATGACCTCGCTGTGCTGCTTTATACTTATTTAGGGGCCAAGAAGTCAGGAATGACTAAAGAGCTTTCTAAGCACGTTCAAGGTTTTGCAAAAAGAGAAAAAAGAAGATTGAAACAAATAGACAAAGGAAATAAAGGATATAACTGATGAGTAAAAGCGGAATGTTACTAGGAGAAGAGATAGCGGGAGTAAACCAAATACTCCCACATAAACACCAATTAGCTTGGGACTTATTCCTTAAAGGAGTAGCCAATAACTGGTCCCCCTCTGAAATCAGAATGGGAGATGACGTAGACCAATGGAAAGGAGATGTTTTATTAGAAGATGAAAAATTACTCGTTAAGAGATGTCTTGGGTTTTTTGCTGGAAGTGAGTCCTTGGTTGGCAATAACCTATTACTTACTGTCGCGAAATGGGTAACTGATCCTGAGTGCAGACAATATATATTAAGGCAAGCTTACGAAGAGTCCCTTCACAACTGGACGGTAGTTACCTGTTGCGATTCTTTTTCTTTAAGAGTTAATGACGTCTATGAGGCTTACGTTAATATTCCATCAATTAAAGCTAAGGATGACTTTTTGATAAGTATAACGTCTGACGTTAATAGGCCTGATTTCTCAACAAAGACTACAGAAGGTAAAAGAGAATTTCTAAGAAACTTAATTACTTATTATATAGTTTGCGAAGGTACTTTTTTCTTTAGCGGATTTGCAATGCTATTGGCTTTAGGTAGGCAAAACAAATTACCGGGGCTGTCTGATCAAATCAGATATACCCTCAGAGATGAGAGCTTACATATACAATTTGGTACGTATTTAATTAACACTATCAAAGAGCAGTACCCATCTGTTTGGACTAAGAAGTTTGAGCAAGAAACTGTTGATCATATCAAAAAGGCCGTCGAACTTGAAATTCAATATGCTCATGATGTTCTACCGAGAGGCATACTTGGACTTAATGCTGAGATGTTTGTCGATTACATGCAGTATATTGGAAACAGAAGGCTAGAAGGAATAGGCATCGACTTTAGATTCGAAAGTGACAACAATCCTTTTCCTTGGTTATCCGAAGTAGTAGACACCGGAGCTATGACCAACTTTTTCGAAAGAAAGGTTAAAGACTATCAGAATTCTGGAGTACTAGAAGACGACTTTTAGAAGCGAAAAAATATTAAATGCTATACTAGCTCCTAAAAACCAACTCAAGAAATAAAAGACGAAGTCAGATTCTTCGTCTTTTTTTATTTCCTGTTCTTTTTTAGCATTCTTTTCAGGGAATTCAGAGCCACTAACTAACCACCAATCCCCAGACTTGTCTTTTATAGCCCACTTCTTTATTTGACCATCTTTCCCACTCCACCATTTTTTATTTTCGGAATTTAAAATTTTTATTTCGCTCATCTTGATCCTCCTTCTTTATCTTTTTCAGCGATGTAATATTTAGTCCTCCTATCTCTTATGAATCCTTCTGAAAAAAGATAATCTTTTATATGATTAACTTCTCTTTCACTAACGCACTTACTATTATTATATATGAAGATAGTGTCGTGCTTCCAGAATCCATCCTCGCACAAAAAAACTTTAATTGGATATTCGCCCAATACTAATTCCATCAATATTAATTACACTAGAACGGGCCTAAATTTTTCCTATAATATCTTTTAGTTTTACTATTCCGTACCAAGAAACCTCTCGATTATCACCTATAACCCAGTACTCATCTTCTTTTAAAGTTATCCGTTTAGTGTTTTCGTTTTCAGTTATAATTTCTCCAGTCTCCCAGTTCCTTAATGGTTTTCCCCCTGATTCCACTAATAAAAAATTTATTTTTAAATCACTAAACTTATCTTTTAGCATTGAACCATTAATAAATATGTCCCCATCTATGATTTCAATAGATTCCCCCGGCATCCCGATTATTCTTTTCGCCAAAAAGCCTCCGTCTTTTTTATCCTTTACTATTATTCCATCAAACCTGTCCGGGCTTATTACCGAGAAGTATATTTTATTTATAAATATTTTTTGCCCGTCAATTAAAGTCGGATGCATGCTATCTCCTTTAACTACAAATGGCTTATATCCGATGTGAAAACACAAAGAAAAAACCAAATAAAGCGCACATATTCTAATTATATTCTTGTTTAGCTGCATTGCCTTAATTACACTAAAAAAACGAAATCGCTTAGAAAGATGTACTAGGATTACATGAAACAAGTACAAAAGGTAATAATAACGGGAGTCTCTGGCCAAGATGGTGCTAACATGGTTCAGTATTTACTGAAAGAACATGTAAACACCAAGCTGTACGGAATGGTAAGGCGAACTTCTACAAAAAGAGAAGACAACTATATCGATTTTAAAGATAACCCAAGATTCGAGGTTGTTCACGGAGACCTTACTGATGAGTACAGTATTATATCTTTAGTAAAAAAAATTAAACCCGATTACTTTATAAATTTTGGAGCTAATTCTTTTGTTGCGGCAAGCTGGGATACTCCTTCTCATGTTTTTGATGTAAACGCAAATGGCGTATTAAGATGTTTAGAGGCTATTAAAAATTTCGCACCTAAGTGTAAATTTTATTCCGCTGGTTCAAGTGAAGAGTTCGGAAATGTAGACTATTCTCCCCAAGATTTTAAGCATCCGCTAAAACCTAGAAGTCCCTACGGAGCTTCCAAATGTGCGGCCAGACATTTGGTTAAAGTCTATAGAGAGTCTTATGGAATTTACGCAGTTCACGGAATCCTTTTTAATCATGAAGGAGTCAGGAGAGGAGAAGAGTTTGTAACTAGAAAAATTACTAAAGGCGTTGCTAGGATTCATCACTTTATCAGAGACATACAAAACTGGAGAAGCAGACGCAGTGAAGCTCCAAAATTTGACCCAATCGAACTTGGCAATATATATACTAAAAGAGATTGGTCTGACTCTGAAGATTTCGTCAAAGGGGTTTGGATGATGCTAAATCAAGAGGATTACATAGAGGCAACTCCTGATTTTAATAAAGAGTTTGAAAGTACTTGGAATGCTTTTGAGCAGTCTGGATGTGCTTTAGGCAGCAGTGATGTTCATTCAATCTCAAGAGACATAGTTCTTTCTCGACTCAAAGATTATGTTTTGTCGAGTGGCGAAACTCACACAATCAAAGAGTTCGTAGAAAAAGCTTTTAATGCTGCTGGATTTCAAGGCTGCCACTGGGAAGGAGAAGGAACTTTCGAAGAGTACTGCTGTACATCTGGCCCGCACAATAAATTAGTAATGGTTAGAATAAATACTAAATTTTACAGACCCGCAGAAGTAGAGTTGTTGGTAGGAGATTCTACCCCAATAAGAGATGAGTTAGGTTGGAAGCCATCTTCCACCATTGATGACTTAATTAATAAGATGGTAAAACACGATATAAAAAATTATGCCAAGGAAAAAGAAGGTAGATAGCGGAAGCAGCACACTAATCACTTCAGAGGAGCAGATTGAGTCTTTTCTAGATCAGAATAAAGATTATCACTATAACTTTGAAGAAGAGAGGGATTACACTGTTTCTAGCGGCAGTCTAATTTTAGATTTAGAAATGGGCGGAGGAATAGGTCCGGGAATTAGTAGATTTTCAGGAGCTTCGGGAGCAGGAAAAACCTCATGTACGCTTTCATTCGCTAAAAATTTTCAAGAATCGGTTGAAAAGTCTAAAGTGGTATACATCAGGTCTGAAGGTAGACTCTCTAAAGAAATACTTTTAAGGTCTGGAATAAATACCGACAAGAAAAAGTGGCTATGTTTTGATTGTCATATTTTTGAAAAGGTAATCGAGTTTATTAGGCATTTAGTTTTTAAAAATGATGAAGACAGAAGATATATGTTCATTATTGACTCTATGGACGCTTTAGTTAGAGACGAAGACTACAAGAAGGATTTTGGGGATAACACTAAAGTTGCAGGAAATGCCCTATTAACGTCCCAGTTTTTGCAAAGAATGGCATTATCTTTAGTTAAAAAGGGCCATGTTTGCATAATGATCAGTCAGGTAAGAAGTACGGTTACAATTAATCCCTATCAGAAAGTAGACCCAAAGCTAACAAATGCTTCAGGCGGAAACGCAGCTTTGCATTACAGCGACTGGATTCTTGAGTTTCAAAAACCAAATAAGTCGGACTATTTTACAAAGACCATCAAGGGAAAAGATCAAGTTCTAGGACATAATTGTAAAATCTTTTTCAGAAAGACTCCTAATGAAAAAGTTAACGACTTGATAGAATACCCAGTAAAACATGGCAGAACTGGTGGCAATAGCGTTTGGATTGAAAGAGAAATCAAGGATATGATGCTAATGTGGGATATGGCTGTAGCAAAAGGAGCTTGGATAACTGTGTCAGACGAGTTTATAGAAGAGCTAAAAGCTGCTGATATAGATTGCGAAAAGCAACATCAAGGAGAAGAAAACTTCTATAAATACTTAGAAGATAATCCCAAAATAGTAGAGTATACTGTAAATAAGTTTAAGGACATTCTGAAAGAATCCGACTCAGCTTATGAGGCTTTATAACATATATGGCAAGCTATCTAACAAAAGTGTTGGTAGATACCGCATAGATTGGGACGGAAAGTCTAGGTCTAAAGCTCAATTTAAGGTTAAACAATTTTTAAAAAAATATTGGTCTACCCACGTAGTTTTTGAAGAGTTTCCCGTTTATGGTTCAAAAATGCACGTAGACATACTAAATGCTACTTTAAAAGTGGCTATAGAAGTGAATGGAGCCCAGCATGACAAATTTGTTCCATTTTTTCATAAAAACTCTAGATCAAATTATCTGAGATCAATTAAAAGGGATCATAAAAAATACAACTGGCTTGAGAAAAACGAGTTTAAAGTTGTGGAGATTTTAGATACCGAGGCCGACAAGCTGTCAAAATCCTTTTTTGAAGATAAATTCGATGTGATTCTTTAATTATATTATACATTTGCTATTGTTTTGAGGTGTATTCCCATTCGGATAATACGCCTTTTTCTTTTGATTTTACGAAAAAAAGAATTATTTTAATTTAATAAGTTCTATAAATTTGTTATGGCATTGGGGATGGTTAAATATAAAACTTTAAATAGTCAAAGGAGAGCCTTTTAGGTGGCTATTTGGAGTGCAACCCTGTGTAGGTGTGTAGGAGGACTTCCTGCTGGTACAACAGTTAACGTTGATACCGCCAATTACACTGGCGATGAAAGCGAGATCGCCGCCGCTACTTATCATATAGCTCGTTGCACAAATAGCAGCGGCTGCTCATCCCCTAACATTAGCAATGGTGCTGATTTTCCAGTTGAGTTAGACTATGAAATTTTTTCAGGTGCAGGTGGAACTGATTTCGATTTAATAAGTGTTGGTGCTGTATTTGAAGATTGTGACGATGTATGTCAAGAGTTGTTTGGAGAGAACTGCGATTTAGCTACCTCTTGCGCGACCCCAACACCAACGGTCAGTTTATATTCTACTCCTACCTCCACAAGTACGCCAACCAGTACGCCTACTGTTACTAGCAGTTCAACGTCGACACCAACCCCGACACCAACCCCGACGTCAACTCTAACTCCGACGCCAACTACTACTGAACCTACTGTTGATTGCTCTAGTGATGGCGTATCAGGTGGCCCGGTAGAGGCTTGGGATAACGGGACTACTTATGACGCAACCACCGGAAGCGATGCAGTCGTTTGTCATGGTGGTTCTGCTTATAGGTGCATTCAATCCCATAATACAGGAGCCGAACCTAGCGGTGCGGTCGAGCCCGGTACAGATTCAAGTTACTGGGTGAGAGCAGTAAACGGAGATCATTGTTGCGCTACTCCAACCCCGACTCCTACTCCAACTCTTACTGCAACACCGACTTCGACCTCGACTCCTACGTTAACAGCGACTTCGACCTCGACTCCTACGT